>OJOS01000647.1_pt1 | contig 15003 bp, 14 predicted proteins | sample 1598271 | NCBI WGS metagenome assembly OJOS01 (sample SAMN03922451, study PRJEB24848) | human gut metagenome | isolation source: stool sample | host: Homo sapiens | place: Germany | collected 2009-11
TAAAAAACAAGACCGTCCTCATCATCGCCCACCGGATGCGCACCGTAGCCGGTGCGGATCAGGTGGTGGTGCTGTCGGGTGGCATCGTGGCCGAGCAGGGCAGCCCGGCAGAGCTGTACGCCCGGAAGGGACTGTACACCCACATGGTGGATCTGCAGTCGGCAAGCCAGAACTGGACGATCTGAGAATGATGGCGGCTTTTATTTGAAAAAAGTATTGCATTCGGTTAAAAAACGGATAATCGCCCGCAGTTCCAGCAGATGATCAAAGACAGCGAACGCGGCATCTTTGACATCATCATTGTCTGGAAGCTCGACCGCTTTGCCCGAAACCGCTACGACAGTGCCCGGTACAAGACTCAGCTGAAGCGAAACGGCGTGAAACTGGTATCGGCAACGGAAGTCATTTCGGCTGGCCCGGAGGGCATTATTCTGGAATCGGTGCTGGAAGGCTACGCCGAATACTACTCGGCTGACCTGTCTGAAAAGGTCGTGCGCGGCATGACCGAAAATGCTCTCAAGGGCATTTATAATGGTGGCACGATTCCGTTCGGCTACATGATCGATGAGACCCGGCATTACCAGCCCGACCCGTTGTTGGCTCCGTATGTGGAGCAGACGTTCCAGAAGTATGCGGACGGTGCGACCATGACTGACCTGCGGGATTGGTTAAAGGCACACAACATCAAAAATTCGATGGGCGGGGAGATGTCCTATAACACGATTCAGCGGATGCTGAGTAATCGCCGGTACATCGGCGAATTGCGTTTGCGGGATGTGGTACAGCCCAATGCGATCCCGGCATTGGTATCAGGTGAACTTGTCGGGGCGAGGCCCCTCCATCTTGCTACGCAAGACCGTTCTGTCGCTTAAAAGCCCCACTGGGGCTTTCATTGCTCCGCTTCGCTGCGCAAACGCGAACCTGTTCAACAAGGTGCAGGAAAAGCTGGCGAAAAATAAAAAGGCCCCTGCCCGTCATAAGGCAGAGGAAAGCTATCTGCTCACCACCAAGCTGTACTGCGGCAAGTGCGGTGCACTGATGTTCGGAGAAAGCGGTGTCAGCCACACCGGGAAAATGTATACCTATTACAAGTGTGCCGCCGCCAAGAAGAAAAAGACCTGCAATAAAAAGGCCGTGCGGAAACAGTGGCTGGAAGATCTGGTGGTCAACGAAACCATGAAGCTGGTGGAAGATGACGCTTCCATGAATGCCATCATTGCCAAAGTCATGGAATTGCAAAATCAGGAAAGCACGGATTTGCCTATCTATGAAAAGCAGTTGAAAGAAACGGAAGTCGGCATCACCAATATGCTGAATGCCATCCAGATGGGCATTCTGACCAGCTCCACCAAGGAGCGGCTGGAAGCGCTGGAAGAGCAGCGGAAGGAACTGCAAGCCCGCATTGCAGAAGAACGGCTGGCAAAACCGAAGATGAAAGAAGAATTCGTCCGGTTCTGGCTGCTCCGTTTCCGTAAGCTGGATATGACCCAGCCGGAGCAGCGGCAGGCGCTGGTGGATACCTTCATCAATGCCATCTATCTCTACGATGATAAGGTGCTTATTACCTTTAACTATAAGGAAGGTACAGAAACGGTCGCTTTCGGGGAAGCCGTGAAAGCGGAGAAAAGTTCGGATATGAGTGCGCGAGGTGCACCAGATATTGAACGTCAAATCGTAAGATTTGGCGTTCTTTCTTTATGTAGGAAAGCGGCTGCACACTTTCTGCACACCGTTTGCACATTTGCCCGAATCAGGGGCTTTTCTGCGCAAGGTTTGCACAGCCTGCTTTCCTTTGCATAAAAAGAAGAAATTTTAGGCGAACAAGGCTCTCGTCAATTCTCTGCGTTCGTCTGCGTCCATCAGCCGGATGGCTTCAAGGATCTCCTTACCGGAGATTTTTGTTGCCGCCGGCTGTTTGCTTTCCGGGGGCTGCTGCGGTGCTGCCGGGGTCAGGTCTTGGGAATAGAAGTTGGCTTCGATTTTCTCGGTCAGCTCCAACCGGGGCTTGTCCTGCGTGTGGGCATATCCATTTTGCGTCCTTCTATCTGCCCGGTGACTTTGTTCCGCACATTCGCGTTATGAACACCGGCTATCAGACGGCCAGCCTGGGCAATCTGTTCGGCCTGCCTTATGTGGTCATGCGTAAGCCGACCCCCATTGATACGACGACGCTGAACTATAATTGGCAGATCTGGGAGACCAATGCGTTCAGCATTTATACCAAGGAAACGGACGAAGTTGACGAGCAGAGCGCACAGGAAGCCGTTGCCGCCGTGCTGCGGTATCTCAGCCGGGTCGGTTTACTGCGGAGGTAGAGGCAGAGATCACCTGTCCGACCAGCGGTGTTGTTTTCTTCGCTTTGAAAAAACCGCTGACAACAGAACATGAGGTCGCATTTAAGGTGATCCGGCGGCTGCATGGGGGATGTTTGTAAACAAGATCCTGGTATTTCGTAGAGAGCGAGTATAAAAATCAGATACAAGACCCAACTAAGGAAGGTACAGTCCGTGATGTCGAGCTGTACAGCAATTTCAAAACCATTGCCGAAAGTATTCCCGAAACGTCGGTCTTGCTGTATAATGATTCTGGACGGCCCGGCCAGACGGGGCTTTGTAAAAACCATGACCGAAGCCGGTCTGCTGTAAATCATACCCCACAAGGAGGTCTGTTTTATGAACTCGACTCTGCGAAAGGATGCCGATGCCATCATCGCATCCAGCCTGAACGCTGTCCTGCCGGACGAAGCTGTCCGCCGCGCATTGAAAGCCTTTGCACCCAAGGGCGGCAGGGTGCTGCTGGTCGCAGCGGGCAAGGCCGCATGGCAGATGGCACACGCAGCGGTGGAAGCGCTGGGCCGTGTGGACGGCGGCGTGGTCGTGACCAAATACAAGCACGTCAGGGGCGAAATTCTGGGAGTAAATTGTTATGAAGCAGGCCATCCGGTGCCGGACGAGAACAGTTTTGCGGCCACCGAGAAGGCATTGGAGCTGGTGCGCGGCCTGGCGGCGGAGGATACCGTGCTGTTTCTGCTCTCCGGCGGAGGAAGTGCATTGTTTGAAAAACCGCTGCTCCCCGGCACAGAATTGCAGGACATCACTGGCCAGCTCCTTGCCAGTGGCGCTGACATCGTGGAGATGAACACCATCCGCAAACGGCTTTCGGGCGTCAAGGGCGGGCGGTTCGCGCAGGCATGCGCCCCGGCTCAGGTATTCAGCATCGTGCTGAGCGATATTCTGGGCGACCCGCTGGATATGATAGCAAGCGGCCCGGCGGTGCCGGACACCTCTACTTGCGCACAGGCGCTTGCCATTGCGGAGAAGTATCACCTGAAGCTCTCGGAACAGGCAAAAGTTCTTCTGGCGCAGGAAACGCCCAAGATGCTGGACAATGTGACGACCCAGATCACTGGCAGTGTGCGGGAGCTTTGCACCGCTGCCGCTGCCGCCTGCCGGGAGCTTGGCTATGAGCCCGTCCTGCTGACCGACCAGCTCTGCTGTGAAGCCCGGGAGGCGGGCAGCTTCCTTGGCTCCATCGTCCGGACCCACGCGGGGCAGGGAAAAAAGCTGGCCTACATCGCAGGCGGCGAGACGGTCGTCCACCTGACCGGCAAGGGCCTCGGCGGACGGAATCAGGAGCTTGCCCTTGCAGCGGCTCCGGCGCTGGCCGGGCTGGATGCAGCAGTGTTCTCAGTGGGCAGTGACGGCACCGACGGCCCCACGGATGCTGCCGGCGGCTATGTGGATGGTGACACCCTCTCCGCACTGACCGCCAAGGGCTGGAATGTGTTCGACACCCTGCAAAACAACGACGCCTACCATGCACTGAAAGCTGTGGACGGCCTTATCATGACCGGCGCTACTGGCACGAATGTCAATGATGTTGCCGTGGCGCTGGTGGGGGAGAAGTAAAAATGTGATTCTGGTATGAAAGAAGGGAGGCTCCCATGTACGTCGATTGGGAATACTACAAAATTTTCTATTATGTGGCGAAGTATCAGAACTTTACGAAAGCGGCGCGGGTGCTGGGCAACAACCAGCCCAACATCACCCACTCGATGAACCGGCTGGAAAGCCAGCTGAACTGTGTGCTTTTTACCCGCTCCAACCGGGGCGTCACCCTGACGCCGGAGGGCGAGATGCTCTACTCCCGCATCGCCTCGGCGGCGGTGCAGATACAGGACGCGGAGGAAGAGCTGAGCGCCAGCGCCACCCTCGAGCATGGCTCCATCAGCATCAGTGCGACGGAGACGGCGCTGAACATCTATCTGGCCGAGAAGCTGCGGACGTTCCACACCGAGTATCCCGGCATCCGGCTGCGCATCTCGAACCACTCTACGCCCCAGGCGGTGCAGGCTGTGAAGAACGGAGAAGTGGATTTTGCCATCATCTCCACCCCGGCGGAAGTAGAACAGGGCCTGAAGATGGTGGAACTGAAACCGTTTTGTGAAGTGCTGGTGGGTGGAAAGACCTTCACTGCACTGGCCAGCCAGCGCCTGACGCTGAAGGAACTGAGCTGCTATCCGCTCATCTCTCTCAGCGATGAGAGCATGACCCGGAGCTTCTACCGGCAGTTCTTCCTCGACCACGACGCCGTGCTCCGGCCCGACACCGAGGCCGCCACCACCGACCAGATGCTCACGCTGGTGAAAAGTGAGCTGGGCCTTGCCTTCGTGCCGGAACCGATGACGAAAGAGCTTCTGGCCCGCGGCGAGCTTGTCGAGCTGCATCTGCAGGAGATCATTCCCTCCCGCTCTATCTGCCTCGTCTACGACCATCACCGCCCGCTGAACACGGCGGCCCGGAAGTTCCAACAGATGTTGACAAAAGCGGAGCCGGGCCATCCGGCAGCGCCGAAGCAGGCGGAGGGCGTCTCTTTCGCATCCCAATAAAATGATTTGTCGTTGTCCCATACCGGAAAGCTTCCCTTTTGATATGGGAATTTGTTGCAGCGCTTTCAGGCAGCAGTGCTATTATAAAAGAATTTGCAGGATGGGTAAGACGTATCTTGGATATGGCTGCAATATTCGTTCTGTATTGGAGAAACTGCCGGCCTTTTATTTTACAGGTCAGATGGACCCGCCATTGGTCGCCGCGACTTCGCCATACCAGAAGGCACTGTCTTTCGGGATGCGCCGCCCGGAAGCGTAATCGACGTACACCAGACCAAAACGCTCTCTGTATCCGCTGTGCCACTCGTAGTTGTCCAGCAGGCTCCAATGGAAGTACCCTCGCACGTCGGCACCGGCCTGAATGCCCTCGGAAAGTTTTTCCAGATAGCGCGCCAGAAAATCAATTCGCTCCACGTCATGCACCTTGCCGTCCCGATAGATTTTGTCGGTGCAGGATAAGCCATTCTCCGCGATGAACATGGGCAGTCCATACCGCTCCTGGATGTAACGGGGACCCCAGTTCAGGCTTTCCGGCTCTACCGGCCAGTTCATGGCTGTGTGAGCGTATCCCGCAGGGCGCTCCACATAACAGGGACCATTCGTTCCCATCTGTACAGGCGCGGCATTGTAGATGTTCAGCCCGAGCATATCCGGTCTGCCCAGAGGCAGGGCGTCGTTGATGTATTGCGGCACAGCACCGATGCAGGCGGAAAGCTGCGGCCCACAGAGGTCCGGTCCGGGCCAGCGGCCAAGGCACAGAGGGTCGAGCGACATCGTGTGGGTAAAGGCCCAGTCCTCGTCCGGGCAGGCAAAGGTCAGAGCCCGGGCGGCGTCCACATCTGCTTTTGCCTCAGATGCGGGGTAGCAGATGCGGCCTGTGGAGACGAAGCCCACTCTGTTTTCGGCGTCCGTATGGCGGAGCTCCTGCGCGGCAAGGCAGTGCGCATAGATGATATTCTGCCAGCAGGTGAACTGCCCTTCCAGCGGGAGTTTCAGCCCCGGCGCATGCTCACCTGTCCCATAGCCCATTTTCACGATACAGGCAGGCTCATTGAAGGTGAACCACTGGTGGACCCTGCCTTTGAAATGTTCTGCCATTTTTGCCGTGTAGACTGCAAACGCCCGGGCGGTGTCCTCATTCTGCCAGCCGCCCTTTTCTTCCAGCGCCTGCGGCAAATCCCAGTGATACAGCGTAATATACGGCTCGATGCCCGCTTCCAGCAAAGTATTCACAAGACCATCGTAATAGGCAAAGCCTTTTTCGTTCCAGTCCGTGCCGCCGGTGGGGGCGATGCGCGTCCACGCCACGGAGAAGCGATAGGCTTTCAGGTGCATCGACTTCAGCAGTTCGATGTCTTCCCGCCAGCGGTGATAGCTGTCGCAGGCGGTATCACCGGTCTCGCCCCGATAGGTGCGGCCCGGTGTGTGGGAGAAAACATCCCAGATGCTCCGGCCTTTTCCATCCTCGACGGCACCGCCCTCGATTTGATAGGCTGCAGTTGCAGCGCCCCATACAAATTCTTTTGGAAATACTGCCATGTTCGTTCTCCTTTTATCTCGTCAGATACATGTGTACAGGAACTTGAGATCCTTACTGATTATAGTATACTCTTCTGTGGCTGCCGGTGCAAATAGCATTTTATTGGTGATCATTGTGGAAATACACATCAGGATACGCTATACTAAAACAGAGAACATGGAATTCATCTGGCGCAAAAAAGCCAAAGGGAAGGAAAAACAGAATGATAGACAAAATGCTCGTGCGCGGGGCAAAGGTACACAATCTGAAAAACATCGACGTGGACATCCCGCTGAACAGGATCGTGGGCATTGCGGGCGTGTCGGGCTCGGGCAAATCCTCGCTGGCGCTGGGGGTGCTGTATGCCGAAGGCTCCCGCCGGTATCTGGAGGCGCTGTCCACCTACACCCGCCGCCGGATGACCCAGGCTTCGAAAGCCTCGGTGGAAGAGGTGCTGTATGTCCCGGCGGCGCTGGCGCTGCACCAGCGGCCGGGCGTGCCGGGCATCCGCAGCACCTTCGGCACCGGCACGGAGCTTTTGAACAGCCTGCGGCTCATGTACTCCCGCCTCGCAAGCCACCGCTGCCCGAACGGGCATTACATCCCGCCGACGCTGGCTGTTGCGGCGGGCAGGGAGCTGGTCTGCCCGGAGTGCGGTGCGCATTTCTATGCGCCGTCGGCGGAGGAGCTGGCGTTCAACTCTCAAGGTGCCTGCCAGAAGTGCGGCGGCACAGGCAGCGTCCGGACGGTGGACATCGCGTCGCTGGTGCCGGACGACTCGCTGACCATCGACGGCGGCGCAGTGGCCCCGTGGAACAGCCTGATGTGGTCGCTGATGACAGACGTCTGCCGGGAGATGGGCGTGAGGACGGATGTGCCGTTCCGCGACCTGACCGAACAGGAAAAGGACATCGTCTACCACGGTCCAGCAGAGAAAAAGCATATCTTCTATCACGCCAGGAACTCGAATCAGGCCGGCGAGCTGGACTTTACCTATTACAATGCCGTCTACACTGTAGAAAATGCTCTTGCAAAGGTCAAGGATGACAAGGGCATGAAGCGGGTGGAAAAGTTCCTGCGGGAAGATGTCTGCCCCGAGTGTCACGGCTCACGGCTCTCAGCGGCGGCGCGTGCGCCGAAGCTGCGGGGCATCTCGCTGGACGAAGCCTGCCAGATGACGCTGGAAGCCCTCGTGGAGTGGGTGAAGGGCGTGCCGGGCAGCCTGCCGGAAGAGATGCGCCCGATGGCGGAGAGCATCTGTGAGGCATTCGAAAGTACCGCTAAGCGGCTGATGGACTTAGGTCTGGGCTATCTGACGCTTGACCGCTCGGCCTCGACCCTTTCCACCGGTGAGCGCCAGCGGATGCAGCTGGCCCGGGCCGTCCGCAACCGCACCACCGGCGTGCTCTATGTGCTGGATGAGCCGTCCATCGGCCTGCATCCGTCGAACATCGTGGGCTTGACCGGTGTGATGCACGACCTCGTGGCCGATGGCAACTCGGTCATTCTGGTGGACCACGACACCCAAATCCTGAAAGAGGCCGACTGGGTGATCGAGATGGGGCCGGAAGCGGGAGCTAAGGGCGGACATGTCATTGCCGAAGGGACGATAGCTGATTTGGAGGCAAAGCCGGAGTCCCAGATCGGGCCGTTCCTCTCCGGAAAAGCTGAGACGAAATTGCGCCGGTGTGCCAGGGAAGGAGAGATGTTCGCAGAGGGGGCTATCCATCTCTCCACCGGCAGCATCCACACGGTCAAGCCTTTGGAGCTGGACATTCCCAAGGGGCGGCTCACCGTGGTAACGGGCGTGTCCGGCTCCGGAAAAACGACGATGGTGCTGGAAAGCCTCGTACCGGCGCTGGAAGCAAAGATAAACGGCAGCGCCCTCCCGGCACATATCCGGGAGATTCGCGCCGAGGGCATCGCGCACGTCAAGCTCATCGACGCGACGCCCATCGGCATCAATGTGCGCTCTACCGTGGCGACCTACGCGGGCGTCCACGACGAGCTGCGGAAGCTCTATGCCAAATCTCCGGACGCCAGGCAAAAGGGCTTCAAGGCCAGCGATTTTTCCTACAATACTGGCAGTCTGCGCTGCCCCGGCTGCGACGGCACCGGTGAGGTGAGCCTGGACGTGCAGTTCCTGCCGGATGTGAACATCGTCTGCCCCGACTGCCGGGGTTCCCGCTACGCGCGGGCGGCTTACGGCGTGAAGCTGACCAACGAGGCGGAGCAGACAGCCTCTTTGCCGCAGCTGATGGATATGGACGTCAACTCCGCCCTTGAGTTCTGCGGCGGGATGAAGACAGTGAGCCAGCGCCTGCAGACATTGCAGCAGCTGGGTCTGGGCTACCTGACGTTGGGCGAAGAGACGCCCAGCCTCTCCGGCGGCGAGGCCCAGCGCCTCAAGCTGGCCAGCGAGATCGGCCGCACCCAGACCGACTCGGTGTTCGTTTTCGATGAGCCCAGCATCGGCCTCCACCCGCTGGACGTGCAGGTGCTGCTGCGGGTGTTCCAAGCCCTGCTGGACAACGGCGCAACGGTCGTTGTCATCGAACACGACCTTGATGTCATCCGCAACGCGGACTATGTCATCGACATGGGGCCGGGCGGCGGCGAGAGCGGCGGCCGCGTCGTGGCAACAGGCACGCCGGAGGAGATCCAGGGAAACCCGGAGAGTATTACCGGAAGATATTTATAACAAAAATGGGGCAGGTGCTGCATGACACCTGCCCCCTTCGTCAATATTTTTATTTGCTTTCCGGGACACCGCGCAGTTCGGCACGGATGGCACGGAAGCGCTCGGGAACATCTTTTTCCCGGATATTTTTGACGAGATCCGGAAGCTTTGCGGTCTCGCCTACGGGATAGACCATGATGCTCTTCTGATGCTTCGCTGACAATCAAAACAAAAAGTTAATTCTCGGAAGAAATATCCTGACCAAAATACTTCTCGCCCAGCTCCTTGAGGGTGCCGTCAGCGCGCAGCTCGTCGATGGCACTGTTGAGGGCGTCGAGGAAAGAAGAGTCTTCGCTCTTGACGATAGGGATCGCGACGTGAGAAGCATCTTCGGTCTGGGCGACCAGCTTGAAGTCGGCGTCCGGATGGACGTTCAGGTAGTCGTAGAAGGAGACGTTGGCGTTCAGGGTGGCGTCGATGCGGCCAGCAGTCAGCAGCTGGATGGTCTCTTCCAGCGTGTCGATGCCCTGAACGGTCGCGCCGTAGCTCTCGGCCAGCTCCATGTAGGTGGAAGCGAGGCTGTTGGCCGTGGTCTTGCCGGCGAGGTCCTCGAAGCTCTTGATGTCCTCGTTATCCTTGCGGACGGCGAGGGCGGTGTGGATGTAGCCGTAGGGAGTGGTGAAGTCGTAGGTCTTGGCGCGCTCTTCGGTGACTTCGACGCCGTTGCAGACGAGGTCGTAGCGGCCAGCGTCCAGACCGGCGAACAGGCTGTCCCAGTCGCTCTCGACGTACTCGGGCTCGACGCCCAGCTTCTCGGCAATGGCACGGGAGACTTCGACATCGTAGCCCACGAGGGTGTCGCTCTCATCGTGGAAGCTCCAGGGCTGCCATGCGCCTTCCAGCGCGATGACCAGCTTGCCGTTGGACTGGATGGTCTCCAGCTTGTTGGCGGCAGCAGCGGAAGCAGAAGCAGCGGTGCTGGAAGCAGTGGAGGCGGAAGTGTTGGAAGAGCAGCCAGCCAGCGAGAGAACACCGGCAGCGGCCATGACGCTCATGAGAGAAATAAAGGTTCTGCGTTTCATAGGGGATGATCCTTTCTTATTCAGTATGGGAAATTTTCTGAAGGAACTCACGGGTCCTTGCCTCTTTGGGATGGGCGAAGAACTCCTGCGAGGGGGCTTCCTCGACCACGACGCCGTTTTCCATAAAGACGGTGCGGGACGAGACGTTGCGGGCAAAGCCCATCTCATGGGTGACGACCAGCATGGTCATGCCCTCCTGTGCCAGCTGCCGCATGACGGCCAGCACCTCGCCGGTCAATTCCGGGTCGAGGGCGCTGGTGGGTTCGTCGAAATAGATGATCTCGGGGCCGGAGGCGAGAGCTCGGGCGATGGCCACGCGCTGCTGCTGACCGCCCGACAGCTGACGGGGGTAGTAGTCGGCACGGTCGGCGAGGCCGACTTTTTCCAGCATCTTCATGCCGACGGCATCAGCCTCCGCTTTGGGCGTCCTCCGGGCGACGATGAGGCCCTCGGTGACGTTCTGCAGGGCCGTTTTGTTGCGGAAGAGGTTGTAGTTCTGGAAGACGAAAGCCGTCTTGCGGCGCAGCCGCGCGATGCTGGCGCGATCGGCGTGGGCGAGGTCGAATGTCTCGCCGTCGAAGGTGAGCTTGCCTGCGTCCGCCGTCTCGAGGAAGTTGAGACATCGCAGCAGGGTGGTCTTGCCTGAGCCGGAAGGGCCGAGGATGGCCACGACGTCGCCCTTTTCCACCGTCAAATCGACGCCGCGCAGTACGTCCAGACTGCTGGTCGGCTTGGGGGCGCGGCCAAAGATGCCGGGATGGACGCCGGGCTTTGCGTAAGTATGGAAGGATTTGTGGACGCCGCGTATCTCTAACATTGCCATAACAGCCACACTCCTTTCTTACTGGAAGCCGTGGGCGTTGAGCTGGCGCTCCAGCAGCCCTTGCAGCTTGGTGATGACGGTACAGAACAGCAGATACACCACGGCCACCTCACAGTAGATGGGCAGGAAGATGTAGGTGCGGGCGGCGACGCGCTGGCCGGCCATGAACAGCTCCGCTACCGTGATGTTGGAGGCCAGAGAGGTGTCCTTTATCATGCCGATAAGGGAGTTGGAGAGGGCAGGCACGGCGGTGCGCAGGGCCTGCGGCAGCACGATGCGGCGCATGATCTGCCACCAGCTCATGCCGACGCAGTAGCCGGCTTCCAGCTGGCCCTGCGGCACGCTCTCGAGTGCGCCGCGCATGGTCTCGGCGCAGTATGCGCCCTCGTTGAAGGCGAAGGCGATGACTGCCGCCGGGAAAGCGTCCAGCATGATGCCCACGCTGGGCAGGCCGTAAAAGATGATGAAAAGCTGCACCAGCAGCGGCGTGCCGCGGATGACCCAGATGTAGAACCGGGCCAGCTGGCTCAGCACCGGCACCCGGGCGTACTGCACCAGCGCCACGGCCACCGCCAGCACCATCGCCAAGGTGAACGAGACGAGGGTGAGGGGGATGGTCATGGTGAGGCCCGCCGAGAGGATGCGGGGAAGAGCCTCCCAGAGCACGCTGACGGTGCGGTTGGATAAGAGTGTTTCCAGCATGGATACTCCTTTTTCAAAATTTGAATAAACAGACAGGACAAGTGGGTGGACATATTATATACCTTAAAGCAGGGTCGAAGTCAAGAGGAAAAAATGAAAATCCTACAAAACCTACCAGAATACTATAACATGATTTGGAAATGAACGCAAATGGTTTCGAAAAATTGCATGGTATAGACGAAATGGACGAAAAACAGGTGCTAACTTTGTGCAGAACGGCAGAGTAGTTGACGCGGCAGAAGCTTTCGGGTACAATAGAACTGTATAGACCTGTAAAGGTACAAACAGGCCGCACGCCCCGTCAGACGGGAGCGCGGCGGATACGGAGGACAAACGTGATGAAACGTATTGGTATTCTGGGCGCTGGCACCTGGGGCATGGCCCTTGCACGGATGCTGACTGTGAGCGGGAATGATGTGCTGGTGTGGTCGGCCATCGAGAAGGAGATTGACAGCCTTTCCACCACCCGCAAGCACCCCAATCTGCCGCAGATGAAGATCCCCGACGAGCTGCGGTTCACCAAGAGCATCGAGGAAGTCTGCAAAGACAAGGACATCCTGCTGTTCGCAGTGCCGTCGGTGTTCGTTCGCTCCACGGCGGCAAAGGCCCGGCCCTATGTGGCCGACGGCCAGATCATCGTGGACGTGGCAAAGGGCATCGAGCCCGACACCCTGTACACCATGACCGAAATCCTGGCCGATGAGCTGGGCAAGGAAGGCGGCCCGAAGGGCGTGCGTCTTGTGGCCCTGTCCGGCCCCACCCACGCCGAGGAAGTGGCCATCGACCTGCCCACCACCATCGTGTCGGCCAGCAAGGATATGGAGGCCGCTGCCTATGTGCAGGAGGTCTTCACCAACAATGTCATGCGCGTCTACACCAACGAGGACATCAAGGGTGTAGAGCTGAGCGGCGCCATGAAGAACGTCATCGCGCTGGGCGTCGGCATCTCCACCGGCCTCGGCTACGGCGATAATGCCCGCGCTGCCCTCATCACCCGCGGCATCGCCGAGATCGCCCGTCTGGGCGTGGCGATGGGCTGCAATGTCCACACTTTCGCAGGTCTGGCCGGTATCGGCGACCTCATCGTGACCGCCACCAGTATGCACAGCCGCAACAACCGCGCCGGTATCCTCATCGGCAAGGGTGAGACCCCGGAAAATGCCGTCAAGGAAGTCGGCATGGTGGTCGAGGGCATGAACGCCCTGCCCGCTGCGCTGGAACTGGCCGAGCGGTATCAGGTGGAAATGCCCATCGTCCAGACCGTCAACGCCATCGTCAACAAGGGCATGAGTGCGGCAGAGGCTGTCAAGTCCCTGATGGAGCGCGGCCTGAAGAACGAGCTGCCGCAGGGCTACGAAAAATAAACGAAAAGGGGCGGTATTATGCCTTCTACCTACGCACACCGCCGCTTTGGTGCGGATGTTCTGGCCCTGCTGCCGGACGGTCTGCGCGCGACGCTGGAACAGCACCGGGAGCTTTACGACATAGGTCTCCACGGGCCGGACCTGATGTTTTATTACAAGGCCTTGCAGTCGAACCCGGTGAACCGTCTGGGCAACACCATGCACGAGCAGAAGGGCGAGGTGTTTTTCACCCGCGCCCGCACCGTGGTGGAAAATGCAACGGATAAAAGCGCCGCACTGGCTTATGCGCTGGGCTTTGTCTGCCACTTCGCGCTGGACAGCACCTGTCACCCTTATGTGGAAGCCTATGTCCGGGAGAGCGGTGTGGGACACTGCGAGATCGAGACGGAGTTTGACAACGCCCTGATGCGGGAAGACGGCCTCGACCCCATAAAGTTCTTCACGGCCAGCCACATCAAACCCAGCCGGGAGCGGGCCGAGGTCATCGCGCCCTTCTACGAAGGCGTCACGGTGGACGAGACGCTGGCGGCGATGAAGGGGATGATAACGGTGCATCATTTTTTGCAGGCGGCGAACCCCGTCAAGCGCTGGGTGGTGCTGACCGGGATGCGCGTCGCGGGCAAGTATGAGTTCATGCACGGCCTTGTGGCGAATCCGCAGCTGAACCCCAAATGCGTCCAGAGCAGCCAGAAGCTCGAAGAGCTGTATAAAACGGCTGTGCCGCTGGCGGTAAGGCTCATCGAAGAGTATGCAGAGAACAAGCCGCTGGGGGCAGAGTATCAGCATACGTTTGGGGAGAACTGAGAAAGTTTGTTGCCCGCAGGACGTCGGAAATTCTGCGGGCAATCATTTTGATTTATTTGATATTTTGCTATTGATAGAGAGGGGTATTCATGGAAACGGAAAGTGTGAAAGCAAAACCGTTTTTGAAATGGGCGGGGGGAAAAGGACAGCTGCTGACTGAAATTCAAAAATATTATCCGTTTGCAGATAAAAAAATAACAAAATATGCAGAACCTTTTATTGGTGGCGGTGCTGTCCTTTTTGATGTTCTGAACAGGTATGATTTATCGGAAGTTTATATCAGCGACATCAATGCAGAGCTGGTGAATTGTTATTGGGTGGCACAGCAACGTGTGGAAGAACTTATTCAGGCGCTGACCAAAATGCAGGACGAATACCTTCCGTTGAATCATGAAAAGCGAAGAGAATATTACGCCGAGAAAAGAGCACGTTTTAATGAACTTAAAAACGGAGAAAAGAAAAAAGGTGACATTGAAAAAGCTGCGTTGATGATCTTTTTGAATCGAACATGCTTTAATGGGCTGTTTCGGGTAAATAAAAAGGGCCAGTTTAATGTTCCGATGGGGGCGTACAAAAATCCGATAATCTGCGATGCACAGAATCTCAGGGCAGTATCTCAGAAGCTAAAAGCGGTGAAAATCGTCTGCGGGGACTATAAAAAGTCAGAAGTTTTCGTGGATGAGAACACTTTTGTTTATTTCGACCCTCCATACCGCCCGCTAACAGAAACATCAAATTTTACATCTTATACAGAAAGTCAGTTTGATGACAACAAGCAGATTGAGCTTGCACAGTTCGCAAAGATGCTGGATGCGAGAGGTGCCAAAATTGTAATCAGCAATTCGGACCCGAAGAATGAGAATGCAGAGGATGATTTTTTTGATACGCTTTATTCGGCACAGAGAGTTCATCGGGTGGAAGCAAGCAGAATGATCAACTGCAACAAGAATTCCAGAGGAAAGATAAAAGAGCTGTTGATTACAAATTTCGAACGGCAAGGCTCTAAGGAGAATGCATCAAAGCAAGATAGAGAGAGGAGTGAAAAAAAGATGGAAAAAAGGGAATTTAAGAACTGGATGGCAAGCTTCAAAGAGAGCATTGCGGACTATGGATATTATGTTGATTTTGACAAAGTATATCG
>OJOS01000660.1_pt1 | contig 14748 bp, 12 predicted proteins | sample 1598271 | NCBI WGS metagenome assembly OJOS01 (sample SAMN03922451, study PRJEB24848) | human gut metagenome | isolation source: stool sample | host: Homo sapiens | place: Germany | collected 2009-11
ATCTACACCTCTCTATTCGTCGGCAGCGTCAGATGTGTATAAGAGACAGTTATACAACTGTTTAAAATGAAAATCAAGGGGTTACAATAGATGGATTTAACTTAAGACTTGGTGATTTCTCCTATTAAGCAGGAGTTCATTTTATATCGGATATCCTTGTTGGGTAATCCATGTCCCAATAAAAACATGAGCTTTGTTATGGCACATTCGGGGGTACTGTCATATCCACTGATTACACCTGCTTCTAGAAGATGCATTCCTGTTTCGTAACGTCCCATTTCTACTGCTCCGGAGGCACATTGTGTAATGTTGACAATGATAATTCCACGATCGGTAGCTTCCTTTAGTTGGCGGATGAACCATTCTTTTTGCGGAGCATTTCCCGAACCGAAGGTTTTCATGACAACCGCTTTCAGTCCCGGAACATGAAGCAGAGAAGTCACGATACTCTCTTGAATGCCCGGAAAAAGTGTTAGAATAACCACATTGGTATCAAACAGGTAATGCGGTTTTAACGGTTTTGTCGGGTCTGGTTTTCGAATGAGATTAGGCTCGTATTTAATGTGGATACCTACCCGTGCCAATGGCGGATAATTGAAAGAGCGGAAAGCATTGAAATTCTCCGCATTGATTTTGGTGGTACGGTTACCACGCATCAAATGATTCTCAAAGAAAATACAAACCTCCGGAACAATGGCTGTACCATCCGGATTTTTAGCTGCTGCAATTTCGATGGCTGTGATGAGGTTTTCCTTTCCGTCTGTGCGCAAAGTCCCAATCGGGAGCTGGGAACCTGTGAGGATGACAGGTTTGCTTAGATTTTCGAGCATGAAACTTAGTGCAGAGGCAGTGTAAGCCATTGTGTCTGTTCCGTGAAGGATGACGAAACCATCGAAATAATCATAATTGTAATTGATGATCTTTACCAGTTTTGCCCAGTAAGCAGGTTCCATGTCCGAAGAGTCGAGAGGGGGATCGAATTGGTAGGAGGAAATGCGGTAGTTGAATCTTTTCAGTTCGGGGACGTGCTTAAGCAAATGATCGAAGTTGAAATTTTCTAAGGCACCTGTTTCCGGATTCTCTATCATTCCGATAGTCCCACCCGTGTAAATTAACAAAACGGAAGGAGTTTCTGCTCTCATAATTGTTGAATTACTGTTAAAACATTGGCAAAGATACGGATTAAATGCGAATAATGAGTGCTAAACGACGAATTATATAAAGTTGGAAGGACAAGACTATAAAAAATATCTATGTTGCATTTTTGCGATATGTAGTATGAAAAAATGTCCCCATCTTTGGGGCAGGTTGGACGAAGTGTCCGGCTTTAAATAAAAAACGAAAGAGAAAATGAAAAATGACCGGTATTTTCCGTTAGAAATCTGTTTTTGGGCAGGCGACAATTTGAGCGTCATGATGTATCAGATAGGGGGAGTGCAACTTGTAGGGATTTATGTGTTGTTGCTGTATCTGTGTGCAAAGAATGACTACAGCAAATCAGTGGTTAATAGTATACAAAAACCAGTGGAAAAAAGTGCAGTGGAAAAAACTCTGAAACGCCGATGGATAAAGGGCAAAAACCGAATGAAACCCAAGAGAGTAGAGTAGAAGAGAAGAGAAATATTACTACTGTTGTAAACAACAGCAGCAATATTGGCGAGGAAAGGAAGACTGCTGCTGTTGTTGTTCGAACTTCGGATTCGGTGAATGACAGGGGCAACGAGATTGTCAGCCCACGCCTCGATCCTGTTCAGTCCACGTCTTGTTTTTGTTCAGCTCACGGCTTGTCTCTGCTCGTCCCACGGGTGAAGTACAGCCTCCCCACGGCTTGCAGAAATAGCCCCACGGTTTGCGGAAATAGCCCTGCGGCCTGCGGAGATTTTCATCCGAGGCTCTTACTTCAGGGCTTCTTTCAGTCTGGTAATCGCCTTTTCCGGGTCTTTTTCTTCTTCGAGCAGAGTGACGAACTTACTGCCGATGATAGCTCCGGAAGCGTGTTCGCAAGCTGCTTGGAATGTTGCTTTATTGGAGATACCAAATCCCACCATCAACGGATTGTTCAGATGCATACCTTCAATCTTTTTGAAGTAAGCCCGTTTTTGTTCGTTGAAATCTTGTTGCGCTCCGGTGGTTGCTGCTGATGAAACCATATAAATAAATCCGTCGGTATGTGTATCTATCTCGCGTACCCGTTCTTCGCTGGTTTCCGGTGTGATGAGCATAATCACTCTGATGTTATAGCGTTCGGCAATGATACGATAATGTTCTTGGTAATCACGGAAAGGGAGATCAGGAATAATGACGCCGTCGATACCACATTCCACACATTTACGGCAGAAATTCTCAAATCCGAATTGCATGATTGGGTTTAAATATCCCATAAGCACAAGTGGGATTTTTACGTCCTTGCGAATATCCCGTAATTGTTCAAAAAGAAGTTTTAGAGACATACCATTGCGCAATGCCTGCGTAGCGGCATTCTGAATAACAATGCCATCTGCCATCGGATCACTGAAAGGAATGCCGACTTCAATCATACTCACTCCGTGCTTTTCGAGCGTGCGGATTACATCAGCGGTACCATCCAAAGTAGGAGTACCGGCACAAAAATAAATAGAAAGTATGTCTTTCTTGTTGCTATTGAAAAGTTGATTAATTCTATTCATGACGTTGGAATTTTTAGATTATGATTTTAATTCGTTTAAAAATGTCCGGATACGCTCCGGATCCTTTTCTCCCGGTTTCAATTCAAAACGGCTGTTGAGATCGTATCCGGCAAGCCGGGGATGTTTAAACTCTTTCAGGGCATTGGCACTGTATGAGTTAATGCCTCCGCTCAATAGGAAGGGTACATGTCCATTGTACATATCCAGGATGCTCCAGTCGAATTGATTTCCCGAACCACCATATTGTTCGCATTTGGTATCGAACAGAAAAAGATCACAGACTTTTTCGTAGTCATATACCTTTCTCAAATCTTTGGGACGGTCTACTGAAAAGGCCTTGATGATTTTCAATCCAGTGGAATGTAAGGACCGGCAGTATTCCGGTGATTCATTTCCGTGGAGCTGTACATAATTCAGTCCGAAACGATCAGCATACATGCTGATTGTCTGCTTGTCTTCGTTGACGAAAACTCCGACACGCCGGGCATGAATGGGCAAGTAAGCCGGAAGCTCGTAGACATATCGGGGAGATTTAGGATAGAAGATGAATCCCAGCATATCTATGCCTTCGATAGACTCTACGTCCTGTATGTTTTCAGCTTCACGCATACCGCATACTTTGATAATTTTTCCGTTAATCATAGGGCTGTCCGTTTTGAATAATTAGTTTATTGGATTGCTTGCAGGAAATTCTGTAAAGTTTCTCCCGGTTGCTGTGTTTTCATAAATGTTTCACCGATCAGGAATCCACGGAATCCGGCTGCCCGAAGTCGGTTTACTATTTCCGGATCGGAGATGCCGCTCTCGGATACCAATACAGCATCTTGGGGAAGCTGTCCGGCCAAGCGGAAAGAGTTTTCTACATCAGTGAAGAAAGTACCCAGATTACGATTGTTGATTCCTACCATATCTATTTTCTTGTCGATGTATATTAATTCCTCGGAGCTATGAATCTCCAGAAGAACTTCCAGACCTAGTCCATGAGCTTTTTCTGCAAGTTCATTACATTTCTCCGGTTCTAATGCGGCTGCGATAAGAAGTACGGCATCGGCACCGATAATTTTGGCTTGATAAAGCTGGTATTCGTCAATGATGAAGTCCTTCCTAAGAATGGGGATCTCTACCAAAGGGCGTGCAGTGCGGATGTCCTTCAGGCTTCCTCCGAAAAATTTCTCGTCGGTGAGGATGGAAAGGGCAGAAGCTCCTGCTGCTGCATAGGAGGGAACAATTTCTTCCGGGCATGCTTCTTCCTTTATCCATCCTTTGGATGGAGACCGACGCTTGAATTCAGCGATAATACCCGATGCAGACGAGGCTAATGCCTGCTTCATAGAACGAGAGGTCGGAACTTCGCTGATACCTTCCTGTAATTGCTCGATGGAGATAGCCTGCTTTTGCAGGTCAACTTCAAATCGTTTGTTTGCTATAATCTCTGATAATATATCTTTCATTGATGTGGGATTATTAATTGTAAATGATGGATTTGCAAAAATAAAACATTAACTGTTCAATTCAATGAATTTTTTTAGGGTAGCTAATGCGCGTCCACTTTCCAATGACTCTTTGGAGAGAGCAATACATTCTTCAATAGTCTTCTCCGGACAAATCACATGGATGGCGAAAGCTGAATTGACTACCACTACATTTTTTTGAGCTTCCGTAGCCGTGTTATTCATGATCTGGTCGAAAATCTTAGCTGCATCTTCCGGTGTTTGTCCACCATCCAGGTCAGTTTCCTTATAGCGGGAGAATCCGAGACTCTCGGGAGCGTAAATCTTTTCATGATCGCTGGTCGCCACTTTAAACTCATTTGTCAGAGAGATTTCGTCATATCCGTCGAGACTATGAACAACGGCAAATTTCGTCTTGCTTTCCTGATAAGTATAGGTATAGAGGCGAAGTAACGGGAGGTTGTAAACTCCTAAAAGCTGATAGGCCGGTAATACCGGATTAACCAACGGACCGAGCATATTAAAGAAAGTGCGCACTGCCAATCCTTTACGAACCGGAGCAACTGCCTTTAATGCCGGATTGAATAAAGGAGCATGCAGATAGGCAAGATTACATTTCTCCATGCTACGGCGCAGTTGATCGACGTCACTGGTGAACTTTACACCGTGTTGCTCCATTACATTACTGGCACCGCTGACTGATGTTGCTCCGTAATTACCATGTTTCACAACGGGGAAACCGGCTCCGGCAACAGTAAAACAGGAAGCTGTAGAAATATTAAATGTATTTTTTCCATCACCTCCGGTTCCTACGATATCTATCGGAGCAAATTCACTTAAATCAACCGGAATACGCATTTCAAGCAATGCATCGCGGAAACCGCATAATTCTTCCACAGAGATATTACGCATCAGAAAGACGGTAATTAAAGAGGCTACCTGTACATCATTATATTTTCCTTGTGCGATGTTCTGTAAAATGGTGCGAGCCTCATCGCGTCCCAGATATTGATGTTCGAAAAGTTTGTATAGAATCTGTTTCATAAGTTTAATCGTTTAAGAAGTTTTTAATAATTTCTTTTCCTTGCGGAGTTAATACTGATTCGGGATGGAACTGAATACCATGTACATTGTAGGTCTTATGGCGGATTGCCATGATTTGTCCTTCCTGACTTTTTGCCGTTATTTCCAGGCAATCGGGAAAACCTTCCCGGCTGACTACCCAGGAATGGTATCTTCCAACAGGGATTTCTTTTCCCAACCCTTCAAAAAGCAGGTCCTGTTGAAGGATGGTAATCGAAGTCTGTACCCCGTGGTATACTTCTTTGAGATTTTCCAAGCGTGCTCCGAAAGCTTCGCCGATGGCTTGATGGCCGAGGCAGACGCCCAGAATACTTTTGGTCGGAGCATATCTTTTAATAATAGGTAATAACAGGCCGGCTTCTTCGGGTATGCCCGGTCCGGGAGACAGGATGATTTTATCAAACCGGTCTACTTCATCAAGCTCTATCTGGTCATTGCGGACTACTTCTACATCAGTTGCCCCTAATTCTTTCACTGCGTGCAGCAGGTTATAAGTGAAAGAGTCGTAGTTATCTAAAAGTAATATTTTCATTTTTATTGTCATTGTAAAATGGTTGTTCAAATACTATCTCTGCTTTCAATTTTTTAATTTGACAGCTAAATCAATCGCCTTTTTCAGTGCTCCCAGTTTGTTGTTCACCTCTTGCAGTTCATATTCATCCTGACTGCGTGCTACAATACCTCCTCCGGCTTGGAACCAGAGTTCATTGTTGCGGCTTACAAAAGTACGGATAGTGATAGCCTGATTTAATTCGCCGTTCAATCCGATAAAACCGATACAGCCACCATAGGCTCCACGATTATGTGGTTCGATTTCGCTGATTAACTGCATAGCGCGTACTTTGGGAGCACCGCTTAATGTGCCGGCAGGAAACGTATCAATAAACGTTTTTATTTTATCTGCGCCCTCATTCAACACACCGCTGACACGGCTTACCAGGTGAATGACATGACTATAATATTGTGGTTCCTTATAGAATAGTACGCGTACATCATGACAATTACGGGAAAGGTCGTTTCTGGCAAGATCAACCAGCATGACATGCTCTGCATTTTCTTTAGGGTCGGCCAATAAAGCTTCTGTCAGTTCCCGGTCTTTTACTACATCTCCGGTACGGCGGGTAGTTCCGGCAATCGGATCGATGTAAGCACGACCATCTTCGATTTTGCAATGTGTTTCCGGTGAAGAACCGAAGATGCGGTATCCTCCGAAATCGAAGTAGAAAAGATAAGGAGAAGGATTGATGCTGCGGAGTGCGCGGTACACTTTGAAATCATCTCCGGCATAAGGTTGGATAAATCTTCTGGAAAGTACGATTTGGAAAACATCTCCACGCATACAGTGCGCGATTCCTTTGCGGACATTGGCTTTATGCTCCTCGTCGGTGATAGGGCTGGTAACGGGACCTGTTACAGAGAAGTTGTAAGAAGCATAATTCCGGTTTTCGATGGCAGCTTCCAGTTCCGGCAATCCGCTTTCTTCTCCTTCGGACAACATTTCAACGAGTGTCAATTCATTTTTGAAATGATTGAAAACAATGACATACTTATATAATATGTATAGCAAATCCGGAGCGTCATTTTGCTCATCGTGACTTTCTTTCACCGGGATGTGCTCGAAATATTTCACAGCGTTGAACGTCGTGTATCCGTAAAGTCCACATACATTCTTATTATCCCCGGTCACCTGGAATTGATTGATAAACCGGTTCATGGCCTTTTCTACATGGAGGGTTTTTGTCAGGGGTTCTTCCGTGCGGCTGTTATCGGGATAGTTGGCAGTGACAATGCCGCCGTTTATACCGATACTTGCCAGGGGACAGAGGGCTATAAATGACAAGGAATTTTCTCCGGCATGATAGTCGGAACTTTCCATTAATGCAGATTGCGGATACATGTCGCGCACTTTCAGGTAAATGCTGACAGGAGTATGCATATCTCCGAGCACTTGTTTGCTATGAGTTGTATAATTAAATGTTTTCATTTCTATAATTGCTTGATTATTGATTACGAATGATGGTTTACTAATTACTTATTGCTGTTCATTAAACGATAAATAGGTTTCAATATCTTTGTCTCCTCGTCCTGAAACAGTCAATACAACGATATCTTCCGGTTTGAACTTCAATTTTTTCAAAGCTCCTAATGCATGGGCGGATTCCAGTGCAGGGATAATACCTTCGAGTTTAGTCAGTTCGTAAGCGGCTTCTATTGCTTCGTCGTCATTGATTGCCAAAACGTTGGCACGTCTTTGTGCGGCAAGATTGGCGTGTATCGGACCAATGCCCGGATAATCCAGTCCGGCGGAAATCGAGTAAGGCTCTTCAATCTGTCCGTCTTCGTTTTGGATGACGTAAGTACGCGCTCCGTGGATAATTCCCATTTTACCGAGTTGGATGGTGGCGGCGGTCATTCCGGTTTCTATTCCTTTACCTCCGGCTTCCGCCAGAATGATGCCTACCCGTTCATCATTGATATAATGATAAATCGTTCCGGCAGCATTACTTCCTCCTCCAACGCAGGCTATCAGATAATCCGGATAGTCACGTCCTTCTTTTTCTTGCAGTTGTTTTTTTATTTCTTCGCTGATAACAGATTGCAGGCGTGCCACCATATCAGGATAAGGATGAGGGCCTACGGTAGAGCCGATAATATAATAAGTGTCGGCAGGATGGCAGCACCAGTCGCGGATCGCTTCGTTGGTTGCGTCTTTCAAGGTCATGTTTCCGGAAGTAACGGGAATAACGGTAGCTCCCAGCATTTTCATTTTCTCCACATTGATATGTTGGCGTTCTACATCCGTCTTTCCCATATAAACGATACATTCCATATCCATCAACGCACATACGGTAGCTGTTGCTACTCCATGTTGTCCGGCTCCGGTTTCGGCGATGATGCGTTTCTTTCCCATGCGGCGTGCCAGCAAGATTTGTCCGATGGTGTTGTTGATTTTGTGTGCACCGGTATGATTCAGGTCTTCCCGTTTCAGATACAACTTGCAACCATACTTTTCGGAAAGGCGTTTTGCCAGATAGAGTGGGGAAGGACGTCCTACGTAGTCGCGTAATAACTGCTCAAATTCCTTTTTAAATTCTTCGCTTTCAATCACTTCGAGGTACTTGTTCGTCAGTTCCTCAACACATTTGTGGAGGATTTCCGGTACATAAGCACCACCGAATTCTCCGTAATAGCCATCCTGGTCAACTAAAAAACTTTTCATAATCCTATCTATTTTTTATGTTATTATCTAAATCTGTTCGAAAATGGGCAAATAAAAAGAGCCCTGCCGCAAGTTGCGACAGGGCTCTTTCAAATCTGTTATATCTTTAATGAGGTATATACATACGAGCACTGCTCCCTTACGACTGTCGGAGTTGTAACGGGTGCCACCACCAATATGTATTTACTAACATTGTTCTCATTGTCTTTTGTAATTTTATGGGGGCAAATATAGACACTTTGTTTGAAACAGCAAACAAAAAATGACTTTTTTTCTCTTTTGCCTTCATTTTTCTGATATAGAACAATTTTCAACCTGAACTGTTCTTATAAATATTGAATATTTAAACAAAAACAATTATGAAACAGAGAAAAGTTTTAGTAGGTATCGCTATTGCCATTTTCATTATATTATTATTGTATTGGTTATTGGTAGCAGAGGATATGAAACCCTGGTTGTCGGCTATGGTTCCTTCCGTGGCACAACAATTCTTCGCTTGATTCTGACAGGGTTCGGATAAATCATATATCTTTGCAAGGATAGTGACTAATAACCAAAATAATAACAATAGACTAAGATATGGAAAATTTTATTTTTCAAAATCCCGTGAAACTGATAATGGGAAAAGGGATGATTGCTCGGTTGGCTAAAGAAATACCGTCCGACAAGCGTATTATGATTACTTTTGGCGGTGGAAGCGTGAAGAAAAACGGAGTGTACGATCAGGTAAAGGAAGCATTGAAGAATCATTTTACAGTAGAATTCTGGGGAATCGAACCCAATCCTGCCATTGAAACTCTCCGTAAAGCTATTGCTTTGGGAAAAGAAGAGAAAGTAGATTATCTGCTGGCTGTTGGTGGTGGTTCCGTTATTGACGGTACGAAATTGATTTCCGCAGGAATCCTGTATGATGGTGATGCCTGGGATTTAGTACTTGCCGGACGTCCAGTCACTCATACTGTACCTCTTGCCACTGTATTGACTTTGCCCGCTACCGGTTCGGAGATGAATAACGGGGCAGTTATTTCCCGTCGTGAAACAAAAGAGAAATATCCTTTTTATGCTAACTATCCAATCTTCTCTATTCTTGACCCGGAAGTAACTTTTACCTTGCCTCCTCATCAGGTGGCCTGTGGTTTGGCTGATACCTTTGTTCATGTGATGGAGCAATATATGACTACTCCCGGGCAGAGCCGCATTATGGATTGTTGGGCGGAAGGCATTTTACAAACTTTGGTAGAAATAGCTCCGAAAATCCGTGAAAACCAGCATGATTATCAACTGATGGCTGATTTTATGCTTTCGGCTACAATGGCATTGAATGGATTTATTGCTATGGGAGTGTCGCAAGACTGGGCAACTCACATGATTGGCCATGAAATTACTGCTTTGCACGGATTGACACATGGTCATACGTTAGCCATTGTTCTTCCTGCCACTTTACAGGTGCTTCATGAAGAAAAAGGAGATAAACTTTTGCAGTATGGTGAAAGAGTCTGGGGAATTACTTCCGGTACGCGAGAAGAACGGATTGATGAAGCGATTTGTCATACCGAAGAGTTCTTTCGTTCGCTTGGGCTGACTACACGTTTGCATGAAGAGAACATCGGACAGGATACTATTCTGGAAATCGAACGCCGATTCAATGAACGTGGTGCTAAATATGGAGAGAATGGAAATGTAACGGGTGCTGTTGCCCGCAGGATATTAGAGACTGCACTTTAAGCATACTCTTACATTAAAAATATAGGATAAAGAGGATATTGGAACATACTTTTCACAATATCCTCTTTTCTTTTTATTATTTTTCAATTTTCTCTGACCTTGGAATTCTGAACCAGAAGCGAGAGCCTTCTCCTTCTTTAGATTCCACTCCGATAACCCCGCCCAGTCTTTCTACTATGACGCGGCAGATGGCTAGTCCGAGTCCTGTCCCTTTAATAAAGGAGTTCAGTTTGACGAAGCGTTCAAACACTTTATCTATCTTGTCAGCAGGAATTCCGATACCTGTATCTTTTACATAAAAGTATATTTCATCTTTGGCTTCTTCAATCCGGTATCCCATTTCGATAGAACCTTTTGGGGTGAATTTCAAAGCATTATTTGTAAAGTTGATGATAACCTGTGATAGACGTATGCGGTCGGTATACATCATGCATTGATCTGCTTTCTCTGTGAATAAGATTTGAACGTCTGGGGAAGAATTCTTTTCTTGCATTTGTCTGCAAATACCTTCCATCAATTCATTGATATCAGTCTGTGCAAATGTGAATTCCATAGTACCGGCTTCAATTTTAGAAAGATCGAGGATATCGTCTATCAGTTGCAATAATAAGATATTGTTGCTGGAGATGATTTTTACAAATTCTTTTCTCTCTTCCTCTTCCTCCGTTTGGCAAACCATTTCGGAGAATCCTACAATTGCATTTAACGGGGTTCGTATTTCATGGCTCATATTAGCGAGAAAGGCAGATTTGAGCCGATTGGATTCTTCGGCTTTTTCCTTTGCTTCCTGCAACATTTTGTCCATCTTTAGTTTTTCAGTGATGTTCTCAAAACGAAGTAATCCTCCAATAATTTCAGTTTCCTTTTCATCGCCGAATACAGGTGTTGCAGTCACTTCAAAATCTACATCGTCTACTCTGATGGTATGCCGGATAATTTTGCCCTGTTCGATAGCTTTCTTGAAAGCACATTGTCCACACGGTTCATTACGAAGTGCACTGGTCTGATAGCAAATTTCTCCCGGTATGTATCGTCTGCCTTTTACCAGGCTGGCTATTTGTCTTGTTTCCTCCCATTGTACGCGGTAATTTTTATCAATATAGATAAGGCCGAAGTCGATACTTTTTAGAGCTAGTTTTTGCTTCTTCAATGCTTTTTCCAGTTCTTCCTTGGCGGCAACTAATTCTCTTTCATAATTCTTGAGTTGTGTGATATCCCACCGGGTTGCCAACAGCCATTTCTTTTCTCCTTCCCATGAAATAATAGATTTAATAGCAATAGTATCATGGGTGATTCCATCGGGAGTGGTGTATTTTTCTTCCTTGCGATATACTTTACCTTCTTGTATGAGTTCTTTGTCGATATGCCGGTATTTTTCACCTCTTTCTTCTCCGTAAATCTCATAATCAGTATGTCCGATGGCTTCTTCACTGCTAATGCCGGATTGAGCGGCTGATTCTTTATTCCAGTAATAGTATCGGAAATCGTTTGTAATATCTTTTACAAAGATAGGAAAAGGAAGGTTATCGAGAATATCAAAGGAGAAACGGTAGGAATGATTGGTCTTTTTAATCGTTTTTTGCAATTTACGGATTCTATATAGTAAGATGCTGATGACAAGGAGCAGAATAATTACCAGTAAATAATTATAACCCCAATGAACTTCGTTAATCCAATAATTTAACAAAATATTGTTTGCCATAAAATGTTTGATATAAATGAGGTGTAAAGATATGAATTGTTCTTTAACTTTCAAAAAATAATACATAAATATATTGCCTTTCAATATTATATTGTGAGGCTGTAATTATATGTGATGAAGAAATTATGGATATATGGTATCCTTTAGTTCTTGTATAGTGTCATATTTTGCTTGATTTCGAGTCTTTTTTCAGAGAGAAAATGTATTAAAATATTAAATGATGTCTCATGAACTAAAATCATTTCTAATTTGTTTTAATAACGCTGGAGTATTTTCTATTTTTGTTCACCTAAATAAGTTTTGATAGAGTCAAAATAAAACAATCATTTAATTACGTATGCTAATAACCATTATTATTCTCGTTCTTTCGGCTGTCTTTTTCGTGAACGGCAAGGTTCGTTCGGATATTGTGGCACTGTGTGCACTGATAGCCTTACTTATTTTTCAGATATTAACTCCTGATGAAGCACTTTCCGGTTTTTCCAATTCGGTAGTCATTATGATGATCGGATTGTTTGTAGTGGGAGGGGCTATCTTTCAAACGGGATTGGCAAAGATGATTAGTTCCCGTATTCTTAAACTTGCGGGAACCAGTGAGATCCGGTTGTTTCTGTTGGTGATGTTGGTGACTTCGGTCATTGGTGCGTTTGTCAGTAACACAGGTACGGTGGCACTGATGCTTCCTATTGTTGTCAGTCTGGCAATGAGTGCCGGTATGAATCCGAGCAGGCTGTTGATGCCGTTGGCTTTTGCAAGTAGTATGGGAGGTATGATGACTTTAATTGGTACTCCGCCGAACCTTGTGATACAAAATACGTTGACTTCTGCCGGACTTGAACCGCTTTCTTTCTTCTCTTTCCTGCCTGTCGGCATTGTCTGTGTGATTGTCGGTACGCTGGTATTGATGCCACTTAGCAAATGGTTTCTTTCTAAAAAAGGCCAGAAAGATGATAATAAACGTTCGGGTAAGTCACTGAAACAGTTGGTAAATGAATATGGGCTTTCCAGCAATCTGTTTCGTTTGCAGGTAATAAAAGATTCCCGGCTTTTGGGCAAGACGATTATTGACTTGGACATTCGTCGCAAATATGGTTTGAATATCATGGAAGTGCGTCGTGGTGATGCATCGCAACATCGTTTTCTGAAAACAATTACCCAGAAGTTTGCTGCACCGGACACGATGTTGCAAGCCGAGGATATTTTGTATGTGACAGGAGAATTTGATAAGGTACAGCTTTTTGCAGAAGATTTCCTGCTAGAGATTTTAGATGACCATGCAACGGAAGAAACTCAAAGCGCAACTAACTCTCTGGATTTTTATGACATCGGTATTGCTGAAATAGTGTTGATGCCAGCTTCTAATTTGATAAACCAAACAATTAAGGAAGCCGGTTTTCGTGATAAGTTTAATGTGAACGTATTAGGAATCCGTCGTAAAAAGGAATACTTGTTGCAGGATTTGGGAAATGAGCGGATTCATAGTGGTGATGTGCTTCTGGTTCAGGGAACGTGGAATAATATAGCTCGTCTTAGCAAGGAAGATTCTGATTGGGTTGTTTTGGGACAACCTTTGGCGGAAGCGGCTAAAGTTACATTAGATTATAAAGCTCCGGTAGCGGCTGCTATTATGGTATTAATGGTAGTAATGATGGTGTTCGATTTTATTCCGGTTGCTCCGGTTACGGCTGTTATGATAGCGGGTATATTGATGGTATTAACCGGATGTTTCCGTAATGTAGAAGCAGCTTATAAAACGATCAACTGGGAGAGTATTGTATTGATTGCAGCTATGCTTCCTATGTCTCTGGCATTGGAGAAAACGGGAGCTTCGGAATACATTTCCAATACGCTGGTTAACGGCTTGGGATCATACGGACCTGTTGCGTTGATGGCAGGTATTTACTTTACGACTTCGTTGATGACGATGTTTATCAGCAATACAGCTACGGCTGTCTTACTCGCACCGATTGCTCTGCAAAGTGCCATACAGATCGGAGTAAATCCGGTTCCCTTCTTGTTTGCTGTGACGGTAGGTGCAAGTATGTGTTTCGCTTCTCCATTCTCTACACCGCCTAACGCCCTGGTGATGCCTGCTGGTCAATATACTTTTATGGATTATGTAAAAGTAGGATTACCATTGCAGATTATTATGGGGATTGTGATGATTTTTGTTTTGCCTTTGATTTTCCCCTTTTAATTTTTAGTTTTTATCCTTTCAATAGGGAAATGAAAGAACTCGGGATTTTGTAGTGCTCGGTAGTACTGCATCTTTGTCGTTTAATTGAGAGTTGCATAGAATATGCAACTCTTTGTTTTTTGCTGCATACTGCAATGTTTATACTTCTAAGTTTTTTATATTCAATGATGTAGCCACCTATCTTTCAATAGAAATAATTAGATTTTCATCTTTTAAAAGATGTTAACTATGTGCCGAAAAATATAACTTTAACTGTCTTTTATCTATAAATACAACTATCTTTGTGTGTTCATTACTGATTGTTGATTAGTGGTGATTTGTATTTTGTGCAAATAAAGCAAACTTAAGCATTCAAAGATTATGAAACAGAACATTGCAAAAGTCTTCACTTTTTCGTTGTTGGCGTCTTCCATCAGCTTTATCAGTTGCGTTGATAATGAGAAAAATCTGTTTGATGCAGATCAACTGAAACAAATTTACGAAGAAACCTTTCCTGTAAAGAATATCGATCCTAATGGAGATTGGACCATGTCGCATAAAGTGACGGCACATGTGTCGGTTACTGGAGATTTGGGCACAGATTATAAGATACAGATATTCGATGCTGACCCATTAAGTTCGGAAAGTACGGCAAAAATTTTAGCGGAAGAAGATGCAACTCAAGGAACAACACTTACTGTGGCTTTTGACTGTGCAACAGCTCT
>OJOS01000671.1_pt1 | contig 14497 bp, 20 predicted proteins | sample 1598271 | NCBI WGS metagenome assembly OJOS01 (sample SAMN03922451, study PRJEB24848) | human gut metagenome | isolation source: stool sample | host: Homo sapiens | place: Germany | collected 2009-11
AGTTATTCGCAGGCCTGACGGGTCACGCGAGGACTTGTATTTTGAGGATTACGAGCTTCAAAAAGATACCCTGATCAAGCCGAACGCTAAGTTGCGTGATGTGGTCGAGCTTTGCATGAATGGCGACATTAGCTACGTAGATGTCCGTGAATGGTGCATGGAGAATGATATTTCACTTGGACAGTTCGACAGGTGGCTTTATGGTGCGCTGAGAAAGTCTGATACCCCTTCCCGGGTGAAGCCGAAAGAACCGTGGCCATATCGTGTGGTGGCGGGCTTAAACCGGGTACTGGAGATTCTGCTTGACTCGATTTTGGAGGATTTTATATGAGATGTTGTCCGGTATGCTATTCAAAAGTGAGGCCAACTGTATACGGAACAGCGACCACTGGGACAAGCCTGGAAATCAAGTATAAGATTCAGTGTCGGAATTGCGGATTTGGATGCGATAAAGCAGGCAGTGTCATAGTGCAATATGATGAAGAAACGATGAACCCAATAGCAGATGATCATGGCTTACGGAAACTTATTAGAGACTGGGATTCTATTTTGCGAGATCCTGATAGAGAAAGGCTGGCTGATATATGAAGTACACATTTTGGTTTGAATGTACCGACAATGGTGGTGGGCATCAGGCTTTTGAAGTCAAAGCAGAGAATAAGCAGGAGGCCATCAAGAAGGGCATGGCGTTTGCAAAGAAACATGCTTCGGGTGATATCTGTGGGGATTGGGAGTGCAAAATGATATCGGAGTGGACAACATGAGCAACGACTTCGGAGCACTTACGATACTTGCACCTAAATGCCAGAAGTGTCCGAAGGTGGAAACTTGCGACCATAAGCAACTGGCTCATCTCGGATACATTATCCCGATCGAGGATATTGGCATCAGCATGGTGGCCCAAAGGGGCAATGGAAAGAGCCTCAGTCAGCTCGAAATAGTGGATTCACTGATGAAAAGGAGATTTAATTATGAAAATCGTTGAACCTAAGTACGAAATCCTCACTGATATCTCTGAGGGCGGCATCAAGGAGCTGCAGCAGATCGAGCGCGTTGCCCGGGTCTGCTACAAGAGCGAGGATAAGATCACGCCGGATGGTGAGTCGGCAAAGAAGCTGGTGGGCTTTCTGGTGAAGCAAGGGCATGAGGCCATGCTTGAGCATTCTCAGCTGAGCGTGCTGTTCACGTGCGATCGTGGCGTGGCCAATGAGCTGGTGCGGCACCGCATTGCGAGCTTTGCGCAGGAGAGCACCCGGTACTGCAACTACTCAAAGGAGAAGTTTGAGGGTAGCATTACCGTCGTGGAGCCGTTTTATATCGATAAAGAACAGAATCGCCTGTTCTATCGTAAATGGGTAGAATCCTGCGAATTGGCAGAAAAAACTTATTTTTTGATGCTTATGAACGGCTATCGTCCCGAACAGGCTCGTTGCGTGCTGCCGTTGTGCCTGAAGACCGAGATCGTGGTGACTGCCAACTACCGTGAGTGGCGCAACATCTTCAAGCTGCGTACTCCCGTGGCGGCCCATCCTCAGATGAGAGAACTGATGTGCCCGCTGCTGAAGGAACTGCAGAGCAAGATCCCGGTGGTGTTCGATGATATTTACACGTACTGGCCGAATGATGACCAGACGGGAAATGAAAGTGTGGAGAAGTAATGCGAATTGTGCTGCTCGCAAGCATTATTTTACAAGCTATCGCAATTGGAATGTCTTTTGCTGAGAACATCGGTAAAGAAAAACAGAGAATCATCAGATATACAGGATGGTTCTTGCTTTTGATTTACATGGTATTTGGTTGAGGTGATTAACTATGAAAAATCGTATTATTTGCGTCTTTGCATGTCTGATGATGATCGTGGGCTGTATGGTTCTGTGCAGCTGCTCCGAAGCGGATAAGGTGAATCGGAACATTTCCAAGCAGGCTAACTATTTTGAAGCTGAGCGCCGGATCACGGTCTATAACGCACGTACGGATAATGTCATCCTTGAAATGGAAGGCGCTATGTCCATCTCGAACAATGATAACAATGAACTTGTGTGCACGGTGAAGACCGGTCCGAACGAGTATAAGAAAAACTACATTTATCTGAACGAGTACACCATGTATGTTGTTGAGGATATCACCGGTACTCATACCGATCCATACCACTATAAGCTCTATTTCCACACGGATATTCTGCCGGACGTGGAGGTAAGGTCGTGATGACTACACACAAATTTGTAAATAATATGGGAGATGCAAAATGCAGCAGAAAACACATGACTTTCTCGTGAGAATGCAGGTGCCGATGGCGACATTCGGTGGAGATCTCATGGGAGAAGCGATTGATTTCGCTATTCATGAAATGCGGAATAATCGTTTTGTCACACTGACAGACATTGAAAATGTACTTAGCGATCGTTTTCACTGCAGTGCAAGTTCAGCGGATGCACGGCTTCGCAGGGCACTGGACGTGACTGAGTTTCGGTGTGGAGAGTATCCGAACCCTGAACTTGAGCGGCTTCGGGCCGAATATCAGGTTGATCGGTGGTCTGTGAAACGGTTCATTTATGCCGCGGCAAGGAAGGTGATGAACGATTTTGACTGATTCTCGGCAGCTTTTTGGCCAAAAACCCACTTCGTGGCCAAAAATTTTTGCAAAAATGGCCACAAAATATTACGATAATATGTAATAAAATTGCCATTTGGCCAAAAACCCACTTTTTTCTTTAACTTAATAAAAATTTTAAAATTTTATATATAGTAATTAAGGATAAAAAACGGGCTTTTGGCCACGGCGAAAGTTTAACGTCTTATCGAGCCGGAAAATGTTACAATATTTTAACCTTGAACTATATCCCCTGACAGTGTAATATAGAACTGCATTAAATAGACGTACTGCCCTTTAATGAAGTACGAGGTGAAAAATATGAACTATATGGATGCGCTTGCAAAAAATTGGCGTGAGCACGATTACTCTTTTGAAGGACGAGATGTTCTTCCGAATGGCGATGAAGTTTGGATCTACACTACATTGGAACTTGGTCTACCAGTGCTATGGGTGAAGCATCCAGACGGATCGTTTGACTACCGTGTTCTCCATACTCCCGGCTATGATAAACTAACAGGCGAACATTGGTGTTGGAACTGTCATTGCCAGATGGTACATCATGATGATAAATGGCTGTGTCCGAAATGCGGAGATCATATCGATGATAACGACATAGATCTTTTGTCATCTCCGACAGAGGAAGCAAGCTATCCAGACGATGACCTTGAACCAGAACCCGAGTGGTACGACTGATACAGCAAATAAGATATGCCTCTGCGCTAACAACGCAGGGGCTTTTCTTTTGTCCGAAAATAATAAAATCTTGCAAAAATTAGCAAAAACTGACGCGATAAAAACATGCCCTTTTATGGGGGGAATAGAACGCGGCTTGAACGCACTATTCCTTTTATTTTTGGAGGTTTTTATCATGCTCGAAAACAAATTCAAACAGGGATTGACGAAAGAACTGAAAGAACGCTTTCCCGGCTGTGTAGTGGTCCATCTTGACCCGAACGAGGTGCAGGGGCATCCCGATCTTTTGGTTTTGTATGGTTCCACCTGGGCAGCACTCGAAGGCAAGCGCTCAGCAAATGCACCTTATCGTCCGAATCAGGATTATTATGTCCGTCAGATGAATGAGATGAGCTTTGCCGCTTTCATTTATCCTGAGAACAAGGAGGAAGTTCTCAATGCAATGGAACGATCATTCCAGGCTCGTGGGACAGCACGCCTTTCTGGGCGCAAGTAAGTATCACTGGCTGAACTATGATACTCAACGCCTGGTGGATGCTTTCATGAGCTGTCAAGCAAAGGAGAAAGGCACTCGGCTTCATGCTTTTGCAGCAGAGTGCATTAACCTGAAGCAGAAGCTCCCAAAGAGCAAGAAAACCCTCAACGCATATGTCAACGATGCGATTGGTTTCCGCATGGACCCCGAGCAGGTTTTGTTTTACAGCGAAAACTGTTTTGGTACTGCAGATGCCATTGCATTTAACGACAAAGATAATTTTCTTCGTATTCATGATCTTAAAACAGGAGCTGTTCCAGCACATATGGAGCAGCTCTTTATTTATGATGCGCTGTTCTGCATGGAGTATCATGTCAAGCCGAAAGATATTCTTATCGAAAATCGCATTTACCAAAATGATGATGTTCTCATTGAGACACCGACGGCAGATATCATTGATCCCATCATCGAAAAGATTAAAGAATTTGACAAAATCATTGCGGATCTGAGATAAGGAGCAGCGTTATGAATCCAATTGAGAAAGACCTTAAAAACTACTACGGCACGAGTTCCGACTCTGATATTTTGGAGCATTACGGCACAAAGCGCCATTCCGGCCGCTATCCTTGGGGTTCCGGTGATAATCCTTATCAGCACTCTGGTGACTTTCTGTCTCGTGTGGAAACACTCAAGAAGAAGGGCATGTCCGAGAATGAAATTTTAGATCAAATCAATAGCACTCTTCCCAAGGAGTACCAGCTTGGTCTTACCGAATTTCGAGTGGCTCGACGTAAAGCAATCCATGAGCGCAAGGCATCTGAGTATGAGAAAATCGCTGCTTTAAAGGAACAAGGTCTCGGCTGGAAAGCCATCGGTGAAAAGCTTGGTATGAGCGAGTCCAGTGTGCGCTCAAAATATGCAGGCACTGCTGATAAAAAAGCGCAGCGTGCAGAGAATATTGCTGACACGTTGAAAAAAGAAGTGGACAAGAAAGGCATGATCGATATTTCCGAAGGTGCCAATCTTGTAATGGGTGTGTCGCAATCTGAGCTTGACGACGCTGCATATACGTTGGAAGCGGAATACGGTTACAAACGTTATGGCGTAGGTATCCGTCAGCCGACCAACATCCGTCAGCAGACTAACATTACGGTGTTGGCTAAGCCTGAATTCGACCAGAAGTATGCTTATCAGCATCAGGATCAGATTGATTCGCTCGGCGATTATCATTCTGACGACGGTGGCGATACGTTCAAGAAGCTTCAGCGTCCTGCAAGTCTGGATTCAAGCCGTGTTGCCATCCGGTATGGCGATGAAGGTGGTCTGGACAAAGATGGTGTCATGGAAATTCGCCGTGGTGTGCCCGACCTTGACCTTGGCAAGAGTCATTATGCGCAGGTTCGTATCCTTGTCGATGGTGACCATTATCTGAAAGGCATGGCGGTCTACTCTGATGATCTTCTTCCCGATGGTGTGGACATCATGTTCAACACTAACAAGCCTTCCGGTACGCCAAAAATGAAGGTCCTGAAGGAAGCAAAAGCTGATCCGGACAATCCGTTTGGAGCAGCCATCAAAGCCAATGGCCAGAGTACATACATCGGTTCTGATGGAAAGGAGCATCTTTCTCCTATTAACAAACTGAAAGAGGAAGGCGATTGGGATACAATGTCCCGAAATGTATCTTCGCAATTCCTATCCAAACAGCCGAAAAAGCTTATTGAAAATCAGCTGAAGCTTACAATTGCGGATTATCAGGCGCAGTATGATGAAATTATGCACTACAATAATCCTACTGTTAAAAAGAAGCTGCTGAACGACTTTGCCGATACCTGTGAAGGTACGTCCATGACGCTGAAAGCATCGGCATTTCCGGGACAATCGACGAAAGTCATTCTGCCCATCAACCGAATTAAGGAAACAGAAGCTTACTGTCCGACCTATGAGAACGGCACACAGCTTGCACTGATTCGCTATCCTCATGCCGGCACCTTTGAGATTCCGATTGTTACAGTCAACAACAAAAATGTCAGTGGCAAGCGCAATCTTGGACAGATCCAAGATGCTATCGGCATCAATGCCAAGGTGGCAGAGCGTTTGTCCGGTGCAGACTTCGATGGTGATACCGTTATGGTGATTCCTGTCAGCGATAAGGTTCCCATTAAATCTACTCGTCCGTTGGAACAGTTGAAAGGTTTTGACCCCAAGACTGCATATGCAGTTCCTGAAGGCAATCCCAACAACGTGCGTCTCATGAAAAAAGAAGAGAAGCAGCGTGAAATGGGTGTTATCTCGAACCTCATCACGGACATGACTCTTCGTGGTGCGTCTGAAGAGGAACTGGCTCGTGCTGTCAAGCATTCGATGGTTGTTATCGATGCAGAGAAGCACAAGCTGGATTACAAACGCTCTGAGAGGGAGAACGGTATCCAGGAACTGAAAGAAAAGTGGCAAATCCGTGTGGATGAGGACGGTACTACGCATTATGGTGGCGCATCAACGCTCCTGTCTCGGCGCAAGCAGACCATCCGTGTGCCTGAGCGTCGTGGTAGCGTGCGCGTGGATAAAGAAACTGGTGAACTCATTTATAAGGAGAGTGGGCGTGCCTTCATCGATCCGAAGACTAAGAAAGAGCGTATTGCCGAGGATACCGTAAGTCTGATTTCCGAGACAAAGGACGCAAGAACCCTCTCTTCTGGCACTATTCAGGAGAACTTGTACGCAGACTTCTCTAATAAGCTCAAAGCTATGGCAGCACAGGCCCGCAAAGAGGCGGTCAACATGAAGGGCATCCAGCGTGATCCTGAGGCAGCCAAGACATATGCTGCGGAAGTTATGTCACTGAAAGACAAGTACACCACAATGCTGGCCAATAAACCTAAGGAGCGCAAGGCAATGCTGATTGCCAATGCCAACATCAAGGCCAAAATTCAGGAACTGGGCTTAGACCCGCAAAACACTGAGGACAAGAAAGAAATCAAGAAGATTTCTTCTGTTGAAATGCAGCGCGCTCGCGATAAGGTCGGCGCAAGTGGGCAAAAGTCCAAAGTCAGGTTTAGCGACAGAGAATGGGAAGCTATTCAGGCTGGCGCAATTTCCGACAACATGCTGTCAAAGTTCCTGAATTCTTCTGATTCGGATGAAATCGTGAAACGCGCAATGCCCAAAACCACGGCTTCGTTGTCTTCGGCTAAGTTGACCAAAGCGAGAGCGATGTTGCGAAGCGGTTACACTTATAAAGAGATTGCACAGGCGTGTGGCGTTCCTGAATCCACCGTTTATGATGCACTTGGAAAGTGATAACAGGAAAGAGAGGCTTTGAATTATGGTTCGATGCTTTCTGACCACGTTCGATAATCCCTACAATCCGTATGAGCAGTTCGAGCAGTGGTATCAGTATGACATGGATCACGGCTATAACTCGTCTGGCCTGCTTATGCGGCTGGCACAGACCTCTTCTCAGTTCACAGACAATGAAAATGCCTACGAAATTGAGAAAGCAATCAATAAAATCGTGGCAAACGATCCAATTAACATCTACAAGAAGCTCAAAATCGAGATCAAGGACGATACCTGCTATGCACAAAGTGCTTAAGGCCATAGGGAGGGGTCTCAAAATCGACACCCCCCTCTCAAATCGCGCCGGTCTTTGATATTTCCCCGGAGGGAAAATTGATATTTGGGCTTTAAACATGCTGCCGAGGTCTTGGGGTGTAGACTGAGGTTTCGGCAGTTTTTGCAAGGGCTTATGGGGTAAGCGCCTCCTGAGAGCTTTCTGAGTTCATGACGTTCGACCTCCATCGGCATCGGGGCATTCTGTGTTGTTCTCCTTTATACGGAATGTTCGCTTTCTCCCTTCAAATGAAAAGCACTGCCACCACACCCATAAGCCTTTGCAAAAACTGAATTTTAGACAACAAAAGAAAGAGGGCCTTTTGAATGCGACCGAAGAAGAACACACCGGGAGAAGCGGCTGTGGCTTCGGCCCGGCCTGCAACAAGTCCGGAAGCACAGGAACAGTACATGATAAACCTGACCATGCAACTGGTGGAAAGAAGGCTGCGAGAAGGGACGGCTTCCAGTGCAGAAACAACGCACTTCCTGAAGCTGGCTACTATGAAAGCGGACCTTGAAAAGAAAAAACTGGAAGAAGAAAACAAACTGCTCCGGGCAAAGACCGAGACACTGGAAAACGCAAAGGACACCAAAGAAATGTACGCAAATGTGCTGAAAGCTATGGCAAAGTACAATGGCGTTGACGAAGACGAGGCCACAGACTATGAGTTTTAAAAGCTCTTATGCAGCCTGAGTCGTTCTGGCAGTGCTGTTTTTATCTACTTTACAGCAGCGGTTTTTCTGGTAAAGCGCAATATCCTGTGCGAATGGAAGACAGTGCTTTTGACTGGAGCAGTTGTATTGACACCGATGCTGCTTACAGATGACATGTTGCAGAAGAAAGGATTTTTATGATGACGGCATTTGAAGAAATCTGCTTCTGGCTGATGGCGGCGATGCCGTGGATCATGCTTGCATGCTTGTTCACAGACCGAGAACGACTGACAAACAAGCGGTACTGGTGGTATTTGCCTCCTAGTATTCTGTCGCTTTTGACGGCTATTGCGGTCGGGCTTCCACAAATTATTGATAAGTGGTTCGGCGGATTTGGCTGTTGGTGTACGCTGATTTTTACATTTATATGCGCTTACCATGACGAAATGGAAGGCCATAAGAACCTGCATAGTAAGTTGATTTGCCTCTCTATGATCTGCACGGTATTCGCCATGATCTGCTGGGGCGTGAGCTGCTTATGAAGACCTATACTGAACTTTGTCAGTATGCAACGTTTGAAGACCGCTTCCACTATTTGCAACTGCACGGTACGGTTGGATACGACACCTTTGGCTTTGACCGGTGGCTAAATCAGAGTTTTTACCAGTCAAGAGAGTGGCGGCAGTTCCGGGACAGGATCATTGTGCGGGACGCTGGGTGTGACCTTGCGTGCAAAGATCACGAGATCACCGACTGGGTGATACGAAACGGCAAACCCATCCGGCCGCGCATTATTATCCACCATCTGAACCCGCTGACGAAAGAGGACGTGCTTCAGCACTCAGACGCACTTCTGGACCCGGAAAACGTGATCTGCGTGAGCGATCGGACCCACAAGGCCATCCACTATGGAGATGATACGATCCTAAAGCCTGCATTTGCCGAAAGACGACCGGGCGACACATGCCCATGGAGGAAATGAAGATGTACCCTGTACGAAAATTCAATGTTGCGGAAGCGGCATACAGCACAAACCTGCGGCTGACGATGGAGGACGTGTTCATCGTATGGTTCAGCAAAACCCTGCAGAATTGGAAGGCGTTGGTGAGTACCACCGTGTCTGACGGTATGTACTACGAGATCACCCACGACGGCGATAAGGGCGAGACCTATCTGGACGCCTACAAGAAGTGGGACAACCAGTGCATTGTAGACTGAGGTGATCGGAAATGGACAGTATCCTTACCTCGGTGAAGAAACTCCTTGGACTTACCGAGGAGTATACGGCGTTTGATGCAGACCTTATTATGCACATCAACAGCGTGCTGATGATCCTGCGGCAGATGGGTGTTGGGCCTCAGGAGGGCTTTGGCATCAGCGATGCAACGGCAACATGGAGCGAGTTTTGCCAGAACAGGGCAGACATTGAAGCGGTAAAGAGCTATACGGCGCTGAAGGTGAAGATGCTGTTTGACCCGCCGCAGAGTTCCAGCACGATGGAAGCGACCAAAAACCTTATCAGCGAACTGGAATGGCGGCTGTATGCCGAGTGCGACAGGGAGGAGAAACAATGCGGATGCTGAAGTTTGCCGTGGAAGGGCAGCAGCTGGCAAAGCGCGGTGATTTTGCCGGCGTGACAGCCGGAAGCAAAGGCTATCTGCGCTGCCACTTTGAGCAGAGTGACCCGGAGTGGCTTATGGCCAAGAAAATTGCTGTGTTCAATGACGAATATGCGGTGACTGTGAGCGCGGAAGGTGAGTGCGCCGTACCCGACGAGGTGACGGACGGAAAAAGCTTTAAGGTGTATCTTGCTGGCCAGAATGGCAAGACGCGGATGATGACAAACAAGGTACTGATCGAGCAGGTGAAGTGACATGGTGGATTTGGACAAGCAGTTTGCAGCAATGGCAGATGTGAGCGAAGAAGATACCGCTTACGATTTTGTGATCGATGAAGACCTGCGAGTGATCGCTGTGCCAGAACGCGGTGTGGTGCTGGGCGTTGAGGGAGATAAAGACGCGAACCGCATCCGATTTAGAATGAACAAAACATGGCGCGGATACGATATGTCGAAGTTTGACCTGCGCATCAACTACCAGAATGCAAACGGTGACAAAAACTATTACACGGTGACGAGCAAACACACTGAAGGCAATGTGGTGGTGTTTGACTGGATTGTGGCGGCGGATGCTGTAGCGTATCAGGGCGATGTGTTCTTTATTGTGGTGGGCCTTATTACCACTGGCGGAATGGTGAACTGTGCGTTCCACACGACGCTTGGCAAGGCAAAATGCCTGGAAGGCCTGGTGGTAGACACAAAAACTGACATTCCTGAGATCCGGGACTTTATGGCGACGCTGAAGGCGGAAGTGGAGGCATACGGACAGACCTTTGCGAATGCCGCTGCCGCCAGTGCAAAGGCAGCAAAGGCCAGCGAAACAACTGCTGCCAGTTCGGCCAGTGCGGCAAAGACCTCGGAGACAAACTCCGTGACCAGTGCGAAGGCCGCAAAAACGAGTGAAACGAATGCCAGCACCAGCGCAAGCGCAGCAAAGACTAGTGAAACGAATGCCAGCACCAGCGCCGCCAGTGCTCAGGCCAACGCAAAGAAAGCCGAAGCGGCGCGAGATGATGCCAATACCAGCAAAACCGCAGCTGCTAACAGTGCAGCAGCCGCAAAAAAAGATGCCCAGACAGCATCCAGCGCGGCCAGCACTGCCACAGGTGCGGCCAGCACTGCCAGCACCAGCGCAAGCGCTGCCAAGACCAGCGAGACCAATGCGGGCACAAGCGCATCCAATGCGAAGGGCAGCGAAACAAAATCCGGTGAATACCTGCAGGCCACAAAGGAATATTTCGAGCAGGTGCGCACCATTACGCTGGGCGCGCAGGGCTGGTATGAGACCTCAGACGCCCTGACTGCTGCGGTGCCCGTGGGTGAAAACGGCTGGTGGGCTGTGGTGGGCACCACGGACAGCATCTGGGTATGGGACCGCGACACCAATGCCTGGCGTGACAGCATGGTGACGGTAAACATGAGCGACTACTACACCCGCACGCAGGTGGATAAAAAGCTGACTGACAAAGCAAACAAGACCGCCGATGACCTGAACACGATGATCAACGCGCTGACCACCGATGCTTCGACCCCTACTGATGCGGACTACTATGTGAGCCAGTACGTTGGCGGCGGCACCAGCACCACCACCTTCCACCGCAGGCCCATGAGTATGCTGTGGGCGTACATCAAGAGCAAGGCGGAAAGCGTATTTGCGGCCAAGAATCACGCGCACAGCTACGCGGGTTCTGCATCTGCAGGCGGCAGTGCTACCAGTGCTGTAAAACTTGACACTGCGACGGCGGGCAGTGCTACCAAGCCGGTGTATTTTTCTGGCGGCAAACCCGTTGCGTGTACCTACGAACTGAAAAAGACCGTACCCGCAGATGCGGTGTTTACGGATCATACCTACGACGCTGCAACCGCAAGTGCGCTTGGCCTCGTGAAAATTGGCTCGAACCTTACCATTGTCAGCGGCCTGCTGAGCCTGACAAAAGCCAATGTCACAGCGGCATTGGGCTACACACCGCCGACAACCAACACTACCTATGGCAATGCCACCCAGCGCGCGGCGGGTTTGATGAGTGCTGCCGACAAAAAGAAGCTGGACGGGATCGGCAGCGACATCACCACTAGCGGTACAAATTATATTAGATTCAGTGATGGCACACAGATTTGCTGGCTCAAATTCGGCGAATGGCCTCGCAAGGAATACGATCCCTATTTTCAGTTTCCTGTGCCATTTGCTAACACAAATTATGGTGCCGGTTTTACTCTTGGCACCAGCATAAATTACAGCTCCAACGTAGAATGTTACGTATTCGATCGTACTACTACTGGATTATGTGTGTCCAATTCCTATGAAGGAAGTATTGTCGTCATAGGTCGCTGGAAGTAAAGGAGGTGCAGCATGGAAATCAAAATAGGATATGCCCTTGCAAAACCTGTGGAGACACAGGCGCAGTGCGATGCATACACCGCTATGGTGGAAGCAGTAAACGCCCACAATGCCGCCTGCGCTGTGGGCGATACGTTGTGGAGCATCGCGGATAAAACGGGCTGCTACGAGATAACTGACGGCGGAGTAAAGTCTGACCCTGCGGACCAGCCCAAACCGGAGCCGACACTTAAAGAGAAGCTGGAAGCACTGCAGGAAGATAACAAGATGCTTAAACAATGTCTGATGGAAATGTCGGAGATTGTGTATGCATAAAATCACACAAAAATTAGAAAGGATGGTACGTATGATGGCGATGCTGTGGGCACAGGAAATCATGTCTGCTGAGACTATGGATGAGGCAAAGGCTCTGCATGAGCGCTGCCCCCGCCTGCTGAAGGAGAAGGTGAAAGCCATTCTGGTGAAGAGCGGCTTTGAGGAGATCACGCAGTAAGGAGCGGAGGACAAGGCGAACGCTGAGGAAATTACGGAGCAAGGGTCTGTAAAGGCTGATACATAAAACAGGAGCTGAAAAATCAAAATGGCACTCTCGAACACGGCAACGCCGATCTACTACGGCCGGTTCCGGGAGGCCGTGATGCGCGGGGAGATCCCAGTTTGCAGAGAGATCAGCATGGAGATGAACCGGATCGACGACCTGATCGCAAACCCGGGCATCTACTATGACGATAAGGCCATCAACGGCTTTATTGCGTTCTGCGAGGACGAGCTGACCCTGACCGACGGCGGCGATGTGAAGATGCTGGACAGCTTTAAGCTGTGGGCAGAACAGATCTTTGGCTGGTACTACTTTGTGGAGCGGAGCGTGTATGTGCCGAACCCCCACGGGGCAGGCGGACACTACGAGACCAAACGCATCAAAAAGCGTCTGGTAACGAAGCAGTACCTTATTATCACACGTTCGGCCGCAAAGACTATGTATCTGGAGTTCTTGCAGGCATACTTTATGACCGCCAACACGAACACCACCCAGCAGCTGACCACAGCGCCTACTATGAAGCAGGCCGATGAAGTGCTGGCACCCTTCCGCACCGCATTGGCGCGGGCAAAAGGGCCGGTGCTGAAGTTCATGACCGATGGCAGCCTGCAGAACACCACCGGCGCGAAAGCAGACCGCGTGAAGATGGCAAGCACGAAGAAAGGCATTGAGAACTTTGTGACCAACAGCCTTTTGGAAGTGCGCCCCATGACCATCGAAAAACTGCAGGGCCGGCGCGACACGGTGGCTACCGTGGACGAATGGCTAAGCTGTGACATCCGGGAAGATCCCATTGGTGCCATTGAGCAGGGCGCGGCGAAAAACGAGAACTACCTGATCGTTGCGGCAAGCAGCGAGGGCACGGTGCGTAACGGATGCGGCGACGACATCAAAATGGAGTTGCTGAGCATCCTGAAGGGGGAGTACGTAAACCCACATGTCTCTATCTGGTACTACAAGCTGGACAGCATTGAGGAAGTGGGTCGACCGGAGATGTGGCTGAAGGCAAACCCGAACCTTGGCAAGACCGTGAGCTACGAGACCTATCAGCTGGACGTAGAAAGAGCCGAAAAATCGCCCAGTGCCCGGAACGACATTCTTGCAAAGCGCTTCAATCTGCCGATGGAGGGGTACACATACTTTTTTCCGTATGAAGAGACCCTTTGCCACCGACCGAGAAGCTACTGGCAGATGCCGTGCGCCATGGGCGCGGACCTGAGCATGGGCGATGATTTTTGTGCGTTTACGTTTTTGTTTCCGCTTTCAAGCGGATATTTTGGGGTAAAGACAAGGGACTACATTACCAGCTACACTCTGAGCCAACTGCCCGTGAGCCGAAGAAACCAGTACGAAGAGTTCATGAAAGAGGGGACATTATTCGTATTTGACGGCACGGTGCTGGACATGATGCAGGTGTACGAAGACCTTGATAACTTTGTGCAGCAGAACCAGTACGACGTGCGGGCGTTTGGCTACGACCCATACAACGCGCAGGAATTCGTAGAGCGCTGGGGGCAGGAGAATGGCACCTTTGGCATTACGAAGGTGATTCAGGGTGCGAGGACCGAGAGCGTGCCGCTGGGTGAGCTGAAAAAGCTGAGTGAACAGCGAAAATTGTTGTTTGACGAAAAGCTGATGCAGTTTGCAATGGGCAATTGCATTGCACTGGTGGACACTAATGGCAACCGGAAGCTTTACAAGCAGCGGCAGGACCAGAAGATCGATGCTGTGGCAGCTATGATGGATGCTTACATTGCGTGGAAGCAGAACCGGGATGCATTTGAGTGATTAAGATTCTTGCTTCTTTACCCTGTGATGCTGGGGAAATGGGTTTACTATGGTTTGATGTGGTGGAAGCTTTATTCCAAGATCAGCTGCTTGTTTTTCTTTCTCAGGAGAATGAACACGGTTTTCTCCAAGATTTCTTATGCTTAAGTCGTGTTGACGAAGAACCGAGTCATACTCATCAGGAC
>OJOS01000684.1_pt1 | contig 14214 bp, 13 predicted proteins | sample 1598271 | NCBI WGS metagenome assembly OJOS01 (sample SAMN03922451, study PRJEB24848) | human gut metagenome | isolation source: stool sample | host: Homo sapiens | place: Germany | collected 2009-11
TCCTGCACGTCGATCTTGCAGTTGCAGGTGGCGCAGATGTCCTGAATGACCTTGCCGCCCTTGCCGATGACGTCCTTGATCTTATCGGTGGGGATCATCATGCTGAACATCTTGGGGGCCCAGCGGCTCAGCTCATGGCGAGGCTCTGCGATGACAGGCTTGATGATCTCATCGAGGATGTACAGACGGCCCTTGCGGCACTTCTCGAAGGCCTCGGCGATGATGTCGTAGGTCAGGCCGTCGATCTTAATATCCATCTGGATGGCGGTGATGCCCTTGCGGGTGCCGCCGACCTTGAAGTCCATATCGCCGTGGAAGTCCTCGACGCCCTGAATGTCCAGCATGGTCATCCAGCGGTCGCCCTCGGTGATGAGGCCGCAGGAGATGCCGGCGACGGGAGCCTTGATGGGGACGCCTGCGTCCATCAGAGCCAGCGTGGAGCCGCAGATGGAAGCCTGAGAGGTGGAGCCGTTGGAGCTCAGGACCTCAGACACGCAGCGGATGGTGTAGGGGAACTCTTCCAGAGAGGGCAGCACAGGCACGAGAGCGCGCTCAGCCAGTGCGCCGTGGCCGATCTCGCGGCGGCCGGGGCTGCGAGGTGCGCGGGCCTCGCCGACGGAGTACGGCGGGAAATTGTAGTGATGGATGTAGCGCTTGGTCTGCTCGTCGGTCAGGTCATCCATGAGCTGGTTGTCCTTGGTGCCGCCCAGGGTGCAGGTGGTCAGCACCTGGGTCTGGCCGCGGGTGAACATGCCGGAGCCGTGCACGCGGGGCAGGATGCCCACTTCGGCAGCCAGCGGGCGGATCTCGTTGATGCCGCGGCCATCCACGCGCTTGCCCTCGTCCAGCAGCCAGCGGCGGACGACGTACTTCTGCATCTTGTAGCTGACGAGGTCGAGGTCGGCCTCGGTCAGGTCGGGGTACTCCTCAGCGATCTTGTCCATGATGGGCAGCAGAGCGGCATCACGCACATTCTTGTCGTCGGTATCCATAGCGGCCTTGAAGTCGTCGAGATACTTCTCCTTGATGGCGTGGAACACATCCATATCGAGGCCCACGACCTGGAAGTCGATCTTCGGCTTGCCGCGCTCGGCCACGATGCCGTTGATGAAGGTGATGATCTTCTTGATCTCCACGTGAGCGGCCTTGATGGCGTTCAGCATGGTGTCCTCATCGACCTCATTGGCACCGGCCTCGATCATGACGATCTTGTCCATGGTGGCGGCGACGGTCAGGGCCAGGTCGCTCTTCTTGCGCTGCTCCTGAGTGGGGTTCAGGACGATCTCGCCGTCCACCAGACCCACCTGCACGCCGCCGATGGGGCCGTTCCAGGGGATCTCGGACACAGCGGTGACCAGAGAAGCGCCGATCATGCCGGCGATCTCAGGGCTGCAGTCGGGGTCAAGGCTCATGACGGTCATGGTGATGCAGACGTCGTTGCGCATCTCCTTCGGGAACAGCGGGCGCATGGGACGGTCCACGACGCGGCTGGTCAGGATGGCGCGCTCGCCGGGGCGGCCCTCACGGCGCATGAAGCTGCCGGGGATGCGGCCTGCGGCGTAGAGCTTTTCCTCGTACTCCACGTTCAGGGGGAAGAAATCGACGCCCTCGCGGGGCTTGGGGCTCATGACCACGTTGCACATCACGCAGGTCTCGCCGTAGCGGATGAGGGCGCTTGCGTTGGACAAGCCGCACATCTTGCCCATCTCCACCTTGAAGGGGCGGCCTGCCAGCGTAGTCTCGTAAACTTTGAAGTTGTCAAAGTTTTCTTTGCGGGAACCAAATTCGATTGCCATTTGGTTTGCCTCCTTATGTCCGTTTGATATTCCAAAAGGCTGCCCGCCGCGCATCATAGCAATAAATCCAGCGTCCGTGCCGCTTCACACAGGCGTTCGATTTACTGCTGCAACACGCAGCAGCGGCCTATTTGTTCCAGTGCCTGGGATACAAGGGAAAATCCAACATAAAAGAGCAAAGGGCAGGCACCATTTGCGGTACCTGCCCTCTGTTTTCTATTACTTACGCAGACCCAGAGTTGCGATCAGAGCACGGTAACGCTCGATGTCCTTCTTCTGGAGGTAGGCCAGCAGATTGCGGCGGCGGCCAACCATCTTCATCAGACCACGGCGGCTGTGGTGATCGTTAGGGTTCTTCTTCAGGTGCTCGTTCAGCTCGTTGATGTGAGCGGTCAGCAGAGCGACCTGGACTTCGGGAGAGCCAGTGTCCTTCTCGGTCAGAGCGACTTTGGCCATAACTTCCTGCTTGTTCATAGTAACAGTACCTCTTTATAAAATTTTTATTTGCCAGCGACACAGCAGCGGGAAAACGGTACTCCCGAGTGGGCATACTCCCAGCCCCGTATCGCGGTAACAGGGCTAGTATAACAGAAACCAACGTAAAAAGCAAGAAAAATTTTTACAGATCCGCAAAAATGAGGATGTTGTTTTCCTGTCAAATCATGTTATAATCTGTCTATTGTAATAAAGAGGTAGATCAAATGACACATTGCTTTTCCCGCCGCAGCTTCCTCAAAGGAAGCGCAGCCGCCGCAGCGGCCCTCACCAGCCCGCTCCTCCCGGCTGATGCAGCTTTTTCTGAAACCGAAAACGGCCTGTTCTCCCCTGTCTCTGCTCTCTGCCAGACCCAGTACGGCCCGGTGAAGGGCCGAGAGGGCGAAAACGGTCAGCTCTGCTGGTACGGCATCCCCTACGGTGCCGCGCCCACGGGCGAAAGCCGCTGGACAGCGCCGCAGGAGCCCGCCCGCTGGCTCACTGTGCGGGACTGCACCAGCCCCGCCCCGGCGGCATACCAGTACACCACTTTCCCCCTCGGCACCGAGGACTGCCTGACACTGGACGTTTATTCTTCCGCCGAGGCCAAAAAGCGGCCCGTCCTCGTCTATCTGCACGGCAGCGCCGCCACAGGCTCATCTCTCGAGCTGCCCGGCAGCGAACTCGTGCGGGACGCGGGCTGCGTCTTTGTCGCGCTCAACTACCGGCTGGGGCTGTTCGGGTGGAACTGTCTGCCCGCTCTTACTTCCGGCTCCGACGCCGCCGGCAATTTCGCCCTGCTGGACATCGCCCGGGCGCTGGACTGGGTGAAGGAAAATATCCACCGCTTCGGCGGCGATGCCGACAACATCACCCTCTGCGGCTTCTCTGACGGCGGGCGGATGGCAGCGGCCCTTGCGGGCAGCCCGCTCTTCCGCGAACACTTCCAAAAAGCCGTCGCTATCTCCGGCGGGCTGTCCCTCGCCGACCCGGACGCCGCCGCCCAGAAGCTGGCTGAAAATTTCGCACCGCTGGCCGTGGAAGACGGGCGGTTCGCTGACACGGCTTCCGCCGCCGAATGGCTGCTGACGCCGGGGGCGGACGTCCGGGAATGGCTCTGCGGCCTCGAACCGGCCCGCATTGCGGCCCTCGGCAAACCAGCCATCCTCTACGCAGACGATGTGGTGCTCTCCCGGGACGCCCGGAGTGCTGTCCCCCTCCTGCTGCTCAGCAGCGCCACCGAATTCAGCGGCTTTGTCCGGGACGACCTGCGGCCCGCTTCCAGCGCGGCCCGGGCCTATGCCGTAAAATACGGCTCAGCCCTCTGCCGCTGGAGCAGCACCGAAGCCGTCGCCGAAGCGCTGGGCGGCAGTGCTCCGGTCTGGCTTGGCCTCATCGACTACGGCGGAGCCGACAGTCAGACGACTATTCCGGGCCTCGGCTCCTTCCACGGCCTGCCGCTGGCGCTGTTCTCGTCCGAAAGCAGCTATTCTGCCTGTGCTGATTTGTCTTCGGCAGGTGCGCAGGCCCTTTCGGCCCAGCTGAAACAGGCGCTTGCCGGCTTCATGACCAGCGGCTCCCCGGGCTGGGACGTCTGGACGCCGCAAGACCGCGCCGCCCTCCACTTCGATGCCGACAGCGAAACGGCCTGCATCACCCTCAGCTCCTACCCGGATACCCAGGAAAGTATCCGCGCCGCCATGGCCGCAGACACGTCCCTCTCCGCCGCCGAAAAGGAAACGGTGGAGCACCTCTATTTTTCCGGTCTCTCCTTCTGACGAAGCAAAAACGCACCTCACCGATCGCTTTCATCGGTGAAGTGCGTTCTTGTTTTATTCAGCGGCTGATGCCGCCCACAGCCTTTTTGATCTCGGCTTTGTTCCGGTACATCGCAGCATCGGCCTCCATGAACAGCTCGTCCGCCGTCATGGTGCGGCCTGCCTGCATGGCATAGCCCACTGCGATGGAGACGGGATACTCTTCCTTCGCATCCCACTCCGCGCACAGCCGCCGGAGCGTTTCGACTGCTGCCTTCACAGCCTCCTCATCCGTCGCAGCCGCAATGACCGCGAACTCGTCGCCGCCGATGCGGAAGCAGTCCTCGGCCCGGTAAAAGGCCTCCCGGATGCAGCGGGCCGCACAGCAGAGCAGTTCGTCACCGGCACGGTGGCCGTATTGGTCGTTGGTCTGCTTGAGCCAGTTGACGTCTATAACGATGTAGGTCCAGTCCGTGCGCTCGGGCCAGCGGGACTTCATATACTTGAAGGCCGTATAGTTGAAAAGCCCGGTCAGCGAGTCGGCGTAGGCCAGCTTCTTGTAGTTTTCCAGCTGGGCCTGTTCGTTGATAGCCTGCCGGATGCGGTGGAGCACGATGCGGCCCAGCATCACCAGAAATCCCAGCAGACCGGCGCAGTAGCACACGGCGTAAGTCCGGCCCCGGTAGCCGCTGTAGAAGGTCGCCAGCGCAAGCAGAGCACCCGCTGCCAGCACGCCGAAAGCCAGCAGGATGTTCCTCACCTCGCCGCTGTGGTTCTTTTTATAGGAGACCACGAGGGTATGGAATGCTGCCAGAATGCTGGCAATGACGGTGATATGAATGGGCATGAGCAGCCACAACATGGGCTGTCCGGCCAGCAGCCAACCCGCAGCATCTGCTGCCACCAGTACCAGCGCAGCCATCTGCGGGAGGCGGATGAGCCAGCCATCATTCCTTATGGTACAGCGGACGAATTCCAGCGTGAAAGGCGCTGTGAGGCTGAAGGTGACCAGCGAGACGAACACGACGAGATTCGCCCTGTCCGTCACCAGTGCCAGCAGCTCGGAATCGGTCAGTATCCAGATGCCGGCGTCCAGCATCAGCCCGATCATCACCCGGGTCTGATGGCAGACCTCCGGAGTGAAGATGCTGCGCATCGTCACCATCAGAACGCCAAGCTCCACGGCGCAGAGGACGCAGAGCAGGAAGAACACCAGCGCGTAAAGGCTGCGCCTGAAATAATAGCTGCTCAGTTTCGTCTGGGTGGCCAGCACCGACTCGCTGCCCAGCATCGCGCTGAGGGCCGACGGCTCCGCACAGCGGAGCACCAGCGTCTTTCCGGCCGCGCCCTCCGGCAGAGCAGCAAAGAGCCGCATCTCTGCCGGGCCGCTGCCCGGGTCGTAGGTATAGAACACCGTCTCCTGACCGTCTGCCGCCCGCAGCCCGAGGCTAAACTTCTGCTTCGTGCTGCGGATGCTCAGCATCAGGCTTTCCCCCATGCTTTCCGGAATGTCATACACGGCCTGCTGGTCTGTTTCCAGCGTCCAGCTGTCGTTCAGTTCCTGCAGACTGCCCTGCACCAGTGTGCGGTGGGGGTCTTCCTGAACACGGCAGGAGTCTGCCACCCCCAGAAGGACCAGCACCGCCACCAGCCAGACCAGGATGCGCAGGCACCATTTCTGTTTTGTTTTTTTCATAAAGTTCACTCCGCGAAGTATTCCTGCGCGCGCTGGGCTGCGTGGTCGATGCACTCGCGCAGCTCATCCAGCGTGTCGAACTTTTTGCTGGGGCTGAGGTAGGCGTGGAACTCCACCACCGGGTCGGTGCCGTAAAGGTCGCCGGTAAAGCCCGGGATGAAGGTCTCGCAGGTCACCTTGCTCTCGTCGCTGTTGACGGTGGGCCGGGTGCCAAGGCCGGTGGCCGAGGGGTACCACCTGTCTCCTATTCTGGTGCGGGTGATATAGATGCCGTACCGGGGCAGCTGGAAGCCCTGCGGGTAGAGCTGATTGATGGTCGGCACGCCCAGCGTCCGGCCAAGGCCCGCCCCGTGATGCACCGTGAAGCGGATGGCGTAGGGCATCCCCAGCATGGCATTGGCCGCCGGGATGTCACCACCTTCCAGCGCGGTGCGGATGCGGGTGGAGGAAACAGGCTTCTCCTCAAACTGTGCCATCGGCAGGACGACTACCTCCACGCCCAGCGGCTCGCAGAGCTGACGCAGCAGCTCCGGTGTGCCTGCCGCCCTGGCACCGAAGGTGAAGTTCTCGCCGCAGAACAGCGCCCGGGCGTTGCAGTCCCGGATGATGCCCAGCACGAACTGCTCCGCCGTCATGGCCTTGATCTCCTCGAAATCGGGGCAGAGATAGTGCTCCACGCCGAGGCTGGCGATGAGGGCGTGCTTGTCCTCAGTGGAGAGCAGGCGCTGTCTCTTATACACATCTCCGAGCCCACGAGATTTCGGTGGGCAGGCGGAAGGTAAACACCGCCGGTGCCGCGCCGTGGGCCCTGGCCCACTCCACTGCGCCATTGATGACCGCGCGGTGGCCGATGTGGATGCCGTCAAAAAAGCCCATTGCCACAGCAGAGCCGTGGGCACCGCCCAGCGCAAGCGGCGCAAGCTGTGAATAGATCTGCATGAATGTTCTTTAATTCCTCTCTACAAAGAGTTTTTCGACCTTGAGCACGCCGCCGGTGATGTTCGCAAGGCCCAGGAACTGACCCTCGGCATTGCGGACACGGTAACGGCCGTCTGCCGCCGGGTAGCGGCTGGTGGGGCAGCCGTTGTACAGGTGCTGCTCCACCCTTGGCTCTGCCACCAGCAGAGGCAGGCTCTCAAACACGCTCTCCACCGGCAGCATCAAAGCCTGCAGTGCCTCGGGGCCTGCGTCCTTTGCCGCCTGTATCTCTTCCAGCGTGTGGGCGTCGGCCTCGGTGTAGACACCCGCCGTCGTGCGGCGCAAGGCGCTCATGGTGCCTTTCTGGCCCATAGCGGCGGCAATGTCCTCCAACAGAGTGCGGATATACGTTCCCTTGGAGCAGCGGACGGTGAGGACGTATTCGTTCTCCACCGGGCTGCCGCCGTACCGGATGTCCAGTATCTCGATGGGACGGGCCTTCCGCTCCACCGTGACGCCCTCGCGGGCCAGCTTATAGAGGGGCTGGCCGTTGATCTTGACCGCCGAGTACATGGGCGGCGTCTGCATCTGGGGGCCGAGGAACCGGGGCAGAACAGCCAGCAGTTCCTTCTCCCCCGCCGTCACCGGGGCTGTTTCCAGCACGGTGCCGGTGATGTCGCCGGTGTCGGTCTGCATCCCCAGCCGCAGCCGGGCGCAGTAGGTCTTGGTGTGGTCGAGCTGAAGGTCCACAGCCTTGCTGGCCCCGCCGCAGAACACCGGCAGAACGCCGGTGGCCATGGGGTCCAGCGTACCGCTGTGACCCAGTTTGCGGGTACCGAGGATGCCGCGCAGCTTGGCGATGACGTCAAAGCTGGTCCACTCCATCGGCTTATCTACGATAAGGATGCCCTGCATCAGCTTTCCTCCTGCGTCTCGGGGGGTGCCGAGGATGCCGCGCAGCTTGGCGATGACGTCAAAGCTGGTCCACTCCATTGGCTTATCTACGATAAGGATGCCCTGCATCAGCTTTCCTCCTGCGTCTCGGGGCGGTCGAGTTCCGCCTCCACTTCGGCCAGAATGGCGCTCTTGGCGTTGTCGAGGTTGCCCAGCAGCTCACAGCCCGCTGCGCGGGTGTGGCCGCCGCCGCCCAGACGCCGTGCGATGGCGCAGGCGTCCACGCCCTTGGCGGCGCGCACGCTGATGCGGTAGCTGCCGCCAGGCTGCTGACGGAGCAGCAGGCCCACTTTGACCCCCTCGATGCTGATGGGCAGGCTGGTCAGCTCTTCCAGGTCAGCCGGGTCCACGCCGCTCTGCTCTATCTCGTCCCGGGTCAGATACATCAAGGCGCAGCGGCCCTCAAGATGATATTCCAGATGGTTGCGGGCGATACGCTCCGCCTCCATCCGCTCCCGGGGTTTGGTGTCGAAGAGCAGGGTGTTCAGCTCCTCCACCTGCGCACCGGCCAGAATGAGCTGTGCAGCCACGAGGTGGGTGTTGGCAGTGGTGGAAGAGAACCGGAAGCAGCCGGTGTCAGTAGCGAGGCCGGTGTAGAGGCAGTTGGCGATGAGGGGGGTGATCTCCACGCCCATCTTGCTGATGACCTCATACAGAAGCTCTGCCGCTGCGGCCGCATTGCCGTCCAGCAGGGTGAAATCCGCATAGCCGCTGTTGCCCGTGTGGTGGTCGATGCAGAGATCGACGTGGCGGGTATACTGCGGCACACCGTTGTTTTCACCAAAGAGCTGCACGCTGGCAACATCCACGGCTACAACGGTCTTGGGCTCAAACTCGCCCCGGAACGGCACCGGTGCAGTAAAGCTGTAGCGGGAAGGCACTGCATCGGAGCAGAGGACAGCTGCCGTCTTGCCCAGCGCCTTGAGCGCGTGGCAGAGGGCGCTGCCGCAGCCGATGGTGTCGCCGTCCGGGTTTTTATGACACAGGACCAGAATGTTGTCCGCAGCACAGAGGCGCTCGGCCATCTGCTGCACATTGAGCTGTTCTGTCATTTGATGGATCCATCCTTTCCGCAGCGCTGGATTTATTCCTCGGTCTCGGCGGGCTGAGAGTTCTCAGCATCGCCGTTCACATTCAGCGTGCGGAGCAGCTCATTGATGTGGGCTGCATAGGCGGCACCGTCGTCCTCCACAAAGATGAAGCGGGGTGCCTTGCGGATGTGCATTTTCTTGCTCACTTCGGTGCGCACATGGCCTGCGGCGCGGTTCAGGGCCTCGATAGCGGGCTTGGGGCCGTCCTCACGGCCCATCACGCTCACATAGACCTTCGCCACGTCCAGGTCGGGCGTCACATCCAGCCGGGTGACGGTCAGCAGACCGCCCTCCAGCCGCGGGTCTTTCAGCCGTCCGATGATGGCGATGAGCTCACGCTTCATGTCCTGCGCCAGACGGCCCATATTTTTCTGAGACATAGTTTCTCCTCTAAAATAAACCTCTCCGTCATTGCTTCGCAATGCCACCTCTCCTATCGAGGAGAGGCCTTGGCATTTCGTAAAGCTTCACCTCTTCGCCAGAGGCTCCCCTCGGTAGGGGCAACAACGACGACCGCCGCCAGTGGCGGAAACAGGGAGTCGCTGTTGGGGCAGCGGCCAGCAAGACGCAAACGAAGTGCTGCGGATGCTGGGTGCCGCAACCCGGCCTTGTCGAGCGAAGGCAGACTGAGAGGTTATTCTCTTAGTCGCGGTATTCTTCCATCTTGAAGGCCTCGTAGACGTCGCCTTCCTTGACGTCGGCAAACTTTGCCAGAGTAACGCCGCACTCGTAGCCCTCGGCCACTTCCTTGGCGTCGTCCTTGAAGCGCTTCAGAGATGCGATCTCGTCCTCCGTGATGACGATGCCGTCACGGACGACACGCACCTTGCTGTCGCGGGTGATCTTGCCGCTGGTGACACGGCAGCCTGCGACGGTGCCGACGTTGGAGATCTTGTAGACCTGACGGACCTGCAGCTCGCCCAGAGACACCTCGCGGAACTTGGGAGCCAGCATACCCTTCATAGCGTCGGTGACGTCGTTGATGGCGTCATAGATGACGCGGTACATACGCATCTCGACCTTGGTGGCAGCGGCCTCTTCCTTCGCCACGTTGTCGGGGCGGACGTTGAAGCCGATGATGATGGCATTGGATGCGTCGGCCAGGTCAACGTCGGACTTGCTGATGGCACCGACACCGGCGTGGATGACGCGGACGCGGACCTCGTCGTTGGAGATCTTCTCGAGGCTCTGCTTGACGGCCTCGGCAGAGCCCTGCACGTCAGCCTTAACGACGATGGCCAGCTCCTTCATATCGTTCTGAGCCATCTGGCTGAACAGGTTATCCAGAGTGACCTTCTGGAAGGAGGAGAACTGCTTCTCCTTGGCGGCAGCGATGCGCTGCTCGGCCAGCTCACGGGCCAGACGCTCGTCCTCGACGGCCTCGAACAGGTCGCCGGCCTCAGGCACAGCGGTCAGACCGGTGATCTCCACAGGAGTGGAGGGGCCGGCGTCGTTCAGCAGAATGCCCTTGTCGCTGCGCATGGTACGCACACGGCCCACGGCTGTACCGGCGATGATGACGTCGCCGGAATGGAGGGTGCCGTTCTGCACCAGAATGGTGGCGATGGGGCCCTGGCCCTTGTCCAGACGGGCCTCGACGACAGCGCCCTTGGCACGGCGGTTGGGGTTAGCCTTCAGCTCCATGACCTCAGCTTCCAGAGCGATGCGCTCCAGCAGGTCGTTGATGCCCATGCCGGTCAGAGCAGAGACGGGGATGCAGGCGACATCGCCGCCCCAGTCCTCGGTGATGATGCCGTACTTGGTCAGGCCCTCCATCACGCGCTCGGGGTTGGCGGTGGGCTTATCCATCTTGTTCATGGCCACGATGAGCTTGACGTTTGCAGCCTTGGCGTGGTTGATGGACTCGACCGTCTGGGGCATGATGCCGTCATCGGCGGCGACGACCAGAACTGCAATATCGGTCATGTTGGCACCGCGGGCGCGCATGGAGGTGAATGCCTCGTGGCCCGGGGTATCCAGGAAGGTGATGAGGCTGTCGTTGACCTTGACCTGATATGCACCGATGGCCTGAGTGATGCCGCCGGCCTCGCCTGCGGTGACGTTGGTCTTGCGGATAGCATCCAGGATACTGGTCTTGCCGTGGTCAACGTGGCCCATGACGCAGACGACCGGGGGACGGGTGACGAGATCGTCCTGAGAATCCTCTTCCTGGGTGAACAGGCGCTCCTCGATGGTGACGTGGACTTCCTCGATGGTGACGTGGACTTCCTTCTCGACCTTGGCGTGGAACTCCTCGGCCACCAGAGCGGCGGTATCGAAATCGATGATGTCGTTGATGGCATGCATCTCGCCCATCTGCATGAACTTGGCGATGACCTTGCCGGCCTGCTGCTTCAGGCGGGCAGCCAGCTCACCGACGGTGATCTCATCGGGGATCATCACCTTCAGCTGTGCGTTGCGGGCCTTTTCCAGCTGGATGCGCTGCAGACGCTCGAACTCGGTCTCGCGCTTGCCCTTCTGGAACTGCTGGCGCTGGCGCTGGCCGCGCTGGGTGAACTTCTGCTTGTTGCCCTGGGGGGTGGGCTTGCGGCGGTTCTCGGTGTTCTTGGTGGAAGCCAGATCGTCGTAACGGGCGTCGAAGCGGTCCACGTTCATATCGACGGTGCGGGTATCGACGGTGACCTGATTGTCCTCGCGGCGGACAGAGACGGACTGAGCGGAAGCTGCCGTAGCCTTTGCGCCGGTCTCACGGGCCAGCTCGCTCAGGGAGACGGTCTTCTCCTCGCGCTTCTTGTGCTGCTCGTTCTTCTTGTTGTTTTGCTTGGCAGCGGGCTTTGCCTCGGCCTTTGCGGGCTCAGCCTTGGGAGCCTCGGGCTTCTTTTCGGCCTTGGGCTCCGCCTTCTTCTCGGCGGGCTTCGGCTCAGCCTTGGGAGCCTTGGCGCTGTTCAGGAACTCGTCCAGGCTCTTGACGCTGTTGTCCTTGCTGAACTTCTCCAGCAGGTAGTTCAGTTCGTTTTCTTCCAGAGTGGAGCTGTTCTTCTTGCCGGTGCTGCCCATGGCGTTCAGCTCGTCGAGGACCTTCTTGGCAGAGATGTTCAGGTCCTTTGCAAAATCGCTCACTTTATATTTTACGATCATTCGCTCATATCCTCCTCAGTTTGAATCGCTCCGCACGCCGTCAGCCGGTCAAAGCAGAGTTTGGCGAGGTTGCGGTCGGTGACGGCATAAATGGCCACCGGTTTGCGGCTGATGTCAGCCAGCTTATCCTGTGTCAGCGGCATGGGGATGACGTCCACCATATCGCCCACAGCGTAGTTGAGCCGCTGCACGGTCTTGGGGCTGGCGTCGGATGCAGTCATCACGAGCCATGCCTTACCCTTGACGACAGCGTCTTCCACCGCGTCAAAGCCCATGGTCAGAGCGCCCGCCTTGCGGCAGAGGCTCACGGCCTGGAACAGGGCCTCATTCGGCTCAAGGGCCGGTTTTGCGGGGGCGTTATGCTTCTTTGCCATCGCGGTCGGCCTCCTTTTCTGCTTCCACACTGGCCAGCTGCTGGGCCAGTGCATCGTACACCTCGGCGGGGACCGGCTGCTCAAAGCAGCGCTCCAGCGCCTTCTTCTTTTTTGCCTTTGCAAGGCAGGCGGCATCCGGGCAGAGGTAAGCACCGCGGCCGGGCTTCTTGCCCACGGGGTCGATGCTGATCTCTCCGCTGGGTGCGCGCACCACACGCACCAGTTCCTTCTTGGGGCGGCTGGTCAGGCAGCCGATGCACTGGCGGGCAGGGATCTTCTTTTGTGCCATCCGGTTTTCCCTCCTTCGGCAGGTGTTCCGCGCTTATTCTGCGGCGGTGTCTTCGGTCTTCTCAGCCTCGGCAGCCTTCGGCTCTTCCTCGCCGTAGTAGCCGCTCTCGGGGCGGATGTCGATATTGTAGCCGGTCAAGCGGGCGCACAGACGGGCGTTCTGGCCCTTGTTGCCGATGGCAAGGCTCAGCTGCTGGTCCGGCACGGTCACGCGGCAGGAGCGGGTCTCGCCGGGCAGCAGCTCGACCTTGACCACCTTTGCGGGGCTGAGAGCTGCGGAGATGAACTCGGAGATGTCCTCACTCCACTTCACGATGTCGATCTTCTCGCCGCCCAGCTTCTCGACGACAGCGGCCACACGGTCGCCGTGGGGGCCGATGCAGGCAGAGACGGGGTTGACGTTGGCATCCTTGGACCAGACAGCCATCTTGGTGCGGGCGCCGGCCTCGCGGCTGATGGCCTTGACCTCGACGGTGCCGTCGTAAATTTCAGGCACTTCCAGCTCGAACAGGCGCTTGACGAGGCCGGGGTGGGTGCGGCTGATCATGACGCGGGGGCCGCGCTCGCTTGCCACGACATCCACGATGTAGACCTGCAGCATCTGGCCTTCGGTGTAGACCTCGCCGGGGACCTGCTCGTTGCGGGGCAAGATAGCCTCGCCGCCCTTGCCCAGGTCGAGGGCAACGATGCCCTTCTCGGGGTCAACGCGGGTGACGGTAGCCTGCACGATGTCGTGGGCGCGGGACTGGATCTCGCTCAGCTGCTGGCTGCGCTCGGCCTCACGGATGCCCTGACGGATGACGTGCTTTGCGGTCTGGGCTGCGATGCGTCCAAAATCCTTGGTCTTGAGGGGGGTCACGACGCGGTCGCCCACCTGATAGCTCTTGCGGATGTGCTGAGCCTCGGTGATGCCGATCTCGCTGTGCTCGTCGTACCAGTCCTCATCGGCCACGACGTCCTGGATGAGGGCGACGTTGAACTTGCCGGTGTTGGGGTCGATCTCGACCATGACGTGGTCGTCCTCGACCTCGTAGTTCTTCTTCACGGCGATGACGATAGCAGCCTTGATCTTGTCGATCAGGTACTCCGCGGTAATGCCGCGCTCGTGCTCCAGCATGGAGAGAGCTTCAAAAAATTCGTTGTTCGCTGCTGCCATTTTTCGGGTTCCTCCTAGATTATAATGGTATCTTTTCTCGATTCATCTTTGGCTCTCCCTCTGGGAGAGCTGGCGCGGAACGCGCCTGAGAGGGCTGTTCTTAATCAAACAGATGTTCGTCATCACAGAGATGGACGCCGGATGCGGCGTTCACCTCAAAGCTCACCGGGCCGTTCTCCGTCTCGACCGTGACGGTGCTGCCCTCGCGGCCTTTCAGGATACCGGCAAACTCGCGCACGCCGTCGGCGGTGGGGCGGATGAGCTTGACGCCGATCTTCTCGCCCTTGAGTGCCTCGTAGTGCTCCGGGCGGGTCAGCTTGCGGCCAAGGCCGGGGCTGCCCACCTCGAGATAATAGCTCTGGTCGATGGGGTCTGCCTCATCGAGGATGGGGTCCAGCGCGTGGGACACTTCGGCACAGGTGTCGGTGTCCATGGTGCCATCCTTGTCGATGAGCACACGGAGATACCAGTCCGGCCCTTCCTTCTCAAAGACCACATCCCACAGGCGCAGGCCCATGCCCTCCACGACGGGGCGGACAAGCGCTTCGACTCTCTGGGCGGTGTTGCCGCCAGACTGCTTCGCCATAAAAAACCTCCAAACAAACAAGAAA
>OJOS01000707.1_pt1 | contig 13794 bp, 15 predicted proteins | sample 1598271 | NCBI WGS metagenome assembly OJOS01 (sample SAMN03922451, study PRJEB24848) | human gut metagenome | isolation source: stool sample | host: Homo sapiens | place: Germany | collected 2009-11
GGATGTCTCCTTCCGCTACGGCAGCCGTTCCCCGGCCCTGAGCCACGTCTCCTTCACCATCCCTTATGGCAAGAAGGTGGCCCTCGTGGGCAGCAGCGGCAGCGGCAAATCCACCATCACCAAGCTCCTGCTCAAGTATTATGAGCCGGAAAGCGGTACCATCAGCGTAGGCGGCGTCGATCTGGACGAGTACAGCAACAGCTCCGTCCGCCGTGCCATCGCCTATGTCCCCCAGAACGTCGAGCTGTTCAGCAAGACCATCTACGACAACATCCGCATTTCCCGACCGGAAGCCAGCCTCGATGAGGTCAAGGCCGCTGCCAAGAAGGCAGACGCCCACGAGTTCATCCGCAAGCTGCCGCTGCAGTACAACACCTATCTGGAAGAAGCCGGCAACGGCCTCTCGGGCGGTGAGAAGCAGCGCCTTGCACTGGCTCGGGCCTTCCTGAAGGATGCGAACCTCTATATCCTGGACGAATCCACCAGCAGTCTGGACTTTGGCACAGAGAATACCATCTTTGATATGATCTACAACCAGCTGGCAGACCGCTCGATGCTGATCGTCGCCCACCGCCTCTCCACCATCCGGGATTGTGACCTCATCCTGGTCATGGACCACGGCGAGATCGTAGAGCGCGGCACCCACGAAGAGCTGCTGGAAAAGCAGGGCAAATACTACGAGCTCTGGAGCCTGCAGCAGGGCATCTTCCGTGATAAGAAGCGCACGGAGAAGCCCGCCCCCGTCTTGGCCGCCAAGGTGGTGGAGGACGAGGAGGATGGCGAGTCCATCACCTACTAATTCGTTGCAGCTGCGTGCGCACGCAGTTACATAAATGGCTTTCTTTCCGGATGCGCATCTGGGATCTGGGCCGACTAAATTTGTTTTTCAATCATTTGAAGGGAGTAATTCATTATGATGATGCCTGCAAACTTTACTGCTGTTAACTCTGAGGTCGTCTACGGCGGCGCTGACCTGTTCTCCATCCTGGCTGACACCACCGCTCCTGTCTGGAACGCTGCTAACGTCAAGAAGTTCAACACCAACCTGATCACCCTGATCAGCAACTCCTTCTTCGCTGATACCGTCAAGAGCACCCTGGGTGTTATGTTCAACGGCGATTGGGGCAGCGATGATACCAAGAAGATCTTCGGCGCTGACGGCGCTCTGAAGACCAACATCTACCATGATGTCAATGGCGACGACATGACCTTCGGCAACAAGGTCATGCGTACTCTGGGCATGGTTTCTGTCGCTTACACCCTGGGCACCACCGATGCCAAGGTCCTCTTCAACGACAAGGTCATGAAGATTGACGGCACCGCTGTCTAATCAGTAACCCCTAGAATCTGAAGTGTGTTTCGTCCGGCGGCCCTCGGGCCGCCGGATGATAATGCCTCGTAATGGTATGCCCGGAGGCACCTGCCTCCGGGCATACCTTATTTTTTTATAAAATTTACAGTTTGGCTCTTTATTCCGCACCGCCAAACCGTTATAATAAATTGATGCCTATATTCATCATGGGATGGGTAATAGGTGATAACAAAATATGAAGTCAGCCGATGCGCAGAGGTCTCCCCCCGCTCCGCAAAGGCTCTCCCAAAGGGAGAGCCTTTGCGAGAAGGTCAGGCTTCAGCCTCTAACTTCACGTTTTGTTATTGCCTATTACAAGCAATGAAACCAAGAACAGGTGGTATAAAATCATGAGAGAGATCCAGACCGCAGAAAACAAGACCCTCAAGCTGACCAATGTGGTCAGCCGCCGCATCCAGCCCGAAGAGTTCAACAATATGCAGATCGTGCTGACCCAGATGCACAACTTTATCAAGAGCAACGGCGCACAGCCCCTCGGCCCCCTCGTGCAGTGCATCAAACTGCCCGCCGGCCCCAACCCCCAGCCCGAAGTCTATATGATGCAGCAGGCCACCCAGCTCATCCCCCGCATGGAGGCCGGCTACTCCATGGACGCTGTGCTCCGCGTGCGCAACTGCCTGTACGCCCACTACGTCGGACCCATGAGCCAGAGCGGCCTTGCCTCCCAGAAGCTGAACATCATGGCTTTTGAGCACGAGCTCGAGCTGACCGGCACTGTCTACACCATCTTTGTCAATCAGGATGATGACGAGGGCGTTGTGGATACCTTTATGGAGACAAAGTAATATGACGACGACCATCCGCGACATCAACGAGCTGCAGGACCGCCGCATCATGATGGAGAAAAAGCTGCCGCCTTTTGGCTACGCGCTCATTCTCCTGACGGCTGCCCTCATCCTCTTCCTCGTGGTGTGGAGCACAAAAAACTACCGCACCTACGTCAGTCAGTCCAGCGGCTCGGTGCAGGCCGCCAACAAGACCTACATCATGTCCAGCTACTCCGGCTCCATCACCGAGCTGAACATTGCCGAGGGTACCTACGTCAACGAGGGCGACCTCATCGCTCACATCAAGAGCACCGACCTCGACATGCAGCAGGACAGCATCCAGAGCCAGCTGGACATCTACAAAAAGCAGAAGAGCCAGTACGAAAAGCTGGTCAAGTCCATTCAGGATGACAAGAACTATTTCAGCGAGACGGACATTGACGACCAGCCCTACTACTACCAGTACGAGACCTACAAGAGTCAGGTTGCCCAGAAGGCCTTCGACGCCTCGCCCTATCAGGCCGCAGGCTACTCCGACGAGCAGATCAAGGCCCTGATGGAGCAGAACCAGAGCGAGGTGGAGGCCCTGTATTACTCTACCCTGCAGTCGATCTCTGCCAGCCTGACCAGTGTGCAGAGCAACATCGACAATCTGCAGAGCCAGATGGACGCCCTGAGCACCGGCGCCAACGACTACTACATCTATGCCCCCACCTCCGGCGTCATCCACATGGACACGCCCTATAAGGTGGGCATGGTGCTCAGCGCCGGCACCCCGCTGGCCACCGTCGCCAGCGAGAACAGCGACCTCGAGGTGGTGGCTTACGTCACCCTCAACGACAGGCCGCTGCTCCATGTGGGCGACCCCTGCAAGATCGCCATCACCGGCCTGTCGGAGTATTCCTACGGCACCCTGACCGGCACCGTGACCTCCATCGACAGCGATGTGACCGCCAGCTCCTCCGGCTCTTACTACAAAATGACCATCACCCCGGACAGCACCTACGTCATCAGCAACAGCGGCGACAAGGTCGATCTGTCCAACGGTATGAGCGTCACCGCCCGCGTGGAGTACGACAAGCTGACCTATTTCGAATACGCGATGGAAGCTCTGGGCGTTCTGTTCCGCTAAGCGCTCACATCAACGCCCAAAGAGGTACGAAAGAATGAAACTGAACCTGAAAATGCTGGCCGTGAGCACCGCTCTGCTGGGCCTGCTAGCCGCCGGCGCTGCGCTTCCGGCCTCTGCAGCCGGTCCCCTGAACGCGGCCGCTGCCCTCTCTCTGCCCTGGTCTGCTGCGGCTGTGGAGAGCGTCGAGACCGGCAGCTACGCTTCCACCATGACGGTAGGGACGCAGCAGCAGCTCTCACCGGTCATTCTGCCCGCAAAGGCCGCACGCAATGCCACGGTAACTTTTATGTCCAACGACAGCACCATCGTGAACGTGACGTCTGAGGGCGTAGCGCAGGCGGTGGGCGTCGGCACGGCGCAGGTCATCGCCAGCGCAGACGGCGTGAGCTGCGTCTACACCATCACCACCGAGCTGGATGAATCCATGATCGTCAAGGAGATGGACATCACGCTGGCCTCCAGCACCATCGCTGTCGGCGAGACCACTTCCCTGTCGCTGGGCGTGCTGCCTTCCAGCGCATCGAATTATGCCAGCGTGAGCCTCAGCTCCTCGAATCCCGCTGTGGCTACTGTCAACAACTTCGGCAAAGTCACCGGTGTCGCCCCCGGCACCGCCACCATCACCGCCACCTGCGGCGATGTGAACGCATCGGCCACTGTCAAGGTCGTCAACAGCGGCGTAGACCGTCAGTCCATCGACCTGAACACGAGCTATGTCGTCCTCAAACCGGGCGCCAGCCGCACCATCACCGGCAAAGTGACCCCGTCTTCCGCCTCCCAGTCCCTCACCTTCAAGTCCAATGACACCAAGGTGGCCACTGTGAGCGCCAAGGGCGTCATCACTGCGGTGGGTACGGGCGCGACCTCCATCGTCGTCTCCAACGGCACGGCGTCCGCTTCGGTGACGGTCATCGTCAACCGGAATGCTTCCAGCTCCGGCAATGGCGGCGGCAGCACTGACGGCAGCAACGCTGAGGTCATCACCGACCCCGTCGTGGAGGCCATCGAGGCCGACGGCACCGACGAAGTGACCTTCGCACAGCGCGATGTCCCCACCATCACCGGCGAGATGCTGAATGCCCTCCGTCTGAACGGCAAGACCCTCGTGGTCGAAGCCGATAACTACACCATCCGCATCGCGGGCCGCGATGTGAAGAGCACCTCCGCGCAGGTGAGCACAGCCCTGAGCTTTGCCCCCTCTGAGTATGGCGTCACCTTCACCCTCAACGGCGGCGAGGCTCTGCCGGGCGTCGTTCAGGTCGAGATGACCGGCGACAACGCCGCCTACACCCGCGTCTACCTGCACAATGCCGTCAAGGGCAAGTGGCAGTTCCTCAACAGCTACAAGGATAATGTCCTCGAGGCGGACACGGCGGGCGAATACCTGCTGACCACCCAGAATCTCCGCTTCGCCCATGTGGACATGACCTTCTTCATCGCGGGCCTTGTGGTCATCGTGGGCATCATCATCGCCTACATCGTCATCAAGAAACGCTATTGGTTCTGGTAACTCTCATAAGTAAAATGAAAGCGGCTGCTGTAAGTCCCTAAGACTACAGCAGCCGCTGTTTTTAACCTCTCAGTCTCGCTATCGCTCGACAGCTCCCCTACCGAGGGGAGCCTCTGGCGAAGAGATTAAGTTTTCCGATATGCCAAGGCCTCCCCTCGTTAGGAGCAACAACGACGACCGCCGCCAGCGGCGGAAACAGGGAGTCGCTGTTGGGGCCGCGGCCAGCAGGATGCGAGCGAGAGCGAAGCAGACGCTGGGTGCCGCAACCCGGGCAGTGGCAGCGCGTCAGCGCTGACGGAGAGGTTTACTCCACCGTCACGCTCTTTGCCAGATTGCGGGGCTTATCAACGTCACAGCCGCGCAGGACGGCCATATAGTAGGCGAACAGCTGCAGCGGCACGATGAGCTGCAGGGGCATCAGCAGCTCGTCGTAGTCGTCCAGACGCACCACATAGTCTGCCACGCCCTCCGGGACGACAACGTCCTTCGTCGTGAAGAGGATGACCCGCGCACCGCGGCTCTTGGTCTCCTTGGCGTTGGAGATGGTCTTTTCGTACACCTGCTTCTGGGTGGCCAGCGCGATGACCGGCACACCGTCGGTGATGAGGCTGATGGTACCGTGCTTGAGCTCACCGGCAGCGTAGGCGTCCGAGTGGACGTAGCTGATCTCCTTGAGCTTCAGGCTGCCTTCCAGCGAGAGGGCGTAGTCGAAGCCGCGCCCGATGAAGAAGCAGCTCTGGGTGTTGACGAAGCGGCTGGCGAGGTACTTTATCTGCTCACAGTCGGCCAGACGAGGCTGGATGACCTCACCGGCGCGGAGCAGCTCGGCGGTCAGGCGGCGGGTTTCTGCCTCGCTCAGACGGCCTCTGGCGTAGGCCAGACGGAACGCGAAGAGGTAGAGGGTGCAGAGCTGCACCATATAGGCTTTGGTGGACGCCACGGCGATCTCCGGGCCGGCGTAGGTGTAGAGGACGTAGTCCGCTGCGCGGGCGATGGAGCTGCCTACCACATTGACGACAGCCAGCACCGGCACACCCCTGCTCTTGGCGAGGCGGAGGGCGGCCAGCGTGTCGCTGGTCTCGCCCGACTGGCTGATGATGATGACGAGGTCGTCGGGGTCGAGGATGGGGTCACGATAGCGGAACTCGCTGGCGATGTCCACCTCGGCAGGGACCCGGGCCAGCCGCTCGATGGCAGTCTTGCCCACCATACCGGCGTGCATGGCCGTGCCGCAGGCCACAAGGTGGATGTTCTTGATGCTGCGCAGCTTCTCATCGCTCAGTTCCGGGATGCGGAGGTCGGGCATACCGTTCTCCACGCGGGGGCTGACGGTGGCCGTGATAGCGGCAGGCTGCTCATGGATCTCTTTCAGCATGAAGTGGGGGTAGCCGCCCTTCTCAGCGGCTTCTTCGTCCCAGTCGGCGGTCAGCACTTCCCGCTCCACCGGCTTGCCGAAGGCGTCGTAGAACCGGATGCCGTCGGCCTTGACCACCGCCATGTCGCCCTCCTCGAGGACGCTGTAGCGGCGGGTGTACTTGAGCAGGGCCGGAATATCGGAGGCCACGAAGTTCTCGCCCTCGCCCCAGCCCACGATGAGGGGGCTCTCCTTCTTGACGGCGTAGATGGTGTCCGGCTCTTCCCGGAACAGCACGCCCAGCGCATAGCTGCCCCGCACCATCGCCAGCGCCTCCCGCAGGGCTGCCAGAGGGCTCTGCTTGGGCTGGGCGCAGCAGAAGTAGTCGATGAGCTTGACCAGCACTTCGGTGTCCGTCTCGCTCTCAAAGGTGACGCCCTTGGCCAGCAGGTCGGCCTTCAAAGGGCCGTAGTTCTCGATGATGCCGTTGTGAACGATGCTCACGCGGGGGGTGGAGTGGGGATGGCTGTTGACGTCGCTGGGCTCGCCGTGGGTGGCCCAGCGGGTGTGTCCGATGCCGCAGAAGCTCTCGGGCAGGTTTTCTGCCTCCAGCTTGCGGCGGAGCACTTCCAGCCGGCCCTTGCTCTTGACGACGTGGATGCCGCCTTCCAGCGCCAGCGCGACGCCGGCGGAGTCATAGCCGCGGTATTCCAGCTTTTCCAGACCGTTCAGCAGCACTTCCTGGGCGCTGCGCTTACCCGAATAACCTACGATGCCACACATACAAAACACCTCCATGCCGACAGCACGGCGCGAACGCACACGGCGGCTGTCAGCCTCTTACGATCAGTCTATGTTCTTGTATGGCTTTCTTTGAAAGGATTCTGTTGCGGTATTGCTGCCGTTTTTTGCCCTTCTCTGCGGCTGGTATAAGCCCTGGAAGCTATCGCTCCCGTTTCAACCGGAGGAACACCCGCCGAAACTTTCGATGATCCCTCTCCTCGTCACCCTCACGGCTGTCACCCGCGTGGCCCGGCGCTTTTTCGTCAACTGAAGTCGTTTATCCCCTCTTTCTGCTCTTTCCACCGCCTTCCTGAAAACAAAAACAGCTCCTTTCGGAGCTGTCAGAAGCCGACGGAAAAGGTCAGCGGTATTGTATCACAAAGTCCCACATCCGTCAATGGACGCCCAGCATTTTGTGGAGCCTCGGCTGCCAGACCACTTTATAGAGCATCAGCATATTGTGGAGCGCCCGGTCATAGAGCAGGAAGGCTGCATTGCCCATGGCCAGCGTCACCAGCGAGACGGCCAGCGCCGTAGTGCGCAGCTCTTCGGCGATGCTGCCCGCCGGGACCAGCAGCAGCACCAGCCCGTACATCGCCAGAATCCCGCCGTTGCAGAGCAGCAGCTTGCAGACAGCCCGCAGCAGGGCCGGGCGTATCCGCTCGAAATAAGGTTTTGCCAACGGATAGTACCCCAGCAGGAACACAAAGGTGAGGGCCACTTCCTTGTCCGGCACGAAGAGCAGACTCAACAGGCTCACCGCGCCATAGGCCGTCAGAGCCATGGTCTTCCCGCACTCCACGCAGACTGTGGCGATGAGGAAGCTGGCCACCGCCGGAGCGATGAACATCGCAATGGGAAACACAGCCCCCAGCAGCATCAGGACCACGCTGAGCGCTGCGGCCATGCCGCAGTAGGCCATGGCCCAGCTTTTACTTTTGCGTCCCTTCATGGCAGCTCCCATTGTACCGGCTGGCTCTCAACGTCCAGCGGCTCGATGGCGTGGCGGAGGCCCAAGATCATGATGTTGTCCAGCAGGGTGCGGTTGAGCTTGACGTCCAGCATCCCGTAGGCGCGGACGAGGTCGTTGACCGCAGCGAGGGCCTGCCGCCGGGCGTTTTCCCGGGCGGCGTTCCTGTCGTTGATGCCGTTGACGAGGAAGACGTTGTAGCGGCCCTTATCTTTGTCCCGGGAAAAGCTCTCCGCTTTGTCCAGCAGATAAGCGGCCCGGCCGATGCAGCTGCCGATGTAGTGCATACTTTTGCGCTGATTGGGGTCGTCGGTGGCCAGCACCGAGTAGAGCGCGCCGTAGAGGTTGCCCTTCGGCTCTGCGGCCAGCAGATAGTTCTTGGCGTTCAGGGTCATCTGGACGTTGGCCTGGTCCCGCTCCTGTACGAAGATGCGCTCCAGTGCCGGGTTCTCGGCGGCGGCCTTCCGGTAGGCTCGCCGTAACAGGACGGTGTCCACCACCCGCCGTACTTTTTTATAGAAGGGCAGATCGGCCCACTGGGCATCCTGGATGCGGTGCCAGCTCAGCAGGACTTCCACCTGTGCGGCCAGCCGGATGCCCTGGGTCTGGCACATCATCTGCCGCCAGACCAGCGTACCCGGCTCCCGCATCCGCTTACAGGTGGCCGGACGGCCCGCCAGACTGTCGGCCAGCACCGCGAACAGGACGCCGTTGTAGCGCAGACCATAGCAGGAATACAACCCATAGGTGGTGTAGAGCTGGCGGCGGACGCCGCGCTGATACCACTGATAGGTGTTGTAATCCCGGATGGTCAGCTCCGGCAGATAGGGCCGCATACGTCCCTTCATTCTGTTCATTCCTTTCGCGGGCCGCGCCGGGCGCAGCCTTTCTTGCAGGGGAAGACCGCTTCCCCACAGCTGTAGATTAGTATAATCTATTTTTCGTCAGCGTTCAACCGTTCTTTTGTAAATTCTTATAGAAAAGGCCGCACTGGAATCGATTTCAGTGCGGTCTTTGGGTGCATCTTATTTCTTTTCGAAACGGCTCGTGTGGCCGGGCTGGGTGCGCTTGCCGTCAAAGCCGCTCTTGGGCATGGGCTTTGCGGGGCGGTTCTCGAACTTGGGGGCGTTGTAGTACATATACAGCTGGCAGGGGATCATGCCGTTGTACATCTTGCGGCGCTTGTTGGCCCGCTTGCCGTAGTGGTGCTCAAAGTCCATATCGGCAGTGATGGCGTAGACACCGGCGCAGGGGTGGGCCTCCATCTGCTGGCCGAGGGTACGGGCCAGCTTGGCAGCACCCTCGATGGTGCTCATGCGCTCACCGTACGGGGGGTTGGTCAGGACGATGGCCTCGCTCCTGGCGGCGAAATCGGCCACGTCGGCCACCTCGAAGTGGCAGCGCTTCTCCACGCCGGCCAGCTTGGCGTTGGCGTTGGCCAGAGCCACGGCGGCGGGGTCGATGTCGTAGCCAAAGGCCTCAAAGCCCACGTCCAGCTTGGAGTCGGCCAGAGCCTTCTGGCGCTGCTCGGCCCAGATGGCGGCAGGCACGAAGCTGTAGCGCTCGGCGGCAAAGCGGCGCTTGAGGCCGGGGGCGATGTTCATGGCCTTCTGAGCGGCCTCGATGAGGAGGGTGCCGCTGCCGCAGAAGGGATCTTCCACGAGGCTGTCGCGGCGGACGCGGCCCAGATCGGCGATGGTAGCGGCCAGTGTCTCACGGATGGGGGCCTCCATGGAGTTGCGGCGGTAGCCGCGCTTGTGCAGGCCGTCGCCGGTGGTGTCCAGCATGATCTCGCAGACGTTCTTGCGGAGCATGAAGCGGATCTTATACTCCGCGCCGGTCTCGGGCAGGCTGGTGGTGCGGTGGCCCTGCATCAGGCGCTTGACCACAGCCTTTTTGATGATGCTCTGGCAGGCCGGCACGCTGGACAGCTGGCTGTTCAGCGAAGAGCCGGTGACCGGGAAGGCCGCGTCGGCGGGCAGCAGCTCTTCCCAGTGGATGGAGTAGACGCCGTCGAACAGTTCGTCGAAGGTGGTGGCTGTGTAGGTGTTCAGGAGCAGCATCACGCGCTCCACGGTGCGGAGGTTGAGGTTGGCGGCGGCGATCATATCCGCGCCGCCCTTGAAGGTCAGACGGCCGTCGCTGACCCGGATGTCCTCGGCGCCGATGCGGCGCAGCTCAAAGTTGGCCGTGGACTCGCACCCGAAAAAGCAGGGGGCGATGAATTCAAATTTTGCAGGCATTCTGGTTTCCTTTCCTGTCGGGTGCGGCGTGCCGCACCAAAAAACAGGCCCGCCCCGCTGGGGGCAGGCCCAAAGCTTCTTCGTCTTGTGCGGACGGCTCAGCGGCTGCCGCGGCGTCCCCGGGGTGCGTAGCCGCCGCCCCGACGGTTGTTGGTCTCGTGGTCGAGGTCGGCCATCTTCTCTTCGCTCTGGCTCTTGAAGCGGCTCATCATGTCCTCAAAGCTCAGGTTGTCGCTCTTGGCCGGGGCCTTGGGCTGCCAGACGCGGGGCGCTGCGTCCCGTGCCGGGCCGCGTCCGCCCTGACCGTTGCGGCGGAAGCCGCCTTCCCGCGGGCCGTTGTTGTTGGGGCGGGGGCCGCGGCCCTCATGCGGAGCGCGGGGTGCCGGCGGCAGCAGCCGCTTGATGGACAGCGCAATCTTGCCGTCCGGTGCCACATTGATGACCTGCACCTTCACGGTGTCGCCGTCATGCAGCACGGCTGCAATGTCCTGCACATACTCGTTGGACACCTCAGAAATGTGGACCATGCCCACGCGGCCCTCCGGCAGCGCAACGAATGCGCCAAACGGTTTTACGCCGGTGACACGGCCTTCAAAAATATTCCCTACCTCAATCGCCAAAACTCAATACTCCTTGTTGACTAATGTGTTTCCCGCCGGCCGCAAGCCGCTCGGGGCGCGGCATCAGTTGCCCGTCACATCCACGAAGATGCGCTCGTTGGCCGCCGCATAATTGTAAGAGTCCCGCGCGACCCACTCGGTCACATCGTCCGAGTCGCCGCTGAGGATGCGCTGCATCTCCTCGTTCTGGGTCTTCTGCTGGTCGATCTGCTCCTGCAGGGTGTCCAGCTCCGCTTTCTTGGAGCTGAGCGCCACCTGATTCGCGATGTACGCCGCCAGCATACTCAGCAAAAGCAGAAGGAAGAGCAGTTTCAGCACAGCGCCCACGACGGACGCCTTTCTCTTCCGCTTTTTCCGGCTCGGATTTGCCATAACACAGTGCCTCCCGTTTTCGGACAGCAGGCCCAATGCGCCTGTACTCTCACTTTGATACGTTTGAATTATACAACATACGCCGTGGTGTTGGCAAGCTCTTTTTCTGTTTTTTTGCAAGTCTTTTTTCGTTCCGCCGTACTTTGGCGGCGGCGCGGGCGACTTTCCACGGGGCGATGCACCGGGCGGCGAGCCGCACCGGCCCCAGCAGCAGTTTCCCCGCAAAAGCTTCAGCAGCGGCGAACAGAGGCCGCAGCGCTGCCTGCACTGCCCCGGCGGCGCAGAACGCCGCCAGCGCCATATAGCCCCGCAGCTGCCCGGCCTGACTCTGGGAGACGGCATAGCTCTGCAAAGCCATCAGCACGGCTCCCACAAAAAGCATATCCGGCAGGAACGCGGCCCTGCCCCGGGTGGGCAGAACGGCCCGCGCCGCGCCCAGCACACCGCCCAGCACCGCGCAGGCCGCCATCTCCTGCCCCACCGCCCCGGGCGAAAGCGCCGGGCCCATCACCGGACGAGACGGCGCAGAAAGCCGCCCGGCGTATGCTCTGCGGTGTATTCCAGCGTGTCCACCCGGCCTGTAAGCTTGACTTCGCCTTTGTCGAGGTCGAGGCTGGTGACGCTCAGCTCGGCCCCGGTGAGTTCCAGCCTCCCTTTCGAGGTGAGCATTGCCGCCCCCTCGGCGTCGCAGCGGATGACCCGCCGCACACCGGTGACAGTCAGCTTGTTCCGCCCCTCCAGAATGAGGTCATGAGGCAGAGCCTGCTCCGGCTTTGCGTCCTGTTGTTTCATGACATTCCCCTCCCCTTTTCTGCCATCTTATGCAGGGCGGGGCGGGGTCATGCCGGATTTACTCGGCTTTCGGGGCGTCGTGGGCGGCTGCCAGCACGTTGTCCTGCTCGATGATCTCGTACATCTCGCGGGCCACGTCCTTGGTGCGGGGCTCCACGTCGGAGAGGACCTTCACCTTGATGGGCCGGTTGCCGAAGGTGACCTCGATGATGTCGCCGGCCTTGACGGCCTGGCTGGCCTTGGCGGTCTTGCCGTTGATGAGGATGCGGCCCGCGTCGGCCACCTCGTTTGCCACCGTGCGGCGCTTGATGAGCCGCGAAACTTTCAGATATTTGTCTAAACGCATTTCTAAACTCCTTGTATCAACCTCTCAGTCTCGCTGTCGCTCGACAGCTCCCCTAGTAGGGGAGCCTCTGGCGAAGAGGCAAAGCTTTACGATATGCCAAAGCCTCCCCTATTAGGGGAGGTGGCACGCCGTAGGCGTGACGGAGAGGTTGTTCCTCTATTAAAAAAGCCGCCGGGCCTAAAGGTTCCGGCGGCGATGGGTTTTCTCTTACAGGGTGTCCTTCAGAGCCTTGCCCGGCTTGAACACGATGCTCTTGGAAGCAGCGATGGTGATGGCCTCGCGGGTGCGGGGGTTGATGCCCTGACGCTCAGCGCGCTCACGCACCTCGAAGGTGCCGAAGCCGGAGATGGAGATCTTCTCACCCTCGGCCATAGCCTTGCCCAGTGCCTCGAATGCAGCGTTGACAGCCATCTCGGCGCTCTTCTTGCTCATCTCAGTGTTTGCCGCAACCTGTGCGATCAGATCGGTCTTGGTCATAATAAAAGCCTCCACAATATTCTCAACATTTTCTATTCGAGCAGACGGTCTGACCGTCTGGTACCCGTTTACGTTTCGCCCGCTTCCAGCCTCTGGGTGAAGCGCTTTGCCGCAAAGGTCAGTGCCTCTTCGGCGTCCACACCGGCCAGACGCATGGCATCGGCGGCGGCCAGCAGCAGCTCACCGGCGTTCTCTGCCGTCTGCTGTGCGTCCCACGCGGCCTTGGCGCTGTCCAGAGTCCTGGCCGCACCGGCGGCATCCTCCGGCCCGCAGCCGAACCGCGCGGCCCGCTTCTGGAGCTTCTGGGCGCGCATCAGGGCGGGCAGGGTGGCCGGGACGGTGTCCAGCTCATCGGCCAGAGTCGTGCGGCCCTTTTCCTTATTTTTGAGCGCATCCCAGCTGTTTATACCAGCATTTTCCGCCGCAGAGGAAGCAAAGATGTTCGGGTGGCGGAAGACCAGCTTCTCGCACACCTCGCGGCAGACCTTTTCCATGTCGAAACGGCCCCGCTCCTCCTCGATGACGGTGTGGAACACCACCTGCATCAGGACGTCGCCCAGCTCTTCCTGCATCATGACAGGGTCGTCAGCGTCGATGGCTTCCAGCGCCTCGCACGTTTCTTCCAGAAAGTTTTTCCGGATGGAAGCGTGGGTCTGGACTTTGTCCCACGGACAGCCGTTCTCCCCGTCTCTCAGGATGCGGATGATCTCCACGAGGTCTTCCGCCGTATAGTGTTCCCTCGGCGTCCAGTCCTGCATGGGGCGTCTCCTTTCCGCATTCCGAAAACATCTGCGAACAGATTCAAATTGTACCGCAGAATCTGCCGAAATGCAAGGGTACAAGCGCATTTTCCGGCTTTTTGCGGCAAAATTTTCATTTCATTCACAACAAAAGGCGGCATCCCCCGGGGGACACCGCCCTGCGTGGGCTTTTTCGCTTACAGCTGTGCGCCGCACTTGTTGCAGAACAGCGCGTCGTCCGAGACGGGCGCGCCGCACTGGGGGCAGGTCTTGGCCTCGTCGGCCTCAGGCTTTTCCTCGGCAGGCGCTGCGGGGG
>OJOS01000723.1_pt1 | contig 13618 bp, 6 predicted proteins | sample 1598271 | NCBI WGS metagenome assembly OJOS01 (sample SAMN03922451, study PRJEB24848) | human gut metagenome | isolation source: stool sample | host: Homo sapiens | place: Germany | collected 2009-11
TCCACATTCCTGTGTTATCCTGTGGAAAAGGATGTGAGCAGAATGGATGCAAAAGAATTTGGTGCATTCCTTGCACAAGTGCGCCGGGAGCGGAACATGACGCAGGCCGAACTGGCTCAGCAGCTTCACATTACGGATAAAGCCGTCAGCCGCTGGGAACGCGGCATCGGGCTGCCAGACATCAACACGCTGGAGCCGCTGGCCGATGTGCTGGGCCTGACCCTCGCTGACCTGATGCACTGTCATGACTCCCGTCAAAAAGATGACACTCCTCCCGTTCCTCTGGAAGATTTTTTCACCATGCTGCGCCGCCAGCACACTGTAGACTGGCATTCTGTGCGTACTGCTCTTCTTGCATTAAGCATTGCACTTGCCCTGTGGGGAATTTTTGCCTGTCCAGGCAGATTAGCTGTGCACTGGCGGACTCTCAGCGATGGTTCGCTTCAGGCCGACGGCTGGATGTCCTCCCTAGTCATTTTTCCATTGTTTGCCGGATTTGAATTTCTATCTCTTGAGCTCTGGAACAATTTTGAGCAAACCGGTTACTACCGGCGCTGGGGTGAGGTGAATCTTTTTATCATTCATGCCATGTCTTTCGGCACGCCGCTTACCCGTCTGATGCGGCTCGTGCTGGATCTTCTGTTCTTTTTCTGTTTTGGATTTCTGCTTCCATGCTGCGAAGCATGGCTGATCCTTTTGAATTAAATGCCGCTTTCCTCTGCGTCCCCACCCGTGAAAAAGCAAAAGAGCAAAGCCCGCCGGCTTTGCTCTTTTGCATAAGCATCAATCATTTTTCCGCTGCTATGCCCAGAGCGCAGCGGAGGGCATTTTAAATCGTTTTTACTTGGCAGCGTCGAACTCTGCCTCGATCTCTGCCGAGGGTGCCGGGGTGACAAGGCTCACCACAACACAGACCATCAGAGACACCAGGAAGGCAGGCAGCAGCTCGTAGATGCCAAACACGCCGCCCAGCGGGCTGATGATGTACTTCCATACAAAGACCATCAGGCCGCCGGAGAGCATACCGGCCAGCGCGCCCTGCCAGTTGCAGCGCTTCCAGAACAGGGCGCAGAGGACGACAGCGCCGAAGGAGCCGCCGAAACCGGCCCACGCAAAGCTGACGATGCCAAAAACGCTGGAATCCGGGTCGCGGGCCAGCACCACGCCCACCACGCTGACGCAGATGATGGTCAGGCGGGCTGCGAAGAGGCTCTGCTTCTCGCTCAGTTTGAGGTGGCCGAACTCCTGCAAAATGTTCTGGGACACGCTGGACGCAGCGGCCAGCATCTGGCTGTCCGCCGTGGACATCGTAGCCGCCAGGATGCCTGCAAGGATGAGTCCGGCGAGGACTGCCGCCAGCACACCGTGCTGGCTGATGAGGCTGGCGATGCGGACGATAAGGGTCTCACTGGACGAGCCGCTGAGGAATTCCAGCGCACCGACCCTGGTCATGCCGAGGCCCACCATGCCGATAACGATGGACGCCGCCATGGCGATGACCACCCAGACGGTGGCAATGCGGCGGCTGAGCACCAGCTTCTTCTCGTCCTCGATGGCCATGAAGCGGAGCAGGATGTGGGGCATACCGAAGTAGCCGAGGCCCCACGCCATGGTGGAGACGATGTCCAGCAGGCTGTAGGATGCGGCCCCACCGGTCACAGCGTCGTGGCTGGCCGTCATGGTCAGGTAGCCGGAAAGGCTCTGGGCGTTCTCCACCACAGCGCCCCAGCCGCCGGCCACAACGATGCCGTAGCCCAGCACCGCGATGAGGGCCAGCGACATGACCACCGACTGGATGAGGTCGGTGGTGGTGACAGCGCGGAAGCCGCCCAGAATGGTATAGCCCACGATGACGAGGGCCGACACCAGCATTGCTGCCATGTAATCTACGCCGAAGAGGCTGTGGAACAGCTTGCCGCAGGCCGCAAAGCCCGAGGCCGTATACGGCACGAAGAAGACGATGATGATGACCGCGCCCAGAGCGTTCAGCAGGTTGCGCTGGTCATGGAAGCGAAGCGACAAGAACTGCGGTACCGTGATGGCGTCGAGGTTGGCCGAATAGCGGCGGAGCCGCCGGGCCACGATGAGCCAGTTGAGCCAGGTACCCAGCGCAAGGCCGATGGCCGTCCAGCCCGGCGAGGCAATGCCTGTCAGATAGGCCAGACCCGGCATACCCATCAGCAGCCAGCTGGACATATCGCTGGCCTCGGCGCTCATGGCCGTGACCAGCGGCCCCATCTTCCGGCCGCCGAGGTAGAAGTCGGCGCTGTCGTTGTTGGTCTTGCTATAGGCGAAACCCACCAGCAGCATGGCCGCAAGATAGGCGACGATGGTGACGATGATACAGATCTCACTCATACACGTTCCCCCTTTGGTGCTTTTTCCTCTATGATAAAAGCATGGCATGATTTTACCACAGTAAAGCATCAAAGTGCAAGACCCCTGGGCAGATTCTTACCCTATGACCGAAATTTCGTCCTTTGCAGCGTCCAAAACCGCTCAATATGCCAACAGGCCGTCCTCTGGAGGAGGACGGCCTGTTGGTTCGGATGAAGAAAATGATGAAAATAAAGAAGATGACAGATTATTTTGCGGCTTCGCCTTCGGGGAAGATGATCTTGTTCACGAAGAAGAAGATGACCATCGAGATGCCGCCGTTGAGCACCGTGGTGCCGATGTTGTAGATGAAATCAGGCACCAGCAGACCGGCCACAGCCACCCAGATGCAGTTGATGGAGTTGACGATGCAGGTGATGAGGCAGAAGGCCAGCAGATACCAGCCGATCTGCTTGGCGAGGTTGCCCTTGCTGCGGAAGACAAAGTTGCGCTGGATGGGGAAATTGATGCACTCGCCGATGACCATGGCCACCATGTAGGCGCAGAAGTAGGGCAGGCCGCCGTGGGCCGCGTCGTAGCCGAGGATATTCCACTTGAAGGTCTCGCCGAACAGGGTGATGTCGATGCCCGGCCAGCCGAAGTCCACCACCGGCAGGCTTGCAAACGCCTTGGGCAGGAACTGCAGAAGCAGGTATTTGAACACGGTGATGAGGTTGGACACGATGACGAACAGTCCACCCTCCCGCACCCATTTGGCCGCGGCCGGATGCTTTGCGGCAAAGTTATTCCAGAAATTCATGGCCTTATTCCTTTCAGCTGTTTTTGAGCCGGTTTTCCATCTGGCTGTTCAGGATGAGATTCTTGACGAACTCATAGATGACCCGGAGGATGCCCACGAGCCAGAAGCCTTTCAGCTCCCAGACGAGGCCGTCCACCATGCCCATGCTCACCATACCGTTGGTCATCTTGGCCAGCGCACGCAGCGGCATATTATACTGGAACACGGTGTTCAGATCGGGGGTGCCTTTTGCAAAGCTGCTGTCCAGACGGTAGCGCAGCACCTTCTGTGCCACCCAGCCCAGCGGACTGCGGCCATGGTCCATCTCGCCCAGCGTCATGTTCCGGTCGATGCGGACGACATCCTCCGGCACAGGGTGGCCCAGCAGAGCCTCGAACTCGGCGTCGGTCACATAGGTGATCTGACCGGAGACATAGTGGAGCAGGTCGAGACCCTCGTAGGGGTCGGGAGCGTTGGTCCCCTTGACGGAGACTTCCGCCGTCAGGCGGATGTCTGCGCTGGATGCACCCACGCGGAGCTGATAGCTTCCGCCTTCGACTTCCCAGCGGTCAGTCTTGACGTTCCAATAGCGGAACGCCTTGTCGTCCAGAGCGATGCTCACCGTCCTGCTCTCGCCGGGGGCGAGGAAGACCTTTGCAAAGCCCTTCAGCTCCTGCACCGGACGGAAGATTTTTGCGTCCTGCTTTGCGACGTAGAGCTGGACGATCTCGGCGCCGGCACAGCTGCCGGTGTTGGTGACGGTGAGGGTCGCGCCCTTCTCGTCTGCCTTCAAATCACTGTACTCGAAGGTGGTGTAGCTCAGGCCGTAGCCGAAGGGGAACGCCACCGGTACACCGGCGGTCTGATAGTACCGGTAGCCCACATACAGGCCCTCGCGGTACTCCACGTTCCGGCCCTCGCCGCCGAAGTTCGCCTTGGCGGGGGTGTCGTCGTGAGCCTGCGCCCAGGTCTGGGACAGCTTGCCGCAGGGGCAGAGCTTGCCGGTGAGGATGTCTGCCGCCGCGCCGGCGCCTGCCTGTCCGCCCAGTGCGCCGTAGACCAGCGCCCTGCACTGGCCGACCCACGGCGTCTCTACCGGCGCACCGGCGCTCAGCAGAACGACGACGTTCGGGTTGACGGCAGCCACAGCGGCCAGAAGCTGCTGCTGGTTCTCGGCCAGCTTCATGTCGGCGCGGTCGAGGCCTTCGCTCTCCCGCAGCTCATCGAGGCCGAGGCAGAGCAGAACGGTGTCAGCCTTCTTTGCGAGGGCCACAGCCTCTTCCAGCTTCTCGGCGTCAGCTGCACCCTGACGCTCGAAACCGGAGGCATAGCCCACGAGGGTGATGCCGCTGTCGTCGGCCTTGATGCTGTCCAGCAGGGTGTCCACCTGCAGGGCGTTGACGGCGCTGGAACCTGCGCCCTGATAGCGGGGCGTCTCGGCAAAGTCGCCGATGACGGCCAGCTTCTCATTGGGCTTGAGCGGCAGGATGCCGCCCTCGTTCCTGAGCAGGACGATGCTCTCTGCGGCCGCGCGGCGGGCAAGCTTATGGTGCGCGGCAGCGTCGAAGGTGCGGGGCGCTTTTTCCACCGCAGCGTGGGTGGAGAGCACCAGTTCCAGCATCTCGTCGAGGCGGGCGTCCACGTCGGCCTCGGAAATTTTGCCGTCCTGTACGGCCTTCATCAGCTCCCGGATGGAGTCGCCGCCGGGGCAGGGCATTTCGAGGGTGGAGCCGTTCTTCACGCCGAGGGCGTGGTCATTGGAGCCGCCCCAGTCGGTGACGACGGCTCCGTCGAAGCCCCAGTCCTTCCGCAGAATGTCCTGCAGCAGGTGGGCATTCTCGTTGGCGTAGGTGCCGTTGATGAGGTTGTAGGAGGTCATGATGGTCTTGGGCTTTGCCTCTTTCACCACGATCTCGAAACCGGTCAGATACAGCTCCCGCAGGGTGCGCTCATCGAGCACCGAGTCGCTGGCCATGCGGCGCAGCTCCTGACTGTTGACCGCAAAGTGCTTGGGGCAGGCAGAGATGCCGTTTTTCTGGATGCCCCGCACATAGGCAGCGGCCATCCTGCCCGCGAGGATGGGGTCTTCCGAGAAATACTCGAAGTCGCGGCCGCAAAGGGGGCTGCGCTGGATGTTCAGGCCAGGGCCGAGCAGGACAGCCACTTCCTGTGCGGCGGCTTCCTCGCCCAGTGCCTCGCCCACGGCTTCGCCCAGCTTCTCATCCCAGCTGCACGCAGTGGCGGAAGAGGTCGGGAAGCAGGTTGCCGGAACGCTGGGGTTGAGGCCCAGATGGTCGGCGGCGCCGGCCTGCTTGCGGACACCGTTGGGGCCGTCCGAAAGGGTGATGGCCGGGATGCCCTTGCCCGGCAGAGCGCGGGTGGTAAAGACAGTCTCGCCCGAGAGCAGAGCGCATTTTTGCTCTAAGTTCAGTTTCTGGATGATGTCGGTATGCTTCATCGCATTTTCCTCATTTTATCCTGAGCAGGGCAAAGGCCCGCTGTCTGGTGCAGCGGGCCTTTGCCGTTGGTTCAGTTCAGGTGCTGCATGGAGAGAGGGTCCGGTTTAGACTTCTTCCTCTTCTTCCTTGCGCTTCTTGTAGTTCTTGATGGCGGTGTACTCCAAGCCAACGATGAGCAGCGCGGCCACGACGTCAGCGCCGATCAGGATGACCTTCCACTTTGCCATGCCGGGGTTCAGGTTCTCAGCCTCATAAGCGCGGCTGTTGACCACGGTGTAGAGGATGTTCTTGGCAGAGGTGCGCATTGCCTGCTTGCTGCTGTTGGTCAGAACGGTCACATTATTGTAATCGTTGCCGGTGGTGCAGAGCATCAGGTCGCCGCCGTTGCGGACAGCCTGATCGGCGGTCATGTAGCCGTAGACACCGAAGTAGTCGGTCTCGACAAAGCCGAGGAAGCCCCACTCGCCGCGCAGGACATTCTGCAGCAGCTCAGAGCAGCCGCCAGCCCAGCGATTGCCGATGTAGTTGAAGGAAGACATGACAGCGTGGCAGTCAGCATCCTTGACAGACATCTCGAAGGGCTTGAGGTAGATCTCGCGGATAGCCTGCTCGTTGGACCAGGTAGCCACCATGCAGTTACGATTGCCTTCCTGATCGTTCAGGGCAAAGTGCTTCATGTAAGCGTAGACGCCGTGCTCCTGTGCGCCTGCGATGGCGTTTGCGGCCATAGCACCGGACAGGACACCGTCCTCAGAGTAGTACTCAAAGTTACGGCCGGAGAATGCGGTGCGGTGGATGTTCATGGCCGGGCCATACCAGCCGGAAGTGTTCATCTCATTGGCCATCTTGCCGATGCTGTCGCCGAAGTCGTGGGCCAGATCCTTGCTCCAGGTCATACCGATGAGGGTAGCCGCCGGGAAACCGACAGAACCGACGCCGGTGAAGTTGTTGTTGATGGACGCAGGGCCGTCACAGTCGTTGGTGCGCACCTTGCCGATGCTGTCCACGGCTGCGGTCTGATAGCCGCCGAAGCCGATGGTCTGCTGCAGGTCGTCGATGCTCATCTCATCCAGCAGATCATCCCACTTGGAATCGTTGTAGTCCACACCGCGCAGATCAGCCAGCTTGAGGCCGTTCTTTGCGCCGGTGGTAATGTCCTCTGCGTTGGCATCATCGTCCTTCTCGTAGCCGGACTCCGTGTAGGTGAAGCAGTTCTCGAAGCCAGCCTTGACCTCGTCGCTCATCTCATAGGTAGCGGGAGCGGCAATGGTCTCGTCGTAGTTTGCAAAGCCATCTGCACGGGACAGATAGGTAATCTCGCCTTCGGCGAAATCGAACTGGTTGGTCGCCACGACCTCGTCGCTCTCGCGCTTGTTGGACTCGTTGTAAACGATGTCGGAAGCGACAGTGTAGGTCTTGGAATCCAGAACATTGTGGGAGTCAGAGTTGGTGCTGATGATGTAATCGCCAGCCTCCAGCACATAGCAGCCGTTGTTCTTGTAATCGTAGGAAGCTAGATTCTCGACCGGGATGGTGAAGTCGATGGTCTCGCTCTCGCCGGGGGCAAGCTCGCTGGTCTTGGCGAAGTCCAGCAGGTTTGCGGAAGCCTTCTCAATGCCGCCGTTGGTGTACGGAGGATCATTATAGATCTCCACGACATCCTTGCCGGCAGCAGAGCCGGTATTGGTGACGGTGACAGAGAACTTCAGGCTGCTGCCGTCGTTGGTGATGTCGCTCATCTTCTGGGTGAAGGTGGTGTAGCTCAGGCCGTAGCCAAAGGGATAGACAACTTCCTTGTCGTAGTCGATAAGGCCCTCATCGGCGGCAGTCTCATAGAACTTGTAGCCGACGTAGATGCCCTCAACGTAGTTGACGAAGGAGGGAGTGGTACCCTCGGGGTCAAAGCCACTGGCGTTGGAATTGAACTCGGAAGTGTTGGTGTACTTGAAGTCGCCGAAGTTGTTCCACCACGGAGAAGCGGTCAGGTCAGCAGCATAGGTGTCAGCGGTACGGCCGGAGGGATTGACCTCACCGGCGACCACGCGGCCAAAGCCCTCAAAGCCGGACTGACCGGTGCCGGGGCAGAGCAGGACGCCCTTGATCTGGGGGTAATCCTTGACCCAGTCCATCTCGAAAGCGTTTGCGCCGTTGTAAACGACGACGACGTTGTCGAAGTTGGAAGTGACGAGGTCGATGAGCTCTTCCTCGCGGTTGGACAGCTGCAGGAAGTGGTCGCCCTTATCCCAGTCATTGCCCTCGTTCAGGCTGTCATCGTAAGTGCCGTTGTAGTAGCCGGCACCCTTTTCACTGCCGCGATACTCAGCCACACGGCGGATCCAGCTGCCGTCCACGACAGCAGACATATCGGTGGGAAGGTCTGCGCCCTCACCGCCGACGCGGGTGATGACGACCATGGCGGTGTCAGAGTATGCCTTGGCGTTTGCCATCATCTCGTCGGTGTACAGGCTGACATTCGGCTCGGGCAGAGTCCAGTCCTGCTTGGACATACCAACGGTGGGGCGGGTGGAGCAGTAATCGGTGTAGAACTTGCTCAGCTCGTCGTTGGTCTCGATGCCTGCATCATGCAGACCGGTGAGCAGGTCGGTGACAGGGTAAGCGTCGTTCAGAGCGCCGGAACCGGTGCCGCCATAGCAGGGGCTGGTGGAAGCCCAGCCGAAGACGTTCAGCTTGGAGCCGGAAGCCACAGGCAGGATGTTGTCGTCGTTCTGAGCCAGAACGACGCCTTCCTGGGTGATCTCATTGACCAGCTCGGTGGCCTCTGCGGAAGTCTCCTCACTGATGGAACCTTCGCCGGAGACCAGGTCCAGCATGGTGGACATGGGGCCGGTGCAGATGAGGTTGACGACAATCGCCAGCGCCAGCAGAATGGCGAGGCCGGACTGCGCACGGATCATCTTCTTTTTCGCTTTGGGCATCTTCCGCACCGCGAACATCACGAGGAGCGCGAGTACGAGGACGACGCCGAATGCAATCAGATAGTTCTGAATGTTCGAAACTACCTGCATTACATCATCCATATTGATGGACAACATAATTTTCTTCCTCCTTATTCTGAATCCATATTTTCCGGGTACAGCTCCCGGAGCATTGCCACTATTATAAATGGATTCAAAGAAAATTCACAAACATCTTCACAATCTGTCATTTTGGAGGCATATTTTGCAGAAGTTTCAATTTGGTTTCAAATTTTATTGTGCTAATCCACAATTTCGAGAACGGTTTTATTGTGCAGAATAACAAAACGTCTCTGTCATCGCTGTGCGATGACAGAGACGTTTCTCACGATGGGACAGGCAGCAAGATCCGCAGGGTGAACCAGCCGTCGGCCCAATGAAGGGTCATGGTGCCGTCGTGGCGCTGGGCGGCCGCCTGCACGCCCTGTAAGTCATAGCCGCCGTGGGCGTTGTGGACGGGCAGGCCGTCCGCGCCCATCTCCACGGGCTGGGCGCAGTAGTTCTCGAAGCGGAGCATCACGCAGCCGCTCTGGTTATAGATGGCCACCCGCAGCAGACGCTTTTCGGGGTCAGGCTCGGCCAGCACGCTCTCGATGGCGTTGTCCAGCGGCGCACCCACGAGGGTACACAGCTCCCGCGTGCTCAAAAAGCCCAGTTGGCTGCCGTCGGCCACGCTGGTCATGTTGATGCCGCGCTGCTGGCAGTCCATGCTTTTGGCGGTCAATAGTGTATCCAATACCGGGTTGCCAGTCTTGTTCTCGGCCTCATACTGCCGGAGGCCGCTCTCCATCCGGGCCAGAGCCGCGTCCTGCTTGGCCCGGTCGCGCTCGGCGCGGATGTCCGCGATTTGAATTTTCAGCTCATGATAGCGGCTGTTGATGAGCCGGATGCCCTCCTTGCTCCGCTTGTACTGCTCGTACTGGCGGTGGAGCACCTCGTCCATGGCGGCAAGCTCACTGTGGAGCGCCGCCTCCCGCAGCTGTTCGTGCTGGACCGTCAGGATGAGCACGCCGCAGATGTCCACCAGCGTGCGGATGTAGTAGACGCTCATGTCCACCTCGCAGTCGCCCAAGAACAGCAGGTTGCTCACCGTGAAGACCATCGCCGCCATGACGACGGCCACGAGGGCCGCTTTTCCGCTGATGACGATATGGCCCTTGGGCCTTTTGTGCTTATGCTCCAGCACCCAGATGCAGCCGAAAACGCCGCCGTAGACCACCACCAGAAGCAACAGTGACAGGCCGTCGGCCCCGCTGCGCTGAGGCCAGAGGAAGCAGTGCAGCTGCCACTCGGCGCTGGCCGCCAGCTCGGCCAGAACGAAGGCCCGGGCGCAGACATAGCCCGCTTCCAGCAGGGAGATGGTGCGGGTGACCCAGAGGTATAAATACTGTATCCCCACAGCTGCCGCCATGCAGGGGATCCACCACGCCAGCGGGACGCTGCCCGTGGCCTGCAAAAAAGCGCAGAGGACCAGCGCCCACGCCGCGCTGACGGCGAAGGTGGCTTTCGGGCCGAAGCGGAGGCCCAGCGGCAGGGCGTAGATGCCCACGGCCAGACACTCGGCCAGCGCCGTATACAGGCGCGGGATGTTGGGCAGTGCCGTCATGCGTCCCCACCCCCGATGTGGTCGGCCAGCGCCGCGAGGAAGGCTTTCCGCCGGGGGCGGCTGACCTGCAATTCGTAGGGTCCCACCTGCACCATCCCCTGCTGCACGCTCTTCACCTGTGCCAGATTGACAAGGTAGCCGCTGTTGCAGCGGGCAAAGGGCCGCTCGGCCAGCTTTTCCTCAAAGGCTTTCAGGGTGCCTGCCGCCACGAAATCGCCCTCTTCGGTATAAAAATGGACGCGGTGTCCCTCGCTTTCCAGATAATAGATGAGGGACGAATCCAGCCGCCGCATCCCGCCCTCCACCGGCAGGGCCAGATAATGCCGTGCGCGGCGGCGCAGCTGTTCTTCGGCCTTGCGCAGCTGCTGCGAAAACGCAAAATAAGGCACCGGCTTGAGCACATAGTCCAGTGCGCCCACGGCGTACCCGCCGATGGCGTACTGCGCCATATTCGTGATGAAAACAATGATAACATCCTTGTCCAGCTCCCGCACTCGCCGGGCCGTCTCCATACCGTCCAGATGCTTCATCTCCACGTCCAGAAACAGGATGTCGTACACCGGGCGGTAATCATCCAGCAGCTCCATGCCGTCAGCGAACTCCGTCACCGCGAACTCGGTGCCGTACTGCCGGGTGTGCCGCTGCACATAGCCCTGAAGCTGCGCCCGCACCTCTGCCTCGTCCTCGACCAGAGCAATGCGTATCATTGCCGCACCTCCTTTTTCCGCAATTTTTCTAGTTTTTATTGTAACACGAAATAGGGCGTGTGGCAAATAGGAGAATAAAACAGCAGCCCCGCTTCATCTGCCGCGAGGCTGCTGTTCTGTGATTGGAAAATTTCAGGCTCAGTTCGTCTTGACGGCCACAAGGATACGGATCTTCCTGCCGCCGGAGCAGCCGAAGTTGTCGTACCAGCCGATGAGCTTATAATCCTCGGTGTTGATCTTGGGCAGCGAGGTGGCGAAATACTGGCCGTTCGACCACAGATACACCTGCATATCGTCGGCGGTCTCATAGCGCTTGTCGCCGCTCATGACCGAAGCTGCGCCCAGCTTATCGATGACTACCGGCGAGAGCTGGAGCATCCGGTTGATGGCCTTGCCGTCAGCAGAACGGCCGATGGCGATGCCGCCTGCGATAACGGGGTACTTGGTGGCGGTGCTGTAGGCCACCTGTTTGCCGCCGGAGTAGCAGACGTAGGTCGCACCCTCGCCCAGATAGTTGAGGAAGTCGCCCAGCGTACCGCCCACGCTGTCGCCGGTGCGGCGGAGCACATAGCTGAACAGCTGGTCCGTCTTGCCGGTAAGGGTGTTCCAGGTAGAGCTGACGACACTGCCGTCGATGAGGCCGTAGAGCACATCGCTGGTGCTGGGGACAAGGATGTTCTTCACATCCTGGAAGGTCTCCTCATCGGTCTTGTCCACCTTGGTGGTGGTCGTGGTGGTCCCAGCGGGGAGGCCTGCAGCCTCTCTTGCGGCGTCCTGTGCCTTGTCGCTGATCTTTTTGTCGATCTTCTTGGCGGCTTCGTCCGTCAGGCGGCGGACAGAATCCAGCGCAGCGTACTCCCACAGGTCACCGGTCACATCGTCGAGGATGACCCGGTCGATCTGGCCTGCGGAATTGGTGGTGTAGTAGCGGACGTCGCTTTCGCTCAGAGTTACCCCCGATAGGCGGCTGGGGCGAACTGCCCCAGCCACACCCTCCGACGTCGTATCAATGATCTGCACGTTGTCTGCAAACGGGGTGTCGCCCAGCGCGGCACCGTCGGCGCTGACGGTGCCGCTGGTCGAGCGGGGCGAGATGGACTGGACACTTTCGCCGTCACCGTCCACGCTGATCTCCACCAGCTTGCCGGCCGGGAAATTGAGCTTATTGTCCACATTGACGGTGCGGGCGGTGCCGTCGGTACACATGACCGAGACAGCCTGCTGCACCTCAGCGCTGTTCGTCTCCACGAGGGTGCGGGATGAGGACTGGACCACGCCGTAGAACACAGCGTCTGCCGCGTCGCCGGTGAGGACGGAGACAGCTGCATCGTTCATGCCCAGCAGCAGAGTGACCACCTGACCCACGCCGCCGCCGGACAGGGAGGACAGCTGATAGGCCACAGAGGGCGAAGCGATGGCGTAGGTGACGCCGGCCACGGTCACAGAGGTCGGAGCGCTGGCCGAGGGCGAGACAGCCGTCACGCGGCCTGCGGCGCGCTTGTTGTAGAGCCAGACGGTGCGGGCGCTCTCGTTATAATAGTAGACATCATAGGGAGAGAGGGCCGCAGAGGTGGTGACTTCGTCGTTGCGGTAGATGGCCGCCGGAGCGAAAGGCAGGACGGTGGAAGCATCTGCCACGAAGGGACCCTTGACGTTGTCCAGCAGGACCGAAGAGATGTCCACCTGGCCGTTGCTCACGGCAAAGCCCAGGGTGGAGGCGTAGACCTGACCGCTGCCGTTCATAGCGGTGAGGGCGTTGTAGAAGAGCATGGTACCCTGCTCGAGGGTCAGAGTCTCGCCCTGACGGGCATTGATCTCATTGCGCAGGCCCAGTGCGCTGGCCTTGCTGAGCTGAGCTGTGGGGAAGGTACCGCCCAGCTTTGCCACATCATAGCCCAGCAGGCGCAGCGCCATGGTGCAGGCTTCTTCCAGCGTGACGGTGTTGTCCGGGCGGAAGCTGCCGTCGGAGTAGCCGGTCATCCAGCCGTTCTGGACGGCAGTGCGGATGTAGACCGCATAGGGAGAGTCGCTGTCCACATCGCTGTAGAGGCGGCCGGTGCGGCCCTGTGCCGTGGTGGTATCGCGGTAAGCAGAGAATGCGGTGAGGAGGCGGGCCGCCTGCCCACGAGTGAGGGGCGCACCCAGAGAACCGGCCTGCTCGGCGGTCAGACCGCCCAGTGCCGTCGCCGTCTGGACTGCCGCGTTGGAGCCGACCGCAGAAGCGGGCAGCACCAGCATGGAAACAGCCACGCAGACAGCCAGCAGGAATGCGAGGAATCGTTTTTTCATGGTAAACTCCTTAATCATATCTGAGTGCTTCGATGGGGTTCAGGCTGGCGGCACGGCGGGCCGGCAGGAAGCCGAACAGGACACCGATGCCGCAGGAGATGCCCACGGCGATGGCTGCTGCGTCCGCCGAGGGAGTGACGTTCAGGGTAATATCCGTCAGGATATACGGAAGGATCTGGTTGATAATGGCCGACACGACGTAGCCCAGCACAATGCCGAGGCAGCCGCCCAGCGCCGACGTGACGCCGGCCTCCACGACGAACTGGGTCAGGATGGTGCTCTCCTGTGCGCCCAGTGCCTTGCGGATACCGATCTCACGGGTGCGTTCGGTGACAGACACCAGCATGATGTTCATGATGCCGATGCCGCCGACCAGCAGCGAGATGCCTGCAATGGCCGTCAGGACGCCCACCATAATATTGATCATAGAGGACATCTGCGACATTGCCGCACTCAGGCTCATGACG
>OJOS01000746.1_pt1 | contig 13142 bp, 18 predicted proteins | sample 1598271 | NCBI WGS metagenome assembly OJOS01 (sample SAMN03922451, study PRJEB24848) | human gut metagenome | isolation source: stool sample | host: Homo sapiens | place: Germany | collected 2009-11
ATGGATGGAGCTCTTTTCAATTAGAATACGGCGCACTTTTCAATTAGTATCTACACACCTATTACTTTTTTATAACGAAAAAGCCTATCCAACGATATTAGATAGGCTTTTATATAGAGGATTATTACTTTTGGTGGGTGTGGAACATATGCTCCTAACTATAAGGTTCGCCTTGCTTATCAAAGTGTGTCTATTTTAGCCCACTCCCATGTTCCACACTCCGTCAAATAGTCGATATATATTTCCCATAATTCGCCCTCCATTTAATTTTATTAATTTATAAATAGATTTCATCAACTCATACGCCGTTAAACACAGCGAAACACAACCACACCAAGGAGGCAACACGTCTAAACCACTCAAAAGCGAAAGGCTATTTAGCAATCTTCTTATGAATACAAATATATAGCTATTTTTTCAATTACCCAATTATCCACGCCCAACTTTACGAACAGATTTTTTAAAATTGAGACCTATTGATTCTGCAAACTCTGCAAGAATGGTGCATCCGTCCGGTGCATCATCATGAGCATTATCCCCCTCACGCTTATAGTTTGTAAGAGCTTTCATAAAGCGTCCGTAGTCAGAGCCTTTAGTGTATTCTGTTTCATCAAGAAATGCGCAATGCTTTTTTATCCAGCCGGCTTTCATCAGAATACGAGTTTCTTTATGCTGAGTAGTAGGACGCGCTTGGATAAGACAGGACTTTCTTTTCGTGGTAACAAGTTTACGCACATTGATAGCGAATATACGCCCACCATTGTTTGACTCGATACGTAACTGGTCGCATTCGGTATCTATTACCATTTGTGCCAAGCGTGGCTCCGTAACCTCAACCGGGTCTTTGGTAAATAATACATCTGTGATAAAGTATTTCGGTCCGAATACCTTTGCGAATGGTGCACAGAAATCATCATCACCTTTATCCGCAGTATCACAAGCGCCAATAGTGCCATCGGGTCTTTTACCTGCAATATCGGCGAGTTTAAAGCGCATAAGGGAAGACTTCGGAAATAGTAAACCTTTTGATTCGAATGGCTCCTGCATATACTCGGCCATCCAAATACTTTCGTCTGTCTCCGAGCGCAATTCAAGATAATATTCGGTCGTGTGTACATCTTCACAGAAGGACCGTTCATTTTCATCAAGAGCAGCAATACGGATGATTTCATTATATTTCCCTGCTTCTTCCAAACGCCCAAGTACATCATTGGCAGACCAGCGTGTACCAATGTCAATAAGACAACAGTTACCCTCTATACGAGAATCATGCGTACCTTGTTTCCATGACCATACTTTTTCATTATTGTTATCGGATAAGGCATCTTCCAAGCTCTTGTACAAGTCGTCCGTCATGGCGAGCATGGACGCACCAAAACCGATAACAGTTCCACCAACACCACCGCCAAAATAAGAAACCTGACGGGCTCCCTCAACATTCCAGCTCTTCACATTCTGTTTATCACCTTTAAGATAAATATCCGGAAATATTTCATGAAAACGTTTGGACTTCACAATATCACGGGCATCATAGGAAAGTTTATTGTACAATGTATCAGAACAACAGTTACGCATAACTGATTCTTCCGGAAAATGCCCAAGCATCCATGCGATAAACAAAGATGAAATATAAGACTTTCCTGCACGTGGCGGCATACTTACTGCAAGGCGATAGATTATGCCGGCAGAGTATGACTCATATACACGCATAAAAGCTTCTGCAACTTTCTTCAGGAATAAACGCTTTGCAAAAAACTTTGGGTCATAGTATAAACAGAAAGCCCAGAAATCTTTCTGAGCTTCCCGCTTGCGAAGAATTGTTACTGCCTTCGCACGCTTTATAAGAATTTCCCGGTTGCTTTTACTCTTGTTCGCCACGTATTATAGCTATTAACTGTTCATCGGTCATACTTTCAAGTTCATCACCTAAATTTACATTGGTATCAACTTCTTTACGATCGCGCCATTTTTCCGGCTGTCGGTTCTTCAACCAAAATATTGCAGCCGTTGTGTCCGGTGGATAATGTTCTATATACTCCTTTTGGTCAGTTATACGCCCGTCAGATGTAGCGAATTTAGTTGCTTTGCATGAGTAACCAATAGCACGATTATACAAGCGAGAAGCTACATTGGCATCAGCCAAATTCTTTCCTTTTTTTAAGGACTCAAGAAATTCAGGGTATTTCTTTTTCCAACTATTGATTGTCTGTTCTGAAACAGAGAAGAATTCAGCAATTTCTTTATCTGTCGCACCAAGCAGACAGAGTTTAAGAACTTGGTCGGAATACTCTTCTTTGTAATCCGATTTACGTCCTCTTTTCTTTTTTTCTGCTGAATTCTTCTTTTCTGTCATAACCAATAACTAACCAAAACTGACAAATTGAGACAACTTACATTATCAAAATATAAAATAGAGACTCTTTTTCACCTCTTATGCGCAAATTCTGTCTGTTTACAAATCACAATAAGATAAATCTAATGCCGGATAAGCGTTCTTTATGGCCCTTGTATCACCTTTGTAGAAAACAAGTACATTTTGATGGTGCTTTCCTATCTTACGGCTTTTATTAAATTGATTGCTTACACGCATGGCAAGGCTACCAATCTGGTTAGCTAATATCATCTCATTATAATAAGACAAGCCAGCATCTTGGAATGCTTTTATAGTATCAGAAACAAAGTTATAATATGCCCCTTTCTTATTCCGTACTTCTCCAACAACAAAAACGGCAAAACGGTTCTCTTTCAACATTGTACAACATTTACTGATGATAGTAAAATACGCAGTCTTAAAATCCTTATATTCCATAGTAGATAAATCCTTTGGATTATCAGAATACACTTCCAAATCTATATAAGGAGGACAGCTAAATATCATATCAGCTTCTAACCCTGCAAAATGCTTATCAATATCACAACTATCACCACATTTCCACACCGGACGTTCACTTTCAGGAAATTGAGATTGCATTTGTATTACATTCTCATAATTAGCCTTTATTTGTTCATCGCGTAAATCTACTCCCCGGTAGGGCATCCCCAACTTGGCAGCTACAATTCCACGAACAGAACCACCCGCAAACGGGTCAAGTATTACACCGCCATCAACATTAAACCAGCGATATGCAAGTTCACAAAGAACAGGGTCAAAAACAGAAGTACCATCCATCATGTGAATATTGTTCTCTTTACAATATTCCGCTATCTCATCCCATGATGGGTCAACACCTGTCTTTTCTCTAAGTTTATTTCTTACTTCATAAATATAAGGAGATTGGGCGGAACGACTATATGTAAGTTGTTCTTCTCTACCTACCTCACTTTTTATGCCCAATTCAAGCCATGCACGTTTTCTTTCTTGCCATGCCCCCTGTTTGGTATCTAAAATAGAAAATGGAGGAATTATAAATTTCTTCCTCAAAGAGCCGGCATGTCCTTTATCCTGCTCTTGGGGTTCTTCTATATTTACCTCAAAAGTATCAATATCAAAATTCCAATCAGTAAGTTCTTCCGTACAGAAGTCCTCAACGATAGCGGCAAAATTGAATTGGGAGGAATCGGAAGCACGATTGTCAGCCAATGCCAACAGCTTCCTCTTTTCATCTTTTGTTGATAGGTCGGTTCTCTTAATAGCGATTAATTCCGTACCGTCGGACTCGATAACACGCACTTTTAACCCAAGTTCCTGGGCTTGTTCATAGACACCATTCCCGGCAATGACAATATCGTTTTTATCCACAAGAATAGAACGTCCGGCCCCACACTCCGTAAGGCTCTTACGAATAAGACGTTTGTTTTCTTCTCCATGAATACGATAATTGCGGGGGTCTAACTTAATCTCACTTACTTTAGACATAGCAATTTCGTTTTTCGATTAAAATATAGACTCCCCTGCAATTTTCTTTTAGACTGACTGGTCGCTAATCTGATTTTCTCTCGGTTTCCAGCCGTTTCACAAGTACAGCGTTCTCCTTTTGTAGGTTTTCAATCAGATGTTTCTGGTAAGCAATCATACCCTCAACACGTCCGGCTTTCAAGCCTTTCTCATAAGCCGCCTGCAATTGAGGATCGGCATATACATTCTGTCCCATATTATTTTTCCTCCTTCTGTATATTGTATTCACGCATTAAGTCAAGCTCTATCTTGGAAGTGGCCAGACATGGTGTCTCACTGATGGCACTCTCTATGTCGGTTAAGAAATCCCGAAGCATAAAAGAATATTTTTTTGCCCCCTCGTTCGTGATACGGATATAGGCTTCTGAAAAGTCCTTGCGCGCGGCATTCAAATGTTCAAGTACTGATTGTAATTGCGGGTCTATTGTAATTGGTTTCATAGTGAGTTCTCCTTTCTTCTGTTTTCCTGATATTTTCTTTGTTCTTCTCTTATTCTCTCTTTGAGATATTCCTTCCCTTTGGGAGTCCATACCATATACTCCCTTAATTCTTCATACGGGCCTATAGGCTCATACACTACTGTGTATGTATAACCAAGACCGACGAGCGACTCGTTCAACACCCAGCGTTGCTTGTTATGGTCATACTCTTGTATTTCCATGTATTCGAAAAAGTTATTCAGCAAACGTGGATCAACATCAAACTCTTTCGCAATCTGCTTTACCGTATAATACTTCCGTTGGCGGGGAGAGATACGCGGTTCTTCCACTATCACATTGGCAGGCGGCAACAGTAGCATATCTCGCTGTCTGTTCAGTTCTTCCTGCATACGGCTGATTTGCGCTGCCATTGTCTGGGTAGTCTCCACCAACTGTTTCAACATGGCAGTATCGGCGGACGAAGGAAGGTTCCGGGTATTCCGGATGGTTTGCTCCATCTTGTTGAAAGCATCGATATAGTCCAGTTTGAATTGGAGTGCCTTTTGTCCGGTGAAGCCCATAGCCAAGAGAGTGAAACCGTCACGGTTCATGATGTACATGGGGCGGTCTTTGCACTGAATATCAACATAATTACTTTCTACGAAGAGGTGCCCGCATTTTTGCGGACACATATCTACAAGATTTTTAATCTTTTTCATCAAATCATCATGTCGTTTCCCGAATTTCTCAGCCACAAGCACACTAGTAGTCAAAGGTTGCCCTTCCGAACCTTGAAATACTATATCAGTCATCGCAGTAACCCTTTCTTTATTTTACAGTCTATGTACATACTTTGCTTACTCGTGTTGTTGGCATTTATAAGGTTGACGGAACTATTTGTAATGTTCCCTACCGTTTGGATAACAACATTAACGGTCACATGGGGACAAAAAGAAAGTCTGTCAATGAAAGCTAAGAGTAGCTCTTCGTTTGCGATTGTAAGATTTACCTCTTTTGCATCAGGGATTCCATATAATTCGTTCATTTCAGACCTCCTTTCTGTATAGTGTGGTAAAGGTGTTCACTGATTAGGCATGAAACGGTACTTATCAGTTCCTCAATCTCTTTGGCATAGTTGCTTTCATTATGTTTATTCAGCTTAACGCCTTGCTTTCTCATATGGGCGCAGATATGGTTGTAGGTTTCCTTGGTATCTCTTAATGTTACCATCAGATTGTGAAGTTCTTCATCCACTACAAACATGGGGGCAGCATTATCATTACTCATAGTGTACCTCCTTTCTGCAGGTCGAATTCATATTTACATCCGGCAAGAATAGCCAGGATACGCATACAACAATCCAAATCCTGGTATAAAGTAGCTTCATCCGTTCTGGGTACTTCCATACCTTGATGTGAGAATTTAGAAAAGAGAATGATACATTCATTCTTTACCTGCAGCAAGGCTTGTAGTTGCTCATAGAGTTTATTGTCTATAATTCTTTCGGGAGCAATCGGTTTAGTATCAGCCATGGTAAACCTCCTTTCTTTCAGAGAACATTAACACGATTGAAGAAACGAACCAGCCCATGCTGGCAAAGAGAGGAAACAGAATATCGGCAGAACCCGATACGGTTAGAGCGATAAACGCTATACATACATTCACAAGCCGGAGAATAAGACTTGTGGTTACACGATGCCCATTGGGTGTGGGCGCACCTTGGATTGAAATTGAATTCATTCTACTGTTGTTTTGGCGTTTCGGCAATAAATAGAACATAAGAACGGCCGTCGTTTCCCATGTTCGCCAAAACAACAGTAGTAGTCCACTCCGAAGAGCAAAATTCTACAGGGGAAAGACAGCCGTCTATATGTTTAAGTATGGGCATAAAAAAAGCCCTACTTATTCAGTGAGCATTAACCGCGCTCTGCGGAGTGAGTCTAACTCACTGTTGTTTTGGCATCGGCAAAGATGCAATTTTTTTCCGAATTACCAAAGAAAAATCGCTTATTTTCGCCAAAAGAGGGGCAAATAAGAAGTTTATGAATCTTTTTTATCTTCATCCTTTCTTTCTTTGATATCTGTATTAATAGTAAAAGAAGCGAAGTTATAGATGCTTATCGCTATATCCTTCATTATCCATATTGAGAATAAGATGAAATATAGTGAGATGACTAAAAGAACTGCATTGATAATACTAGGCGGTATTATATGAAAAGGCATATTCACAGTCCCTATACTATTTATTATTAGAAGATAAAGAACTCCCAAACAAATAATCTTTATTGCAGCAGCAAAAGATGAGTTCAACCCATTCAGTAGCTTGTTTCCTTTTGCATTATGCTTCATTTTTTCACAGATTGGAGACCAATACATCGACATTAATATAGCATAAGCAGCCAAAAGGATTGACAACATTACAGGAACGACACTCAATCCAATTGTGATAACCTTAAACAGTTCAACAAGCATATCTTTCTCTCCCAAATAGCTAATAGAAGTTATAGTAACTGCTGCCAGCAATGGGAAAATTGAATCTTTAATCAAATCATGATTAGTATATGATTTGAACACTGAATCCCATCCAAATATTGAGTACTTCTTTTCCATTTTTATTCTGAACCTTTATATCTTGTAATAACTTCGTTATATATAGCCATATATATACTACCGATACTACTGAATCCGACTTTTATCTTTTCAATGTAATTCTCGGTACGTATTCTATGATTTTTCCTTTTGGGTTTACTTCCTTTTTTCTTTCCGGGTATTAATTGGTAACCAGTAATTTCGGCAGAACCATTCCCCATTTTAGTTACAAGGTTAATCAAGGAATCAACCATTCCTCCCTTGCTTAAATTTAGATCTTCATTTTCAGCCGATGATATATCCATATTTATTAAAGCTATATTATCATCCTTTGCCAAATCATCAAAAGTTTCTTCAAAACCTTCTGTATTATCTTTATTACTATAATTCAAAGTAAGTTTTACACGGTTAATATTAAGTTCTTTATATGCTTCTGTTATTTCATCTTTTGATGTTACAAAATTAGAATGTATTTGTTCTGGCCCCAATATCTTTTCCGAAGCAGCATCAACATACTTCTTAATATTTTGAATTGTAATTTCGCTACCTGACATTAAACACAGTTTATGTACCTCAGGAATAAAATAGAACGTTGCTTTCTTCGTATTGGCATACAAATCTTCATCACTCTCTCTGCTTTCAATCATTTTGCTTTTTTGATTGAACCATGCATTGGATCTGATACCCATATAAGTAACAATTGTTCCTTCATACATGTTCAAAGTTGCTAGTTTTTCAAATCGTAATAGCTCTATATAATGATCTCCTTTTAATGGAATAACATGATCAAAATATACCATCTTTTCAAACAAATCCACATACGACTTCGGTGCCTGATTGTGTAATAAAACAATGTTCAACAATTGCATGGTTTTTGACTTCTGTTTTTCAACAGTTTTAAATTCTCTAAATTTTGTTTTCATAGTTCTTAGATATTCACGTAGAGTGCGCCCACAGCCGTTATAAAGCTGAAACCGATTTTACGGTTTACACTCTACATGAATAGATTATAACATTATTGGGCATCACAAATATATGAATTTCCAATAATTATGAACTATTTTTTACTTAAAATATACTTTCTCCATTTATTTTCTTTCGAATCAGTTCCTGTACTTTGTTATAGATTTCATAAAGCTGCTTTAAAGATTCCTTTCCCGGCCAGTCCGAAAAATTTGCATCTTCAAAAAAACGATATTCAAAGACCCTTCGCGCCAAAGGACTCAAGTCCAAATCCTGCAATACATCGCGTACCTGATGGAAACGACTAAGAAGAAGTTCGTTCTTATCAACCGATTCTTCTTTCACATCCTCAATTTCCAACTGCGAATAGTCCACATTCTGGTCCACCGGCATTGGACGATATTTGCTCCGATAAGGTGAAGTGTCTGAAGTTACATTCAGTTTTATCATCTTCAACACAAAGAAATCCAATTCCGTACAGCCGTTTTTCTTTGCGGAAAGAAGTTGCTGCAGTTTAGCATCATCCTTTTGCAGCAAAGAACAAAGCACCTCATTCAACACATCGTTAGCCTCATCCGGAATACCGGCCAAGCCACAATGATAGACCGCATAGTCCAACCAGCGTTCATATCTCCGTCCTATATATTTTTCTACTAATGCACTTGCCATAAGCTATAAAGTTGTTATCTTTGTGTGTTCTAAGAAAGCTTTATAGCTTACTGGCGGTCGGTAATGGTGTACCGGCCGCTTTTTTATGCCTTACTATCTTCTCTGCTTTTAGCAATATTATATTCACACAAATATCTTCCGATATCCCTTTCTGCAATATCAGCCGGAGGAACATTAGCACCATAAATCTGGCGTAAGGCATCAGCATCGCCTCCCCACGCTTTCCATAAGACATGAGGATTATAAGCATCGGGCAAGCAAGGAAAAAAACTACAAAAAGCTTCGTAGTTTTTCTTGGCCTCCTCCGCTTTCTTTCTAGCTTCTGAAATTCCCAAAACAATTCCTTTGGTAAAATCCTCTAAACGGGAATATCCTTTTTCCATTTCTTGGCGCATCTTCACACTTTCTTGTCGTTCTATTTCCTGACGCCTATCCCGGCAGAAATTAGATAAGGCTACCATGACTGCCTGATTATTAATCTTGGCTCCCCAAACAAATTGTCCCCTACTGCCATTCTTCAACTGGGAAAAGAACACGCATAGTTCAGCCAAATTCAAAAAATAATAACTTGACAGAATAGAAAGAGCCGTTTCTGCCAATTGTGTATCAGTTATCTCAACACCAGCATATCGTAATACAGACTGCAGATGATTAACTATAATGCGTACAGAAGTTGAGTTATCAAACACTGCGCTTACATCCGCAAGCGTAGGGATATTACCAGCATTCACCACATTTCGAAGCTCTACAGCACAATTCAACTGAGCTGTTGTTCCACTCCATTCAGCGACCAATTGGGATGCTGTTGACGAAATCTTCAAGAGTTCCTGTCTGATTGTCAAGCCAATCCGGTTTTCTGGGACTGATTGCCTCAGTTGACTTGGGCTCACTACTATATCCATTTTTGTTTTTATCAGTTCTCCGTTCATTTTTTTCGTTTTTAAGTTCAATATGTAACCAACGGGCAAAGTGAGCCTTTGCGTCTTTCGGAGTCTTGTATGTCACACCTTCATTCTGTAATTTCTTGAAAAAGCAATCCAAATATTGATAAAAGCTTGAAGGCGTAAAATCATGATGCCCGGAAGAACGTATATTCATACATACAGTCTCCATCCACGTTTGGTCGTTCTTTAATTCTTCATGACAACTATCCAAAGAATCCTCTATTGAATCGGGAGGCAAAGAAATTTCACATTTCTTTGATTCTCCTTTAGGAGAAGTTTCTTTCTTTTCTTTACTTTTCTTTTCTTGCGATAAAATTTCATCGCAAATGCGATCGGGTGGCGATTGGGTAGCTAATTCTTCACGCTTTTTGCCCCATCTTTTTTCATTCCCTCTTTTGCCGGCCTCGGATAATTTACTTCTTTTGGCATCTTTCTTTTCCATTCTTTTTTTGAAGCTTTCGGAGTAGAAGTACTTACCATCTTCGGTAAAGACAAATAACCCAAAATCTTCAATAACGGACTTGACTTTAGCGGAATCAACACGAAGGTCAAAGGCTAACATATTGTAATCTTTGACACTCATGTATTCCGGCTCTTCTCTAAGACGCTCTAATAACATGAAGTATATTCCATACCCTTCAGCTCCGTATTTCATTCTGAGAGGAATAATCTTATCTGAATTGCGGGCGTTACTATCGTGTGAAAAATAATTATTTACGCTACACATTACATCATCTTATTACGTATTGCCACTATGTTTTTTTCTACAAGTTTGATAATGCTATCATGGTATTCTGTGTCTTTATTGCAGACACCACGAGATTGGACGATACTGAATGTCTTTAAATTAACTTCAACCGTTTCAATATGCTTCTTGCCTATCCGGGCAGAAAGGATAAGAGAATCCTTCTTCTTGAAATATTCATTTGAAAAGACACAATGGTGCATGATTTCTCCTTCCTGCTGAAATTCCTCAAGGCTTTTCAACGGTATCACTACTATCTTGCCATCCGACAGTTTCAAATCAAAGAATTTCGATTTCTCTTTAATGTAGTCTTCAGCATACTTCTTAAGTTCAAGCAAGCGCTGCATATCACGGGCCTTACGCGCCTTTTCATCATCACGTTTTTTCTTTGCCACATATAAATCATGGGCCTTTTTCAAATTCGCAGGACAAACATAATAAGCATTATGCAAGTCTTTATGATAGCGTGTAAGCAAATTCAGATAATCAAACCACATCGGAACGTCCTTTATTTTATACTTATTCCGAAGACAGATTTTTATAGATGGCCAATAGTCATTAATTTTATAACGTTCCCTATGCCAATAACCCAACAAATCATATCGCCTTGCCTTAAGAAGCGTTTCAAGCTTTGGATTAGCAGGAATAATATTAATTGCATCAAGAAATGACAGTCCATGAAACCTGTAATCTATTCCCATTCTTGTATATTGCGGTTTGAATACAGAATCCGGATGGTATTTATCACAGTAAACATCATTATCTCCGATACTATAATACGATCCTACAGTCTTGTTACGAATTTCAAGATTTCCACACCAACCACTACAGCCTGTATTTCTTGCAAGAGCCATCACTTCCCGTTTTCCATCGTCTTTAATCCAATGTTGAAGCACTTCCCGAATAAAATAATGAGGTTCCCTGCCTTCACGATAATAAGCATATAGTTCAAAGCATCGGATAACCTGGAACTCTTCACATATATCCGCCTTTCCTATTCTTATAAACTGCTTATTAGTACGTTTCCTTGACCATTCTATTTTTAAGGATGCACCGCAATGAGGACAAACGGCACGCTTGCGCTTTACAAGTTCTGTAGAAAAACGTCCTCCACATTCCATACATACGACACGGGACTTGGTAGCATATCCTATATGGTCCAGACAATCATTATTAGCCCACTCAGCCATCATACTTTCTATATCGGGTAGCTGGCTACTCAAACCAACTACCCTAAACTGTAATTTCGTTCTCGGTTTCATAATCCTTCAAATAATGAGAATTGCAAAGAAGATGACTCGTTTTTCTTTCCCTTACGTCTGCTATTCGTTTTTTCCGGGCGACCTGTTTCTTTTTGAGGTGCAGCACCCACATCACTTTTAGGTGCCTGAGAAGTGACTGCTTTGTAATTGGTCTGCTTACTAACCTTAATGTCATCTTCATCATAGTAATGTACTGCAAGACTGAAAACCTCATCGTCAGACATACATACGGCATTACCGCGTTTCTTTGCCTCACTAAGAATATAATCAAAACATTCGTTTATATTCTTATTAGGTTTCGCATATACACTAGCGAAAAGAGGGTCATTCTTCGCCCGTTCTTCCAAATACGATTGGATGATCTGTTTAGGTGTCTTAGTTTTTTCCATAGCATTAATTATTTATAGACATCGGCATTAATAAGTAAGTAAGGCTTCGTTCTTCTTCGTCACAGCGAGATAAAACAGCCGCTCTTGACGGGTCCGTCATGGATATAGAAATGTCTTCTGAGGGAATACTATTCACAAGTTCTATCAAGAAACCGCTCTTAAACCCTATCTCAATGGCTTCACACCCATCCTGCAAAATCACAGTTTCTTCCGCAGACTTGGAAAAATCGAAATCATGGGCAGTTATAAGCAGGGAGCTCTTATCGAATTTTAGGACAACCAAAGAGGAAGAGATATTGCAGAATACCGAAACACGCTTTAAAGCCGCCAATAAATCATTTCTTTTTAGAACTACTCTCTTGGACTGATTTTGAGGAATGACCGCTCGGTAATTGGGATATCGTCCTTCTATCATTCGGCACACAAGCCGATAAGAGTCAAAATCAAACTGAACATTAGTTCTATTCACTTTTACTTCCAATTCCAAGCAATCTTCCGGAACCAGATTGGAAAGCAATTTTGCAAACTTGCTCGGAAGAATAAATCCGGCGCGTTCCTTACGCGTATATGAAGCCGGCAGTTCAACCATTGCCAACCGACTGCCATCTGTACCGACATAAGAAGTCTTTTCCAAATCTATGTCAAAATAGACTCCGTTCATCGTAGGACGAAGTTCGTCATTTGCACTGCAGAACTGAACTTGGCGAACCCCATACAGCAAGTCATTACCTGATAGCAGAAACGAATGACTACTATCATCAATATTCATTTCCGGATATTGCTTGCCATCCTCAATAGGCATGGTGAATTTTCCGTTTGCATACTTGACTATCATTTCCTTTTTATAAATGGAAATGGTTAAAGGCTGTTCGGACATTTCTTTTAAACCATCCAATAATGTCTTGGCACTTGCCAGAAAAGAACAGTTTACGAAATCCGCCTTGCCATCCACATTGGTAGATATGCGGCCACCTTCCTCACCGGCCGTTACTTGAATAAAGCCTGATTCGTCAATGACAAACAAAAAATTGTCATAAGCCGGCAATGTGTTCTTTGGCTGAATGATTCTGCCTACTGATTTCAGTTTGTCTAATAATGCTGTTTTTGAAACAAGTATTTCCATGTGTCATTTGTTTTATGGCACATAGCAAAGAGAAGAATGGGGTCAATGTAAAAAGCTGAGGGGTAAATTTATAAATTGTTATCTTTGTCTCCAAATTCATAGCTTATGGAGTTAAACGGTTATCGCCTTCTTCTTCCTGAAGGC
>OJOS01000747.1_pt1 | contig 13112 bp, 8 predicted proteins | sample 1598271 | NCBI WGS metagenome assembly OJOS01 (sample SAMN03922451, study PRJEB24848) | human gut metagenome | isolation source: stool sample | host: Homo sapiens | place: Germany | collected 2009-11
GGAAGGAGAAGCCTACTACTACACCGTTGAAAGGCACACCTGTTTCCGTATTCCGGCGATAGCCGAGCTCCAGCTTCGGCAGCCACTGGGATTTATTGACAGCGATTTGTTTACGGGCAACGAGACTTTCGTTGCCTAGTGCCATTAGAGTGCGGTCTGTTGCCATAACTTCCGATTTCAACATTTGGTAATCGCTTGGGAACGGTATAGTCGGATATTGATTCTCTTCGAAAACCACCGGAATATTACCATTCAGCGTATTCAGTTCCTGCTGCTTATTGCGTAGTGCCGTCTCGTTCAGAGATGCTTCCGTTTTCACATTCAGCAGTTCCAAGTTGATTTTATTGGTTTCGAGTGCATTTGCATCTCCTGTCTGGAGACGCTTGGCGTACATTTTAGCCAGCTCTTCCGCATTGCGGAGGCGTTCTTCTAAAATATGCTTTTGTTGGCGAAGCATAATAATATCCAGGCAGAGTTCTTTTGCCTGTAACAGCTTCTCCTGACGAAAAACATCCGCCTGGCTGTCAAAAGCTCCTGCCTTCAGGCGGTTCAACTTGTTACGTGTAGCATATAGACTGGGGAAATCAAAACTTTGTGAAACAACCAGCTCACCGATTGTTTCGTTTTTATCTTTTGCTCCCCATAGATGCGCATAAGAAAGAGTAGGGTCAGGCAAGTTATTATCCGTTTTGGCTTCCAGCTTCTGCGAAGTAATCAGTTGCTCGTTTGCCTGCAGCTCCCTATTGTTCGTTTCGATATTTTTCAATACCTGGTCAATTCCGTTTTGAGCTTGCACTCCGCCTATGGCTAAAGATAGAAGTGCAGTGCTTATAATCATGATTCGTTTCATTCTGATTTTCTTTATTTGTTACAATCGATTGTTGATAGATACTTTATGATAAGGTATCTGTTTGTTCGGCACCGGGGAACGACCCTTTCCTCACCGGGGAACGACCCTTTCCTCACCGAGGAACGATGCTTTCCTCACCGAGGAAAAAGGCCACCCTCTACAGGCTTTTCTGGGCCTTTTTCCGATGCATCATCAGATAAACAATCGGAACGATAAAACCGTTCAAAAAAGTAGACGTTAATAATCCTCCTAAAATTACTTTAGCCATCGGACTCTGGATTTCGTTACCGGGCAAATCACCGGCAAGTGCCAATGGAATCAGTGCCAGTGCAGAAGACAATGCCGTCATCAAAATCGGATTCAGACGGTCGAGAGAACCCAGAATTACACTGTCGTACACGTTCAAACCCTCTATCTGTTGCAAATGGTTGTAGTGACTGATTAACAGCATACCATTACGGGTGGCAATACCGAATAAAGAGATGAAACCGATGATAGCCGGAATGCTGACTTCCCCTGTTGTAATCACCAAGGCAAAGACACCACCGATCAATGCCAGCGGAAGATTCAGCAAGATAACCCCGGATTCTTTCACACTGCGGAACTCATTATACAACAACAGGAAGATAACCACGATACTGATAAATGAAGTCAACGCTAATGTCCGGCTGGCAGCCTGCTCGCTTTCAAACTGTCCACCATACTCGATATGATAACCTTCGGGTAATTGTACCGATGTGTCGATACGTTGCTGAATATCATTCACAACACTGCGCAAATCACGATCGGCCACATTGGCGGAAATAACAATTTTACGTTTCACATTCTCGCGGTTGATCGTATTCGGACCCATGGCCGATACCACTTCCGCTACATAGCTCAAAGGAACTTTGCGGCCGTCGTTCGTGTCTACCATCAGGTTACGGATTTTCTCCATCTCATCCCGGGCATCATCCTTCACTTTTACGATCAGGTCAAAACTCTTGCCCTGTTCATACACTTGTGAGATCACTTTTCCAGCCAAAGCTACATTCACATATTCCGAAAATTCCGGCAGGGTAATACCGAACTTAGCCAGCATTTCCCGTTTAGGCTGTATTTTCAGCTGCGGACGTTCAATCTGTTGTTCCACGTTCAGGTCGGCAACACCGGGAATGTCACTGATCGCTCCTTTGATTTGATTACCGAGTGAAAACATCTTATTCAGATCGTCACCGAATAACTTGATAGCAATATTCGCTTTCGTACCCGACAACATTGCGTCGATACGGTGGCTGATCGGTTGTCCGATTTCTATGTTTGCTCCGGTGATCGTACCTAATTTTTCACGTACATCAGCTACCAGTTCACTACGCGAGCGATCTTTCAATTCGAACGGAGCTTCTATTTCAGAAACATTGACTCCTAACGCATGTTCATCCAATTCGGCACGTCCCGTTTTCCGGGCTACCGTTTGTATTTCGGGAATCGTCATTAATAACTCTTCGGCACGATGTCCCATTTTGTTGCTTTCTTCCAGCGAAATACCCGGCAGAGAACTGATATTGATAGTGAACGATCCTTCATTGAACGAAGGAAGGAAGCTGCGTCCAAGTGTGAAAAACACTCCGAGGGCAACTACAAAAAGTCCGATTGTACTTCCGAGAGTCACACGTTTATGTGCCAATACCCAAGTCAGTGCTTTTTCATAAATCCCTTTCATCCAGCGGGCAACAGGAGCTTCTTTCAGTTCCTTGTTCGTCTTATTGCTTCCTAATAGATAAGAGCAGAGCACCGGAGTCAGTGTCAATGCAACTATCGTAGACGCAAACAAGGCCACAATAAAAGCAACACCTAGTGGAACCAACATTCTGCCTTCCATGCCGCTCAAGAAAAATAACGGAACAAAGCTGACTACGATAATCAACGTTGAATTAAGGATAGGCATGCGCACCTCTTTCGACGCATTGAATACCACTTCGAGCGTACTTAGTCTTTCTGCTTCCGCTTTCAGGCGGTTCTCCCGCAGTCGTTTATATACGTTTTCCACATCGACAATGGCGTCGTCTACCAATGAACCGATAGCTATCGCCATACCTCCAAGACTCATGGTGTTGATTGTCAGCCCCATGTAGTGTAAAGTCAGGATCGAAACGAGCAGGGAAAGTGGTAGTGTCACCAATGAGATCAGCGTAGTACGTACATTTGCCAGGAACAGGAAAAGCACGATGACAACGAAAATACCTCCTTCAAAGAGTGATTTCTTCACATTGCCGATGGAGCTTTCGATGAAGCGGCTTTGACGGAATATGTCTGTTGAAACTTTTACGTCCGGCGGCAGATTTTTCTGGAGGTCTTTCAGAGATGCTTCCAGTTTGTCCGTCAGTTCCAGTGTGCTGGTAGCCGGTTGCTTGGTAACAGTCATCAGGACGGCAGATTTGCCGCGTTCTGAAGCAGTACCCAGCTTCGGAGCCTTCGGGCCGATAGTTACGTTTGCAATATCTTCCAGCGTGACAGGGAAGTTATTCACTGTCTTTACTACCGCTTTGCCAAGTTGCTCTGTTTTCGAAGTGGAGAGTACGCCACGTACAATATATTCATTTCCGAATTCATAGAGCACACCTCCATTGGCATTTAGGTTCATATCCTGTGTTACAGCCATCACTTCTCCCATCGAGATGCCGTAATGACGCATCCGTTCGGGATCTAGCTGAATCTGATATTCTTTGATATCTCCTCCGAGCACAGCCACTTGTGCCACTCCTCCGGTAGACAGCAGGCGTGGACGGATGGTCCAGTCCGCAATCGTGCGAAGATCGAGCATGGAAGTGGAGTCGGCAGTCAGACCGACGATGAGCATTTCGCCTAAGATAGAAGACTGTGGTCCAAGAGTCGGTTTGCCGACATTGACCGGCAGCGATTCGCTGACCACCGCTAATTTCTCACTAACAATCTGACGAGCGAGATAAATATCCGTTCCCCAATCAAATTCTACCCAAACAACGGAAAATCCGTTAGTAGAGGAAGAGCGGACACGACGCACACCCGTAGCTCCGTTTACGGCAGTTTCAACAGGAAAAGTAACGAGCTGTTCAACTTCTTCCGCAGCCATACCGTTCGCCTCGGTCATGATTACTACCGTAGGTGCATTTAGGTCGGGGAATACGTCTACTTCCGTATGCATGGCGGTGTACGTTCCCGCAATAAGCAGGAGGATGGCCGCGCAAACTACAACCAACCGGTTGTGTAGGGAGTAATGTATAATTTTATTAAGCATGATATTTCATTAATTGAGAGTTATAAATAACTTGATAGATGCGCCGCACAAAAAAACGGTTGCGACGCCTAGTCTCTTTAGTGTTCGTGGCTGTGTGCCGGGATTGCATTGCTTGCGCTTGCCAGTCGAACCTGATAAGCACCCTCGGTCACTACACGGTCGCCAGCCTTTACACCAGTCAGGATTTGAACGCTTTTGCCGTTGTCGGCTCCTATCGTTACTTCCTGTTTTTTATAACCCTCTTCGTCCAGTTGCAGATATATGAAGAATATGCCTTGTTCCTCTGTCAGCGCGGTGCGCGGAAGAGAAATCACGTTTTCCATTGCTGAAGAAAGCAGGAATACCTCCACAAATGAGCCGGGAATCACTTCCCCTTTGTTGTCGAACTCAAAAGTGACAGGCACATAAAAAGAATTGTCTCCGGCAGCTTTTCCGAAAGAGAGAAGTTTACCGTTCAATGCTTTCAACTCGTACACCTGATTATTATAAGGAGTCTGGAAATTGGCGGAACTGATGGTGCGGAGATACGGGTAATACTTTTCCGACACTTCGGCACGGAGGAAAAGACGACGGTTCTGCGTCACGTTTACCAGCGGTTGTCCGATTGTCACATAGTCACCTTCTTTCACGAGAATACTTTTCACATATCCGGCAATAGGAGCCGTAATGCTTTGGCCGATAGCCGAATGATTCTTGGAAAGAGCTTCGTAACTAAGACGGGCGTTTTCGTAACTTTGCTCCGCTTGTGCAAAATCCTTGTCGGATACGATCTTGTTTTTCACAAGCTCCTTCATACGTTCGTATTCCTTCTTGGATACCTCGTAGGCAATGCGGGCACGTTGCACCGGATCACCATCGGCGATATTCTTTGAAGAAATAGTGACTAGCGGAGTGCCGCTGCCGACGCTCATTCCTTCCGTTACTTTTCCACGGAAAGATACCACGCCGGCTACTGTAGCTACGGCAACCGATTCATCCCCTTGAGCAGCCAGCACCTGTCCGCTGGTTTTAATCACTTGCTGGAAAGGTGCAGGTTCAATAACGCTCACCTTTACACCGGCTGCTTCAGCTTTCGCTTTCGGAAGAATGATTTCATCACTGTGGGCTTCGGCAGCTTCGTTGTGTTCATCGGCTGCTTCATGATTGTGTTCTCCGCTACATTCGCCTTCATGGGAATGATCGGGTCCTTCTGCCTCGTGATTATGTCCTTCCGCGGCATGATCGTGTTCATCGTGTGTGTGTGTGACGGTACTATTATTACAGGATCCCAGCACGAATAAGCCCAGGATTCCCACGAAAATAAGTTTTTTCATAATGATATTTTCCTACTAAATTTTACTGTTTTCTTTTTACGCTACAAAGATAAGGTAGCGTAGATGCAACTGATTTGCATTTACGCTTTTACGCAAAAACAGAGTAGGGAGGGGCACGAAGAGAAGTGGTACGATGAGTGTCCGTACCATGCAGAGAGTCTCGGTAAACGTAATAGTTTTTAATCCGTTTCTCTTGCGGTCGTAATAAATGTTCGATGATTACATCCGTGAATAAGGTAGCGATGAATACGTAATCCGGTCCGCTATCCGTATGTATGGATGGAGTGGGAGAGTAGAAACGAGTCATACATTCGCTGCTGCAACATGAGTCGTTTCCCGGGTGATGATGATGCGTGGGACATTGCTGTTCTACAGGCAAGTCCTGCTTCATGCAAATCATTCCGTTGGGGTGATGATGATGGGGAATAACCGCTGCCACCAACATAATAATGTTGATAAAAAACAGCAGAGTTACTATCATTCGTTTCTTCCCTTTCATCCTTTCTTTTAGAGGTTATCCGCTTTTCAGAGCTTCAAAGTGCAAATATACAAATACTTTTATTTCGCCTGTAGCCGATACCCTCTTTTTATTATTTATTATTTCTTTTCCAGTTCTTGCAACGAATCCATTTTCTTCTTTTCGAGGAACTCATAGATACCGCAAAGATGTTCCGTCACCTTTTGATTACCGAACTCATACACCTTGGTAACCAGCCCGTCGAGGAAGTCACGGTCGTGTGAAACGACGATCAGCGTACCATCAAAATCCAGCAATGCCTGTTTCAGAATATCTTTCGTTTTCATGTCCAGATGATTCGTCGGCTCATCTAAAATCAGGAGGTTGACAGGTTCCAGCAATAATTTAATCATAGCCAGACGGGTACGCTCTCCACCCGAAAGCACTTTGACCTTTTTCATCGATTCCTCGGGACCGCCAAACATAAACGCCCCCAGCAAATCACGAATCTTGTTCCGGATATCCCCTTTGGCTACATCGTCAATCGTTTGGAAAACCGTCAGGTTTTCATCCATCAGCGAAGCCTGATTTTGAGCGAAATATCCGATTTGCACATTATGTCCGAGAGTCAATGTACCGTCATGCTCAATCTCCTTCATGATACACTTCACGAGCGTAGACTTACCCTCACCGTTTTTACCAACGAAAGCTACCTTATCACCACGCTCAATCGTCAGATTAGCATTGCGGAATACCACTTTGTCTCCGTATGTCTTTCCAACACCCTCCATGATGACCGGGTAACTGCCCGAACGGGGTGAAGGCGGGAATTTCAGTCGCAATGCAGAAGTATCCTCCTCGTCCACTTCGAGCAATTCCAGCTTCTCCAGCATTTTGACGCGGCTTTGCACCTGCAACGTCTTTGAATAAGTCCCCTTGAACCGTTCGATAAACTCCTTCGTTTCAGCAATAAACTTCTGCTGCTCGTCATAAGCCTTCTGTTGCTGTTCGCGGCGATCCTTGCGCAGCTGCAAATATTGCGAGTAATTTACCTTGTAATCATAGATACGTCCCATCGTCACTTCGATGGTGCGTGTTGTAATATTATCCACGAATTTACGGTCGTGACTAATTACAATGACTGCTTTTCCATTATTAATAAGAAAATCCTCCAGCCATTGAATAGATTCGATATCCAGATGATTCGTCGGCTCATCAAGCAAGAGCACATCCGGTTTCTGCAACAGCAATTTGGCGAGTTCGATACGCATTCGCCATCCACCGCTGAAATCACTCGTCTGGCGTTGGAAATCTCCTCGGGTGAATCCTAATCCAAGCAATGCCTTTTCCACATCCTCTTCATAATTAGTAGCATCGATTGAATAAAACTTCTCGCTCAAGCTGGACACTTCCTCGATCAGCGCCATGTAACTGTCGCTCTCGTAGTCCGTCCGTGTTTCAAGCTCCTTGTTCAACTTTTCGATCTGCGCTTCCATCTCATGAAGATGTGAAAAAGCCTGTGCCGTTTCGTCAAACACTGTTCTTCCGTCTTCCGTCATCAGATGTTGAGGCAGGTATGCTACTACGCAATCTTTGGGTGCGGAAACTTTTCCACGTGTCGGTTGCCGTGCGCCTGCCAAAATCTTCAGCAGCGTACTTTTTCCAGCCCCGTTTTTGCCCATCAGAGCGATGCGGTCTTTTTCATTAATTACGAAAGAAATATCACTAAATAAAGCAGTGCCGCCAAACTCTACGGCTAGTCCGTCAACAGAAATCATACTATTCTTTTAAATTGAGGCGCAAAGATAGCGAAATATATGAATATTTTTTATACCTTGCGGGCTGAAAAGGAAGATAGCTCTAAAAAAAACAGATAAAAAAACAATATATAAGCGATATGGAAAGCGAACAAATGAATGAATTCAGACCTTTAATTTTGGTAGCTGAAGACGATGACAGCAACTTTAAATTAATCAAGGCTATCATAGGCAAAAAGTGTGATATCGAGTGGGCTAAAAATGGCCAGGAAATGGTGGAGTTGTTTCAGCAACACCAGCAAAGAGCCAAAGCAATGCTAATGGATATTAAGATGCCGGTGATGAACGGATTGGAAGCAACGAAGATAATTCGTGAATCCAACACAGAAATTCCTATTATCATGCAGACGGCTTATGCTTTTAGCTCGGATAAGGAAAATGCAATGAATGCAGGAGCAACTGAAGTATTGGTGAAACCTATCACCTTGGGTATTCTCCGCACTACGTTGAGTAAATATTTACCCGATTTGCAGTGGTAAGATTGATTCTTACGAGATTTTTTTAATTTATCAAAAAAGTGCTTAAGCGTTAAAAACGTAAAAGCATGGAAAAGAAGTATGATTGGGTAGAAAAATGGTATAAAGATATGCCGTTATATATTACTCATATTTCTGTTATTATTGGGATATTGATCTGATGGATTTGGACAAAATAAAATAGGCGAACCTCACGGTTGGCCTATTTTTGTTCGTCTCTGTTAATTTGTTAGAGTACAGAAACGACTCTATGTAAAGTCTCTCCTTTGAGAGATTTTAAGTTCATTATTTGTTTCCGCCAGCCCACCATACGGCCTCGCTATATACGTACTGTCCATCACCGAAAGCAGCTTTCACTTCAGGATTTGCCAATACATCGTCTGCTCCATAACCGAAGCGCAATGGGAATTTACTGCTGTTCTGCGGGTTTTTCAGTACAATGAAGTTTTCTCCTGCACCTTTCAGACGGCGGTAGTCATTATAGGCTTCCAGTGATTCGCCGGATGCGCCGAAGAAAGCAAGATACTTTTGTATCATTGTCTCTTGCAGAGGGTTGTCATCGAATAACAGTTCTACTTTATCCGTGAAATAGGCTTCTGCCACATCTGCACCCAAATCGCTGTCACCATCATATATCCAAGTGTCTGCAGCATCTATAATTGAATTTCCCAGATTCTCGAATCCGGCAGTGACTGCATCTTTCAAAGCAGTCTTAGCTTCGCCCAGTCTGCCTCCCAAACGGCACAATGCTTCTGCTTCAAGGAATTTCACTTCGTGATAGCTGATTAAAAGAGTAGGAGCCGACATAGCCCATGATATCATCGACATACCATAATTATTCTGCAACTCTTGCGGAGTTCCGTTAGGAGCCGCTTTGATGCCTGCGATGTCCGTAGCTTGCGTAGCTCCGTATCCATAAGTGATATATCCGGTAGGATCAGGTTCCAGGAACGCTTGCGGTGCTCTGGGGTCATTGCGCTCAACGAACTTTTCAATCAGACTTGCACTAGCTGCTAAACTGTTGCGGCTGTAGCTGAAGGACCAAAGCGGATTCAATTGCGAATCAGCATCGTAAACGGCCAACTTACATTCTTCACTTGCGTTGGCAAATGATTTGCTCACATAAGTAAGAATATTCTGAAGATCTGTAGTCTTGTTGGCACTTTTATTGAGCAGACGCATTGTATAACGTGCTTTTAACGCATAGGCCGTTTTAAGCCACATACTTGCCTGTGTACTGGTGTTTGAACCATAGATCAAGTCTTTAGAACCGACTGCACCGGATAAGCCCGTATCTTTGGCAGTACCGTTATTCAGTAGAGTGATGGCATCATCCAGGTTCTGCATTACTTCCTGATAGATACTTTCCTGTGTATCCATTTTAGGTTGCATATACATCGGTGTACCGTCCGGATTGAGGATACCTGTCTGGCTATACGGTGTGTTTCCAAACACATCGGCTGCCACAGCTCCATTGTAGGCGAGCAGGATTTTAGCAATCGCTTCCGTCACTACGTTTCCTTTTTCCGAAGGATCTTCTTCGCATTTCTTGATAACGATTTTAGCATTTTTGATATTTGAGTACACGTTGATCCATGCATTGTTGTAGGTAGTAGCCGTTGTGGGCTCTCCGCTGCGTACTTCCGCGCGGTAAAGCTGGTTGGATATACCCGTTTCATGTTCTATGTAAACAGAAGAATAGAGCGAGAAATCCCCTCCTACAGTGCTGAATGCAGTACTTACGCCTAAGTCCGTAATTAAGAACTTAGCGGGCGCATCCAACGGATTGTTAGGGTTTTCATTGATTTTATCCATTGCGTCTTCCGTACAAGCAGAAGCAATGGTAGCAGTCAAGAAAGAAACTGCCAGCAATTTTCCTATTGATTTATATTTTTTCATTGTCTTGCAGATTAAAATTTAATGTTGAAACCAAAGCCGAAACTAGCTGTTTGCGGCATTGAATAATCTTCAAATGCTCCTGCCATGTTGTTGTTACCCTGACTGGCTTCCGGATCGAGGTCAGGCAATTGTGCCCAGATCAGAATGTTTCTGGCAAATGCGTTTACAGAAAGTTCAATCGAACGTTTTTGAAGAATTTTGTAGTTGACAGCCACTTCACGCAGTTTGATGAAAGAGTTGTCATATACAGAAGATTCGTCGATGTCGTTCAAACGGCTGTAATATACCTGTTGTGCGTTTGCACCTGTGATGGCGATATCGTTTTTAGTTCCATCAGTTTTGTAGCCGTCAAAGATGATAGTACCATCACGGTTTTCCGTTCTCTTGCTGACACCATAGTAGTCTGCCAGTCCGGTTGTCCTACTATACATCTGACCACCCTGTTTCCAATCGAGCACTGCGCTGATTGTACACTTCCATAAGCGTAATGTGGTGTTGAAGCCCATCAGGAAGTCCGGAGAAACCTTACCGATAACCTGTGCTTCACCAGCGATAGGTAAACCGTTTTCGTCTACCAGACGATTACCATTCGCATCTCTCTTGAAGCCTACACCGTAGATGACAGGGAATTTCTCACCTGCTGAAGCGCGTACCTGCGGAGTAACGTATCCTCCCAGAGAGATATTCTCCACACCCGGTGCCAGTTCATCTACGTAGTTGTCGATCTTCGTCCAGTTGAATGCAAAATCCCAGTTGATATTCTTCGTCCGGATTGGATTGAAGCCAAGAGTGAATTCATGCGTGTTGGTATGAATCTTACCACCGTTGGTGAGCAGTTTGCTAGCACCGGTAGAAGAAGCCAAAGGCACTTCAAAAATCTGGTCTTTAACGTTCTGGCGTGAGTACGTATAACTGAATGTGATTAAGTTATCGAGGAAGTTCACGTCAGCGCCCACTTCATACGAACGTGTATTCTGCGGTTTCAGTTTCGGGTCGAAAATCGTGTAGTACGGAGTATAGGCGGTAGTACCTTTCATCGGGTACATGATTGGAGTTAACGTATAGAATCCACCTCCATACGTAGGAGTAGAGTAGTAGTTTTCAAGGAAATCACCTGCTTGTCCTACTTCCGCATACGATACTCTCAATTTGGCGTGATTAACTATATTGTTTTTCAATGCATCTAATTCCGTCAGGATAAAACCAGCCGAAATAGAAGGATAGAAGAAAGAGCGGTTGTTACGTGGCATATTGGATACATAGTCCTGACGTCCGGTGAGGGTCAGATAAAGCATATTTCTGTAAGAAGCCGATACATTACCGAAGAATCCCACCGTACGGTTTTTCCATGTCTCTTCCTCTGTCTGTTGAGTAGTGGCGTTGTTGATGTGGTTCCATCCCGGGAAGTTGTAGTTCGTACCATATTCATAATACTTCTTTCTGTTGCTTTGGATAATTTCGTTACCCACTACCGCGTTCAGTCCCCAGTCTTCATTGATATGCCAGTCGTAGTTGATGGTCAGCAATGAGTTGTATGTAGCATTTGTCCAGCCGTAGTTCTCGATCTGTCCGCGACCGCCACCGGTGTTGCTACCATATCCGTAGCTGTCTACATAGTGAGTGGTGTAAGCATCCACACCAACCATGTATTTCGCGTTCAACTTGTGGTTCGTTGTGCCGAAATCAGTCTGATAGCTTGCATACACATTTCCGAAGAAGCGGTTGGTATCTTCCGTAAATTTGTTGTTTTCCATCGCCCAGTAAGCGTTGTCAAAGCTACCACGGAAAGAATTCTGTGTGTACGGGTTACCGTCTACGTGACTTGGAATACCGGCCAGATCATAGCTGGGAGGAGCTGCGTAAACCGTTCTCAACAGACCGTTACCGGAAGTCACTGCCTTGTCGATAGAAGTAGTGATATAGTTAGCTGTAAATCCGGAACTCCAGTTGTTAGTCAGTTTCGTGTCAGCACTAACCTTTACATTATATCTGTCCATACCAGTGCTTGAGATAATACCGTCCTGATGTGTATTTCCCAATGAGATAGAGTAGGAGCTTTTGTCGAGCATCTGCGCTACATTCAATGAATTGCTCCAGGTGATTCCTGTGTCGAAGAAGTCTTTTGCATTGTCATATGCCTGTGGAGTAGCCCACGGGTCAAGACCGGCTGCTGCACGCTGGGGAACATAATATTTTCCTTGTTGCTTACCGAACTTCTGCGTGTATTCGTTATCTGTGTTACCTCCATACGTTGCGTCGTTTGGAAGTTCGGAAATCTTAGGTCCCCAAGACGTTCCCGAAGTAGTGCTGAATACTCCACCCGAACCTTGTGCGTATGTTTTCTGGAACTCCGGCAGACGACCGACTACATCGAAGCTGACATTAGAAGAGAAGCTAACCTGCGGTTTGCCTTTTTCCAGTCCTTTACCACTCTTGGTTGTGATGATAATCACACCATTGGAAGCGCGGATACCATAAAGTGCAGATGCAGCCTGTCCTTTCAAAATGTTGATACTTTCAATATCATTAGGGTCGATATCTACCGCACGGTTGGCGAAGTCCGCTCCGCTCACACTACCATTGTTCTGAATGTCTGTGCTAACATCCGGCGTACTGGTCACCGGCATTCCGTCAATAACGTAAAGCGGAGTGTTGTCACCCGAGAAAGAACGTGCACCACGGATAGTGATCTGTGAAGAAGCTCCCGGCATACCACTTGAAGGCTTCACGTCCAAACCGGACACCTTACCTTGCAACGCTCCCGCCAGATTAGAGTTGGCAGCTTGCGTCAGTTGATCCGATTTTACGTCCTGAACGGCGTAACCCAGTGCTTTTTTCTCGCGTGAGATACCCATGGCTGTCACCACAACCTCATCCAGTGCTTTCGCGTCGCTTTTCAAAACAATTTTTATCACTCCCGGTTTGATGGAAACGTCCTGCGAAATCATTCCTACATAAGAAACGCGCAAAGTTTTAGCAGAACTTGGTATGTAGAAGTTTCTGCCTTTATCATTGTTAATAGTTCTTTAACCCTTTTGAAGGTG
>OJOS01000770.1_pt1 | contig 12586 bp, 14 predicted proteins | sample 1598271 | NCBI WGS metagenome assembly OJOS01 (sample SAMN03922451, study PRJEB24848) | human gut metagenome | isolation source: stool sample | host: Homo sapiens | place: Germany | collected 2009-11
GGTAGATGCGGTCTTCCACCTGGCTCGGATCATACTGTTTTGCGAGTTCTTTCATAGTATCCTCCCAGATGAATAATTGGAGTGGGACGAAAAAAGCCGCCCCACGGAGCGTTCCATGGGCTGTCTCTTATACACATCTCCGAGCCCACGAGACAGGCACGGCTTTCTGCCGTATGCCCCTTGATGCCCCGATAACGTGGGGCAGACCCGGAGGCGACTACTCCTGTTTCCCCGCCTCTGCTCAAAAGCGACAGTACACCGCACCGCCATACCGGGTTTTCAGCAGCCCCCGGCTCTCTGGATGGCGAAAACGACGCACACTCTTTTTCCTTGCATTTATAAAAAGAATATAGCGTTTTTTGTGCGTTTTGTCAATCTCTTTTTGTCCGGAACAAAATTTTCACAGCTGCCGTTCAGCGTACGGGCCGCGCTCAGACCGCCGTTCTTCTGCCGGATGGGCCGGACGTGGCTGTCCCGCTCTGCCATTTAGCTTTCCCTCCTTTTCAAAACAGCCGTGACACGGCCCTTGAGCTGATTGAACTCCGGCGCGTTTCGGTGGAGCACCACCATGACAGCCCCGAACAGCAGTGTATACAGCACACCGTCCAGCAGAAACCAGCCGATGTTCTTCGCCGGGCAGAAGCTTACCCATCCGTAGAACACAGCGGCCAGCGCCGCGACGACAGCAACGCGTTCGGCGTAGCGGACAAAGTAGTCTTTCAGCTTGCCCTGCCAGTCTTCCCGGATGCCGTAGCGCATCAGGATGTAAGGCTCCATCCAGAGGCAGGTCGTCACGGTGCTGATGACCGTTCCGCCCAGAATGCCTGCCACGCCGAACTTCTGCACCAGCAGCAGCGACGCTGCCAGATTGATGGCCGACTCGAACAGCGGCTTATACCGGTCGTACCAGAACAGGCCCTTGGCTTCACGGAAGAGCAGGTTGACCTTCCGCTGACCCGAAACATAAAATTCCGTCACGAGGACGGCGACTGTCGCCGTGGAGAAGCAGTATTCCGCGCTGAAGCAGAGGGTGATAAAAGCGTTGAACAGCGCGAACAATCCCGCCGTCCAGTAAGCGTAAATGACGAAGAAGAGCAGATCCAGTTCCCGGTAGATACTGTACACCCGCGTCTCATCCTCGATGGCTCCCAGATTGCCCAGACTTCCGGTAAAGGCATTCGAGAATTTATCCATCAGGTTGTTGATGCCGGACAGAACGAGCTTGTAGTTGGAGTAGATGCCCACTGACAATAAACCCACGAAGCTGGACATCAGCAGGCTGTCCGTGTTCCGGACGATGACCGTTCCCAGTTTGTGGAAGCTCATGGCACCGACGTTCCGCAGGATGCCGTGAAATTTTTCTTTTTCCGGCAGCTCCCTGCACTCTTTCAGGTAGGGAAATTCCTTATCCACCTTGACCGATACGATGATGTTCGGGATGAACTGCATCACAAACTGCACCGCCAGATAAAGGATAAAGTTTCCGGTCAGCACGATGAGGACGATTTGGAACAGCGTCTTGACCGCGTCGCAGAGCTGCGCCCAGAGGTTGCGGACATAGGCTTTCTGGTAGGCCAGATAGATGGAGTTTTTATAGCTCAGCAGATAGGAGCAGACCGAGTTTGCCACATACATCAGATAGATGAGCCGCAGATGCTCGATGCCGCTGCTGTCCTTGATGAAAAAGCCCAGAAACGGCATCAGTGCAAGGCCCACGAGCAGCACCACGACCGCCACGATACGGTAGAGGAGCCGGTAAAGATTCATAAGCTGCGCCAGCCGATGCTCATCATTCTTCGCAGCCGGCTCATACAGGCTGTATATCATCGCCGTGCCGACGCCAAGCTCTGCAAGGTTCAGGATGCCCAGCACATCGGTGAACAGTCCGTTGACACCCAGATATGCCGCCGACAGATAGTGGATGAACACCATCCGGCTGATGAACAGCAGCACCTGATTCATGAGCTGTCCACCCACATTGACGACCATATTGATAAGGGTATACCGTGTCCGCATTTTTCTTATGTCCCTTTCTTTTCGAGTGTGGCCCGCTGCATTCGCTGCAACAGGGTCCACAGGGACCCTGTTCGTTATTCTTTATTAGAATATCATCTCATTGCGGCGCTTTCAACGATTTATCTGTATTTCAGCCTTCCGCGTCCAGAAGCTCCGTTTTCAGCCGGGCAATGAGCCGCTCCATCAGGGCCACACGGTTGAAGGGGGTCATGAGATAGAAGCCGTCGGCGTAGGGCAGAGCCTCCCGAGCCATCTGCATCGACACCTCAAGGCCCAGCGCCTCGCCCTGCTCCCGGTCGAGGCCCGCGAAGCGCTGGATGACGTCCTCCTCCACATGGATGCCGTTGATCTCGTTTTCCATAAAGATTGCGTTCCGCTGGCTGACCACGGGCATGATGCCGGCCAGAATTTTAGCCCGTTCGCCCAGTGTCTGCCGGGCCTTGCGGAGATTTTCCACCGCCTGTGCCGACAGCACCGGCTGGGTCAAAAAGCCCGACATCCCGTTTTCCAACTTTTCCACGGCCCGGCGCAGCTCCACGTCAAAGTTCCGGGCGTTGAGATTCAGCGCACCAAAGACAGTCATGGCCGAGGGCATCTCCCGGCCCTCCCCGGCCAGCGAGACGATGTACTGGGCCAGTTTGCGGGAGTTGAACTGGTAGACATTCTTCACCTCGTCCCGCTCTGCGGTGGGGATGGGGTCGCCGGTGATGGCCAGCACCTCCCGCACGCCCTCGGCGTAAAGGCCCAGCAGAAGGGCCTTGGTGGCGTTGAGGTTGCGGTCGCGGCAGGTCATGTGGGGCAGAGCACACATTCCCAGTTCCCGGTGTACCCGGCAGGCCACGAGGGAGGAATCCATCCGGGCCTGTGCGATGGGGCAGTCGGCGATGGTCAGCAGGTCAGCGCCTGCGGCCTGCAGCCGCCGTGCGCCGTCCAGATAGCCGCTCAAGTCGGCCACCCGGGGCGAATCCAGTTCAATGGCGATGACCTTCTCACCTGCGTTCAGTTTCCGCAGGAAAGTGTCGTCTTTTTCCACCACCGGTGCAGTCCCGGTGGAAAGTTTCGCTGCCGGAGCGGCTTCGGTCTGCTGGGGCAGGGCATCCAGCTCTGCACGCAGGGCCGCGATGTGGGCGGGCGTCGTGCCGCAGCAGCCGCCCAAAATACGGACGCCCGCAGCGGCGATCTGCCCCATCTCCCGGGCAAAATACGCGGGCTTGCCCTGATACAGCACCCGCGCCCGGGTGACTACCGGATAGCCCGCGTTGGGCATCACCGACAGGGGCAGCAGCGTCTCGCCAAGGCTCTGCACCAGTTTCTTCATCGCGCCGGGGGCCGAGACGCAGTTCAGGCCCACGGCGTCCACCACGCCGCTCTGCTCCATCCGGCGCAGCAGGTCGCGGAACAGCAGACCCTCGCGGGTGTAGCCGTCCGGCAGCACCGCGAAGGACACCATGACAAAGGCGTCCGGCACGGCCACACGCAGTGCCTTTACGGCCTCCACAATACCCACATCGGAGCTGAGCGTCTCGAACAGAAAGTTCTTTGCACCCAGTGCGGCGAACTGCTGCGCCACAAGGCCGTAGGCGCTGCTGGCCGGGGCAGCTTCAGTGTCCGGGGCCGGGCCGAGGTCAGCGAAGACGGCGGCGTCCTTCTCCGCAGCGGCATCACAGGCCAGCTTCCAGCCCGCCTCGGCCAGTTCTTCCCAGCCCGGCATCTGGGCCGCCGCCATCCGGGGCAGACCGAAGGTGTTGGTCTTGATGGCCTGCGCACCTGCGGCCAGATATTCCGCATGGACCTTCTTCACGCCCTCGGGGTCGGTGAGGTTGGCCATTTCGCAGTCCGCGCCCGGTGCCGCTTTATAATAGGTACCCATGCCGCCGTCGAACAAAAGCGGCTTGCGGGCAAGATACTCTCGGATGTCCGTCATAGAAAGGTTCTCCTTTTTTATTTTCCTTGATTTTATAAAGAAATTCAGGTATAATTTTTGTATGAAAGTGAGGTGCTTTTGGATGCCCAAGATTCGTTCCAGCGCAGACCTGCGCAACAACTACAATGAGATCTCCACCTTCTGCCACGACTACGCCGAGCCGGTGTTCATCACCAAAAACGGCAAAGGCGACCTTGCCGTGATGAGCATCGAGACCTACGAGGCCCTGACCGCCCGGTTCGATTTGTATGCGAAATTGCAGGAAGGTCTGGATGATGTGGCGGCGGGAAGAACGCGCCCCTGGGAAGATGTCCGCAAAGAGCTGTCGAAGCAATGGGGGCTTGAATGAACTACAAGATTCATGTCTCTCACGCCGCCGAGCACGACCTGCACTCTGCCGCAAACTATATTGCTCACCAACTGCAAAATCCGCTGGCCGCTCGCCGGATGCTGACGAATGCACTTGCAAGCATCGACTCGCTCGAAACATTTCCCGGACGCTTTCCGGTGATCGACGAGCCGCTTCTTGCCTCTCATCAGCTCCATTTTGTCCCTGTGCAGAATTATCTTCTGTTCTATAGGATCGATTCTTCCACCCAGACCGTCCACATCCTCCGCTTCCTGTATGGTCATAGCGACTGGCAGGCTATCCTGCGGGCGGATGTTCTTTCAACCTGAGCATTCTCCCCGGCCCTTTGCCGGGGAGAATTTTTATGCAGTCATCTTCAGTTTAATGAAGTTTGCGCACTTGTCAAGCATTTTTGCCCCGAAGCAGCCCATTTTGCTTGCGCCGAAGCCGGTTTTGTGCTATTCTATGCATATTTACAATGGTTGGGAGGAATGTATCATGCGCCACGCCGGCACACAGGAAATCGAAACGCCGCGGCTGCTTCTACGCCGCCTTATGCCGTCGGATGCCCCGATGATGTACTCGAACTGGGCCAACGACCCGGAGGTCACCCGCTGGCTGCGCTGGACGCCGCACAAGGATGTGGCCGAGACGCAGGAGCTTCTGAGCGCATGGGCGCTGCTCTATCCCAACGAGGACTACTACCAGTGGGCCATCGTGGAAAAGGCCACCGGACAGGTGTTCGGTTCCATCAGCATCTACAACAGCCTGCTGGGAGAACCGGCACAGCGAAATGAATGGCCGGGATTCGACCTCTCCGAGGGCATCTGGGAGCCGGGCTACTGTATCGGCAGAGCATGGTGGGGCAAAGGCTGCACCACCGAAGCTCTGAAAGCTCTGGTAGAATACTGGTTCAAGAATACAGACAGTAATTGGCTTGCCTGCTCCCACGCCGTGGAGAACCCCGCCAGCGGCAAAGTCATGATGAAAGCAGGCTTTGTCTACGACCACGAGGCCGTCTACCACAAATTCGACGGTACAGCGATACCCTGCAAGTGCTATGCCCTGACGCGAGAACACTATAAGGAGCAACCTCTCCGTCAGCGCTGACGCGCTGCCACCTCCCCTATTGAGGGGAGGCCTTGGCATTTCGTAGAGCTTTTTCTCTTCGCCAGAGGCTCCCCTCGGTAGGGGAGCTGTCGAGCGATAGCGAGACTGAGAGGTTGGCTCCACTAACAGAAAGGAATCATTTTGAGCGAACTTTACGATATTTTAGTCGAAACTCCCCCGACGAAGGTCATCCTTCTCGCCCTCGACCAGGGCCTGTGGGACTGCGAGCGCAGCCTTGCCGAGCTGGCTGCGCTGTGTGAGGCCAACCACATGGAGGCCGTGGCCGAAGTCACCCAGAAGCGCCAGACCCCTGAGACCGGCATCGTGCTGGGCAGCGGCAAGCTGGAAGAAGCCGCTGCGGCCGCAGCAGAGCTGGGGGCCGAGTGCGCGGTCTTCGACGGTGAGCTGACCGGCAGCCAGATCCGCAACATCTCCACGGCCCTCGGCGGCCTCGAGGTCATCGACCGCACCATGCTCATCCTCGAGATCTTCCGCAGTCGCGCCGTGACCAACGAAGGCAAGCTGCAGACCGAGCTGGCGCTTCTGCGCTACCGTCTGCCCCGCCTGCAGGGCATGGGCGAAAGCCTGAGCCGTCAGGGCGGCGGCGGTGGCGGCGGCGGCGGCGCCCGCCGTGGTGCCGGTGAAACGAAGCTTGAGCTTGACCGCCGCCACGTCCACGCCCGCATCGACGCACTGGCTGAGAAACTGGCCGAGATGGAAAAGCGCCGGGGCGAGAGCCGGAAAGCCCGCGCCAAGACCGGAATGCCGGTGGTCAGCCTCGTGGGCTACACCAATGTGGGCAAATCCAGCCTGATGAACGCCCTCTGCGGCCCCAGCGTCACCGAGGCCGATATGCTCTTTGCCACCCTCGACCCCACCAGCCGGAAGCTCGTCCTGCCCAGCGGCATGGCCGTGCTGCTGGTGGACACCGTTGGCTTCGTCTCCCGTCTGCCCCACAATCTGGTGGAAGCATTCAAGTCCACGCTGGAAGAGGCCGCATGGTCGGACGTCATCGTCCGGGTGGCCGACGCCGGCGATGAGCAGCGGGAAGAGCAGCTGGCCGTCACCGACGAAGTGTTGGACGGCCTCGACTGCGCCGATATTCCCCGCCTGACCGTCTACAACAAGTGCGACAAGCCCGGCGCGCTGAGCTTCGACCCCGACATCCTGCTCACCAGCGCCAAGACCGGCTACGGCCTCGACAAGCTGCTGGCCAAGCTGGACGAGACCCTCAGCGACCGCGTCCACACCATCCGCGTTCTCCTGCCCTACGATAAGCTGGGCCTCGCCGCCCCCATACGGGAGCGCGGCAGCGTCCAGCTCGAGGAGTACCGCGAAGACGGCCTCTACCTCGAAGGCATCGTCAAGACCGAAGACCTCCACTGCTTCGAGGGCTATCTGGTCTGAGGACCCGCATACGAAAAGAACCGGACTCCGCGGAGTCCGGTTCTTTTTCCTTTCAAGGCATCAGCCTGCGGCAGGAGGCGCTTTCTCTGCGCCCATCAGCTGGTCGTACCGGCCGGTGAACACCCGTTCCGGCAGGGCCGCCGTCAGGGCGAGGGCGGCGGTGAACCGCTCCTCATCGGTCAGCGCTTCCTCCACCGGTGGGAAGTGCGCGAGCACTTCGTCCAGCTGCTTTTTGACCTCCCGGGCCACGAAGATGCCCCGGTCGGTGAGGTAGATCTTGCCGTAATACTCCTTGACGATCATCCCCCGCTCCATCAGCAGGTTCATCACCCGCACCACCGAGGGTTTGGTCACGCCCAGCTTCTCGGCGATGCTGCGGGAGCTGATGTCAAGATGGGTCTGCGAGACCTCATAGATCGCGAGCAGGTACCGCAGGTGTGCTGGCGTCAGTTCCATCTCGTATCACTCTCTTTTCGTTATATCACACGAACTTTTGGTTTACAAAAGGGGCGCGGGCCAAAGCCTTGACCCGCGCCCCCTTCTCCTACGCGATCGCTCAGTGGCAGCCACCGCCGCAGCTGCTGCAGTTTCCACTGCAACCGCTGTCACAGCCGCCGCTGCATCCACTGCAGCCGCCATGCTTATGAGAGTGCCAGGTGATCCAGCCTACACCGCCAAACACGATGGCTCCGACGATGATCGTCGGCAGATTAAAATTAGCAGCCAGAAACTCCATCATAACAATGCACTCCTTTCAGCGCGTTTTGAGAAGTTTTTTACTTGATCTTGGAAACGTCGATCTTGACCTCGTTGTCGTTCACATACTTGTTGGGACGGACCATCAGGTAGATGAAGGCCACCAGGATGACAGCAGCCACGATGGTGAAGAAGTTGAAGCTCAGCTCGCCGGTGATGAGGCCGCCCAGCTGGTACACGACCAGAGCGGAGCAGTAAGCCAGTGCGCACATATAGCCGATGGCGAATGCCGTCCACTTGCCGTTGTTCATCTCACGCTTGATAGCGCCCATAGCAGCGAAGCAGGGAGCGCACAGCAGGTTGAAGATCATGAATGCGTAAGCGCTCAGAGCGGTGTAATCTGCCGCAACGAGGTTCCAGATCTCATCGCCGTTCTCAGACAGCTCCTCGCCGCCGAAGTGATACAGGACGCCGAAGGTGCCAACGACGTTCTCCTTTGCGATCAGGCCGGAGACAGAAGCGACGGTAGCCTTCCAGTTGCCGAAGCCCAGAGGAGCGAAGATCCAAGCGACTTTGGTTGCGATAGCAGCCAGAACGGAGTTGTCCTGATCCTCCACCATGCCGAAGGCGCCGTTCTCGAAGCCGAAGCCCTGCAGGAACCACAGGACGACGGTAGCAGCCAGAATGACGGAACCAGCACGCTTGATAAAGGACCAGCCGCGCTCCCAGGTAGCACGGAAGACGTTGCCCCAGGCAGGGATATGGTATGCGGGCAGCTCCATGACGAAGGGAGCGGGGTCACCCGCAAAGGCCTTGGTCTTCTTCAGGATGATGCCGGAGCAGATGATGGCAGCCATGCCAATGAAGTAAGCAGAGACAGCCACCAGAGAAGAACCGCCGAACATCGCACCTGCGATCAGGCCGATAATGGGCATCTTAGCGCCGCAGGGGATGAAGCAGGTGGTCATGATGGTCATACGGCGGTCGCGCTCGTTCTCGATGGTACGGGAAGCCATGACGCCCGGGACGCCGCAGCCAGTGCCGACCAGCACGGGAATGAAGCTCTTACCGGACAGGCCGAACTTACGGAAGATACGGTCCATGATGAAGGCGACACGGGACATATAGCCGATGTCCTCCAGAATGGACAGCAGGAAGAACAGGACCAGCATCTGGGGAACGAAGCCCAGGACCGCGCCGACACCGGCGACGATGCCGTCCATGATCAGGCCGTACAGCCAGCCTGCCACGCCGATGCTCTCCAGGAAGCCACCCAGCGCGTTGGGGACGATCTCGCCGAACAGGACGTCGTTGGTCCAGTCGGTAGCGAAGGTGCCGATGGCCCAGCCGCCGTCGGCGATGGAAGTACCCATAGACAGGGAGTACATCAGGTACATGATGACTGCGAAGATGGGCAGAGCCAGCACACGGTTGGTGACGATCTGGTCGACCTTATCGGAAACGGTCAGATGCTCGACGCGGGCCTTCTTCTTGACAGCCTTATCGACGACACCGTTGATGTATGCGTAACGCTGGTTGGTGATGATGCTCTCGGCGTCATCGTCCATCTCAGCCTCGCAGTCCTTGATGTGCTGGTCGATGTGAGCGATCAGGTCGGAGGAGAGCTTCAGCTCATCCATGACCTTGTCGTCGCGCTCGAACAGCTTGACAGCGTACCAGCGCAGGAAGCGTTCATCGACTTTGCCCTGGATGGACTCCTCGATGTGAGCGATGGCGTGCTCGACGCTGCCGGTGAAGACGTGGGGCAGCTCGCCGCCCTTGCCAGCCTTTGCAGCAGCCATGGCAGCCTTTGCAGCAGCCTCGGTGCCTTCGCCCTTCAGTGCGCTGATCTCAACAGCCTGACAGCCCAGCTCGGCGCTCAGCTTCTTCAGGTCGATCTTATCGCCGTTCTTGCGGACGAGGTCGATCATGTTGACAGCCATGACCACAGGGATGCCCAGCTCGATGAGCTGAGTGGTCAGGTACAGGTTGCGCTCGATGTTGGTGCCATCAATGATGTTCAGGATGGCATCGGGCTTCTCCTTGACCAGGTAAGTACGGGAGACGACCTCTTCCAGAGTGTACGGAGACAGGGAGTAGATACCGGGCAGGTCCTGGATGATGACATCCTTCTCGCCCTTCAGCTTGCCTTCCTTCTTCTCGACGGTAACGCCGGGCCAGTTGCCGACGTACTGATTAGAGCCGGTCAGATTGTTGAACAGGGTAGTCTTACCACAGTTCGGGTTGCCGGCCAGTGCAATTTTAATGCTCATTGCAACTCCTTTCCTCTCGTTACGATCAAACGACTTCGATCATTTCGGCGTCGGCCTTGCGCACGCTCAGCTCGTAGTTGCGCACGGTCAGCTCCATCGGGTCGCCCAGAGGGGCGACCTTGCGGACGTAGATCTCCACACCCTTGGTGATGCCCATGTCCATGATGCGGCGTTTGACCGGGCCTTCGCCGTGCAGGCGCGCCACGGTGGCAGTCTCGCCGACCTTAACGTCTTTCAGAGTCTTCATAAAAAATCCTCCTCTACTTGTCTTTCTATTCAGAGACTATCCAGTTTCGGAGCGTCTCCCAAACAGCGTTTTGCCGCTGCTCAGCCAACCATAATGCGGTTTGCCATCGTCTTGTCGAGGGCCAGACGGCTCTCCTTGACCTGAACGATGAGGTTGCCTGCGATCTCATTGACGACAGTCACCTGACTGCCCACCACGAAACCAAGCTCTGCCAAGTGCAGACGCACTTCATCCTTGCCGGTGATCTTCTGGATGGTGACGGTATCGCCTGCTTTTGCCATAGTCAAAGGCATCATAATTGTTCCACTCCCATTCGTGCTCCCCATTCTGCGGGGAGCTTTTCGGTTCGCTTTTTTTCGTCCTCGGGGATGGTCGCACCAGCCAGACGCCGCAACGCGCTCGCTCATGCCCGCGTCCCCCTCCGAAAAGCTACGGCAGTTAGTCAGTCGCAACTATCAGCATGGATAGTTTATACTTACTAACCCGCATTGTCAACCATTTTCCGGCTCAAAAAAGTTAGTTTGTATGAACAAACAAATTTTCTTCCTTTATTTCAAGAAGATTTTTACAGTTTCTATATGCTAACTTTGTTTGCACATATTTACGATTTTTCTCTTTTACACTCCCCGCAAATGACACAGCCGCCCGGTGCAGGGGGTATTCTGCAACGAGCGGCCGCGTGTCAAAAGGAGGATTCTTCCCGCCAGTGCGTGGTTTCGCTCTGGCGGGCGCCAGGATAAAAAGAGAGTATTTGGAAGAGAATGTCAAAATTCAGGGGCGTCAGGCTGCAACAGCCAGACGCTGGATGGGCGTTCCGCTGCGGAACAGACGGAGATATACTGCCGTACACTTGTTCAGTTGAGCAAAATGCTGCTGGGCGGCATTGGGGTCACCATAGGCTTTCCAGCAGCCGCAGCAGGTGAAGTTGCGGCCCGCATTTTCGATAAAGCCCACCACATCGTAAAGCGGATAGCCCAGAAATACGCCGATTTCATGGGGAAAATCGGCCTCACAGCAGAGCCGGCGGGACAGCTGCCGCAAAAGCGGCGCGTAGTCGTCCGACTGCTCAGGCAGAGTGTAACCTTCCCTGCACAGGAAATCCCGCACCTGCGGCTGGGTCAGCACAGCGCGGAGCTTGCTCTCGCGGTAGACGTACACCAGATACCGGTGGGTCTGCACACAGCCCTTGAGGACGCGGACGCAGAGGCCCTTTTCGCCCAGCTGTTCGTTCCAGCTGCGGACGCGGCGGGCAAGGTCGGCGCAGTCGCTCGTCTCGTAGCGGAAAAGTCCCGCAGGCTTTAAGCTGGCCAGCACCGGGGCGCACTGTTCGATCATGACTGTCTCAAAGTTGCGTTCCATGTCTTCGGCCTCCCTGCCCGTTTTCCACTATTGTCTCCTGCCGTGTGGTGCTTATGCAGGAGACACGGTTAGAAAAAGCTAACCAAGACTTCAAAAAGAATGCGGCAGCCTGCTCATCTCGAGCTTCTTCCGCTTCTAGGTTAGTCATTTCTAACGTGGCATTATCTTACCATAGGTCTGGCTCTGTGTCAACACCTTTTTGTAAAAATATTTGCTCCATTTTCTCTGCCGTGCTATACTGAGCCAAAGCTGATATAGCAATTCAACTTTTTATGCAACAGCAACAGCGTTGAATTGCATATCGCAACTATGCTGTAAGGAATGGTACCCCCATGCATCTTATCTCACCCGAAGAGCTGACCTCGACCATCTCCGACCGTCTGGCCCGACAATTTGCCGTCCTCGTCGCACTGGATGGCCGCTGCGGCAGCGGCAAAACGACGCTGGCCGCACAGCTGGCGGAGCGTTTTCCTCAAAGCATCACCGTCCACACCGATGACTTCTATCTCCCGCCATCCCGGCGTGTCACGGGCTGGGAGAGCATTCCCTGCGCCAACATGGACATCCAGCGCCTGCGGGATGAGGTCGTCGCTCCCGCCCGGGCAGGGCAGGCGTTCTCCTACCAGGCCTACTCCTGCCGCGAAGGTGCCTATCTGCCGCCGCGTCCCCTCGGCTCTGCGCCGCTGGTCATCGTGGAGGGAAGCTACAGCCATCATCCCAGCCTTGCACCCTATTATGATATAAGAATATTCGTCACCTGCTCTCCCGATGAGCAGGCCCGGCGGCTCCGCAAACGGGAGGGGGAGCGGTATTCGAATTTTGTGGAGCGGTGGATCCCGCTGGAAGAGGGGTATTTTGCAAATTACTCCATTGAGGAGAACGCGGAGATGATGGTCGTTACTGATTGACGGCATCGCGCGCCAGTGCGTGGGGTTAGAGCGCTTTTACGCTGGGCTAAGTTCTCTTTTGCGCACCAAAAGAGAACCAGAAAAGTGCCCGCTACTTTCGAGGCGCGGGAGGCACGAACTAGGGGCTGCTCGCCCCTAGTAACCCCGGAGAGGTGGGCTCCAACTCAAAATGCTGGAGATTCACGCCATTCGGCGTGAAGATCTCTTAACCGCATTTTGAGCCTCCGCCGTTTTACGGCTTTGCCGAAGATTTCAGGCTTTAGCAGAACTTTACCGTCAGCAGAGAGGTAACACCAG
>OJOS01000771.1_pt1 | contig 12578 bp, 8 predicted proteins | sample 1598271 | NCBI WGS metagenome assembly OJOS01 (sample SAMN03922451, study PRJEB24848) | human gut metagenome | isolation source: stool sample | host: Homo sapiens | place: Germany | collected 2009-11
ATCTACACCTCTCTATTCGTCGGCAGCGTCAGATGTGTATAAGAGACAGGTTTTGCCCGTATCGTGAATGTGCACATGCAAAAGATGGGTATCAAAGCATTTGGTTTCATTTGTCATAAGATAGATTCGAAAGAAGCTCTGGATGCGTATCGTGTTTTTGCCGAAGAATTGGAGGGAATAGCCGGAATGCTTGCCGTGCAATATTCTCCCTATAATGGCGGATATGGTAAAGTGTTTTGGGTGAAAGACCGGAAAGGGAACGATATTCCGGTGATTTCCGCACGCGGACAGATATGGGCTAACCAGGAAAAAGAAAAGTCCGGTACTCCCTCCCAGATTGCAGCAGTAATTAATGAAGATGCGACGAATAAAATTCCCGAGGGTGAGATAGCGTGGACCATTGTTCATGCCTGGTCGCGCTTTGAGAAAGAGTCGAAAGACAGTATTGTCAGTGCGCCGCAGAACAGCCGTTCACCGAGAGGAGTGACTCCCGTGTACTGGTGTAAGCAATTGCTGGACAAAAAGGTGCAGGTAGTGCCGGTAGATGAGTTGCTTTGGCGGTTAAGAATCAAACACGTCAATAGAGATTCGGCCATAAATTCTAATTGAAAAACATTAAAGTATACACATATATGGAAATTAACAGACGAGATTTCATTACTAAAGTGTCTGCTATTGCAGCATTGAGTGTCCTGCCTTCGTCATTTGTAGCCGCTATGGGCAATGAGAAGGTAGAGAAGGCCAAGCCCAAGTATCCAACATTGAAATGTGATGTAGTGGTAGTCGGAGCCGGTCCCGGTGGAGTGCCTGCCGCCATTGCGGCAGCCCGTCAGGGAGCTAAAGTAATATTGCTGGAAGAGGATAATATGCCTGGAGGAGCCCCGGTCGATATGTATGTTCCCTTTATATGCGGTGGTCCCAGGGTCGGAGTGTTTCAGGAGATGATTCAGGTCTTGAATGCAAAACACACCATTGGCGGGCGTACTTGTGAGACGTTCGGAAAAACAGGCAGTGACGGAAAGAATCACTGGTGGATGCCCGGTTCTTATGCGGAAGTGATTTATCAGCTTCTCGAAAAAGAAGAAAACATCACGCTGATGTGCGCAGCACCCGTTGTAGGAGTAAAGCTCAAGACCTCCGGCAACAGAAACCAGGTGACCGGAGTGCGCATCATGCGTAATGGCGATTATCAGGATATTGATGCGGCAGTTACCATAGATGCTACCGGCAACGGACTGATTGCCGATATGGCAGGATGCGAATATATGTTTGGCAGTGAAGCCAAGAGCGACTACAACGAGCCCGTAGGCATCGAAGTGGCCGATGGTAAGGTGCAGCCCTGTACCTGGATGCTGATTAGTGAAAGAATCAAGCGCAATGCCATACTACCTATTGATAAACTGAAAGGCAGCAGTGCTGTGGAAGATAACCTGAATCGTTGGGTGAAAGCCGACGACAAGGAGGATATGATCCGGAGAGACGCCGGCATCTATCTGCACTGGGGACGGACTGTATATTGCAAGGATACCCGCGACCCTCTGTTGCTGGCACAAGCCCAGCAGGAAGCATTGGAACGTCTGCAGGAAAACCTCGAAATCTGGCACGAAGCCGGATACGCAGTACATCTGGCTCCGAAACTGGGTGTGCGCGAAGTGCGCCGTATCAAAGGCGAGTACGTGCTTACAGCCAACGACTTGATTGCCGGAACGATGCACGATGATGTGATAGCCCACGCACACTATTCGTTCGATGTATGGGGAATGAAAATTCCCGAAGAAATGAAGCATATCGGCCCTTACGGCATTCCCTATCGCAGTATTCTGCCAACCAAGACCGAGGGGTTGCTCACTGCCGGACGTATCATCAGTGCGACACGTATCGCGCACAGTTCTCTTAGAGTGCAGCCTATCTGTTCCAACATCGGAATGGCAGCCGGTACGGCAGCAGCTATGTCCGCCTTGAATCAAACCGGACTTCGTTCCATAGATATCAAACAACTACAAGACCGACTTGCCTCAATGGGGCTTTTCGATGGTTTAAAAAAGAAATAAGCGTACGACTATGACAATGAATAGAAGACAGTTTTTGAAGAACATGGGAATAGGCGCTGCTGGTGCAGCTTTGCCCGGAGTCTCCATGTTTGCCGCGAATGAAGCGATGAATCCCCAAGATAAATCCCTGTTTAAATTGCCCGAATTGCATTGCGATGTGATTGTAGTGGGCGCCGGACCGGCAGGTATACCTGCTGCCGTTGCTGCTGCCAGAGAGGGGGCCAAGGTGATTTTACTGGAAGAAGATATGATGCCCGGAGGAGCTCCGGTGGATATGTATGTCACATATATGTGCGGTGCACCCCGTGTCGGTGTATTTATTGACATGGTGCGCGAACTGAACCAGAAACATTCACTAAGCATTACCCCCAGCAACACGTTCGGACAATGGGCATGGGATAATAAGCAGCATTGGTGGTTGCCGTCATCATTTGCGCAAGTCGTTTACGGCATTATGAAAGCGGAAAATAATATCACGTTGATGTGTGGTTCACCGGTTGTGGATGCAGTGGTCGAGACAAAAGGCAACAGAAACAGAGTGACCGGCGTCTGCGTGATGCGTCAGGGTATGTTGCAGAAAGTCTCCGCTCCGGTTACCATCGACGCCACCGGCACCGGACTACTGGCAGCCAAAGCCGGTTGTGAATACTTCTACGGTAGCGACGCCCGCAAGGACTTCAACGAAAGCATCGGACTCGAAAAGAGTGACGGTAGAGTGCAGCCATGTACCATGATGTACATCAGCCAACGCACCCGCAGCGACGCGGAATTTCCCCGCCACATATTCAAAACCGGTGTACTCGACCACGACCAGGAGAAGTGGGTGACCCAACAGACGGAAGAAGAATTCCGGAAGATAGACTCCGGCATATACCTCCACTGGGGAGCAACGGTAGAATGTACCGACACCACCGACCCGGTATTGGTAGCCGACGCGCATCGCCGTGCCATGAAAAAACTGGAACCGCAATTCGAAGCCCTCAACCGGGCTGGATACGTCACTCATGTAGCCCCGAAAATCGGAATCAGAGAGTGCCGCCGTATCAAAGGAGAATATGTGTTGACGGTGGATGATGTACTGAAAGGAGTGATGCACGATGATAAGATTGCCGATGCCTGGTACTCGTTAGACCCATGGGGAATGAATGTAGACCCCAAAATAAAGAACAGCGTAGGACCTTACGGCATCCCATACCGCAGCTTGATTCCCGTCAATACCGAAGGATTGCTGACAGCCGGGCGTATTATCAGTGGAACCCGTCTGGCAATGAGTTCTTACCGGGTGCAACCGATATGTGCAACTATTGGCGAAGCAGCCGGTACCGCAGCAGCGATGGCGGCTTTGCAGAAGACGAGTGTGCGTAATCTCGATGTACGCCGCTTGCAGAACCGCTTGGACGAGAAAGGTCTGTTCGACTGGTATCGTCATGTGAATATGAATGTGAATAATAAACCATGGAAAAAATAAGATAAATATGAACCGTATATTTCTTTTGATATTAGTATCAATTTTTACAGTCTCCACAGCCAGTGCTCAAACCACTTTCCTGAAGAAACTCAAGAAAGGCGAAAAACAGACTGTTGTGTTTTACGGTGCCAGTGCAGCCATCAATACCTCCAACCGGGTTTGGGTGGACCAGCTTCGTACCAGACTCGAACGCAGATTCCCCGAAAAGATAACGTTCTACAACTGCTCGAAGTCGGGAATCGGCTCTTTCTGGGCAACTGAAAACTTCAAAGACTCCGTATTGAGCCGCAAACCCGATTTATTGATATTCGGCTTTTCGGAAAACGATGCTGTGACCCGTTTCAACAACGCTCCCTGGTATTCGGGAAAGTGTGCGGAATACATGGTCGACAATCTGCGGGCACAGAATCCTGATGCCACTATCGTATTATATATTCTTTCCGAACGTCCGTTGGGACAATCGGCGGAGACTCGTCCTGAACTGGCAGCATTCAATGCTTCATGCCGCGAAGCAGCCAAAAAGAAAGGTATCATTCTCGTCGATTACTCGGTAGAGTTTAATAAAATTTACGACGCCGGAGGAGAAGAAGCATTAAAGCCATATCAGCGTGACGGTATTTTGCCTACCCGCAAAGCGGCACAGGAAATCCTTGTACCGATGCTGTGGGATGCGATATTGGGACGTGACAATGCAAAGAAGTGATTCATCAGTTGAAAACACATATAGACGAACAAGTTAAAGAATATATCGGCATTGATAAAATACTATGAAAATGAAAAGTTTTATTTATATCATGGGAGTTGCCCTATTGGTAGTTTTCTGCTCTTGCGAAAAACAGGGAGAGCAGGAGCAGGGAACAGAACAGGGAACAGAACAAGGGCAGGGAGAGAAACCGGAACCGGAATCACCCGAAGAACCTCCTTTGGTTGAAAACTGGGATTTGATTGAAATCACGCGTGCCGAAGTGGGAAACAGCAATTATGAAGAATTGCTCTATCTGGCTTCGCTTGCCGGACTTGTGAATCGCAGCAGTCCCGAAATCTTTCTTCACTCCGGTCAGGCATACGCCAAATGGATGACTGAAATGAAAGCCTCCGGTTATACCTTTACGAAGAAAAGCCTGTCGGAGATAACTTCTTTGTTCCTGAACAGAGCGAAAGGGTATGTATTGGTGGATGATAAATTGGAGAAAACATACATTGCTGCAAGTCTTGCAGGAGTGCTTGATGCTGTGATACTGACAGCGGACCTGGCCTCTAAAGCTCCTTATAACAGTCTGCAGAAACTGGCCGACGTGAGGGATAAGGATGAGGCTTGGCTGGCCGACTATATAAAACAACATTCTTCACAATTCAACTTGAATGCGATTGTGAACAATGCTTCTTTCCCGTGGACAATGGTCGATTTTGCCATAGCGAACCGATATCCCTGGTGTAGCAATGCCAAAAGTGACGGTGCTGTGCTGCAAAAGCTTTATTATATGTTGAAACCCAATTCGCCTCATTACGGTTGGGGAGTACCCTATAATCTTGAACGCATGGATGTGCGGTTCGGATGCGAACATAATGGAGTATATACCGTGCCGGGTATCAACACCATGAGCCTTTCCATCCTGTCGTCGAAACAGTTGAAACCGTATGATCGACCGGCTTCGCCTGTGGAAGTCCCGGCACGGACGGGCGTACATTATGCCACGATCGTATTCAGTGACGGAGACAATACGTCCTATATGCTCGATTTGTTTTCCCGGAATACCTATATCTCGCATCCGCGTGCACATGAGATTCCGCTTACCTGGATGTATCCCCCGACTCTGCGCACCAATATGGTTCCGGTGCACAACTGGTATCAGAAAAACCTGCCGGCAACCAATTGTTATGTCGGAGCATTGTCCGGTGCGGGTTATACATTCCCGTCTCATCATGAGTTTGTAGCCGACTATTTCCGCATGACGAATGGAATGTTGAAAGATTGCGGAATGCAGTATATGGTATTGATGGACGATGCGGAACTATTCACCGGTTCGTATGCCGGTTCGTATGAAACGTTTATGAAGCGGCACACCGGCAACTTGCCCGATATGAAAGGATTCTTGTATATGAACTATCTGGGATATGCCAAATGGCAGGGCTCTTATTTCTTTGCAGGAGATGCACCGGTCGTTTCGTTCCGCTATTTCATGAAGAATGATGATAAGTTTACGGAACCTCATACTCCCGAAACCATCGCTGCGGCTTTGAACTCGGCTCCGCGTGACATAAACAGTATAGATGCCTATTCGGCAATCGTGGTACACGTCAATGCTCCGTCCAGTTACACGGTGGAAGATATGCTTGCATTTAAAAACTTATTAAACGAAAATGTAATATTGGTGAATACGGAACAGTTCCTCGAACTTATCAGGAAGAATGTGAAAGGCAATAGAGGTTAATCCCTCTTTTAACACAGCGGTTAATGCTTTTTTGAGGGTGTTAATCCACGGATTAACCCTAGTTCTAATCATTTCACCCATATATTTGAGAAAAAAAACAGTATTCTTTTAGTAACCTAAAAAATTAATACCCAATGAAACAATTCTATTCATTATGTATGATTATGCTCCTGGCATCTGTTCTGGCAATAGATGTTATGGGACAAAAAACGACTCTGACTGTTACCGGTAAAGTAACGGATCTGGAGGGAGACCCACTGTCGGGAGTCTCGGTCGTTGTGCAGGGAACAACGCGCGGCACGATTACCAATATCGACGGAGCATACTCTATAAATGTACCGTCGAAACAGTCGGTGCTTGTTTTCTCGATGATTAGTATGAAAACTGTCGATCATCGTGTAGGCAATAGTACACAGGTCAATATTATTATGGAAGAGGACGTGATTGGTTTGGGAGACGTAGAAGTGGTAGCTATCGGTTACGGCTCTATGCGTCGCTCGGACTTGACAGGTTCCATATCATCTATTAGTAAGGATGCATTGAGCGAACGTGCCATTACGTCACTCGAAGATGCCATGAGAGGTAAGGCAGCCGGTATGCAGATTGTGCAGAATGACGGTGCTCCCGGTTCTGATTACACCATCCGTATTCGTGGTGCATCGTCCGTTAATGCTTCAAGTGCCCCGATTTTTGTTATCGACGGTGTGATTTGCGAAGATGCTTCTTCTCTGAATCCGGGCGATGTGGCATCCATTGAAATTCTAAAAGATGCGTCCTCAACCGCTATTTATGGTTCGCGTGGTGCGAACGGTGTCATCATGATTACCACACGCCAGGGAACCAATGATGGAAAAACACGGGTGGAGCTGTATGCTAACTTAGGTATGCAGCAGGCAGTACGCCAATTTGATATGCTTAATTCTTCGGAATATGCGTTGATGCGTTATAAGACCGGATGGAAATACTACCCCTACGGAACTGATCCGTCGACCATGAGCGATGGTATTGTCTATCGTGACAATCCGAACGGTGACGGTAACTATTGGGTACTTCCCGAAAGTTCAACTTATGCAGACTGGGAGTCGTTTGGTGCTCCGGGTAGTACGAATACTCAATGGCAGGACCTGATGTTCCGCGATGCCCTGTATCAGGAATATCGTATCAACGTTTCGGGTGGTAATAAGAACACACGTTATTCGGTATCCGGCGGTTATCTTAATCAAGAAGGGGTAGTGGTAAACTCCGGCTTCGAACGTTTCACAGGACGAATTAACCTCGTTCAGAAATTGAGTACTAATGTGACTATGACCGCCAATATATCAGGCTCAAGAACTAAAAACTCCGGTTTAGCAACCGGCAGTTCCGATGGTTTGATGGTGAAACTGTTACGTCAGTCGCCTTTGAATTCTGCTACCTCATCCGGTATTACCGAAGGTACAGGTAGTGAAGAGGGGCAGGTTGTTTCTAACCCATACATACAAGTGCGCGATATTACCAACAATCGTTATAAAGACAATCTGACAGCACGTATGCAACTGGAATGGAAGATACTTACCGAGCTTTCTCTGAATATAGCAGGTACGTATGAAGACAATCATCAGAAAACAGATGTATTTTATCCCGCCAACACCGAACAGGGATTTAAAGCAAACGGACGTGCCATTGTCACTAATGCCGGAATTAAAAAACTCTCCGGAGAAGCATTCCTGACCTATACTAATTCGTGGAAAGGCGGTCATCGTCTTAAAGTATTGGCCGGTGGTACGCTCGAAACCTACAACAACAATACGGTACGTACTGAAACGCAGAATTTCCCTTCACTCAACCTAGGTGTCAATGGACTGGGAATGGGCGTTACTCCACAAATACCTACTTCCTCAATTGTTGAGTGGAACATGGCCTCATTTCTAGCACGTGCCGAATATAATTATAAGGAACGTTATCTGCTGACAGCCAGTTATCGTGCCGACGGTTCTTCTCGTTTCGGTGCCGGTAATAAATGGGCGGGATTCCCGTCAGTTGGTCTGGCATGGCGTATCAACGAAGAGTCGTTTGTGAAAGACTTGGGAGTTTTCTATAACCTAAAGTTGCGTTTCGGTTATGGTCGCAGTGGTAACACAGCCATTCCTTCTTATCGCAGCCTTTCAACAATCGCTTCTTCATTTTATCCGATGTATGGTTCCGATCTTTCTTACGGTGCCAGCATTGACAGGCCGGCAAACCCGTCATTACGTTGGGAAACAACGGATATGGTCAATCTCGGACTGGATATGTCGTTCTTTGAAAATCGCTTGGCAATGACAGTGGATGTTTATCGTAAAAAGACCACCGACCTGCTGATTGAAAAGAATGCAGCATTGGCCACAGGATACGAAAAGGGATGGGCCAATATCGGAGCAGTCCGCAATCAGGGTATTGAAATAACCTTGGATGCTACCCCTATTCTGACTAAGAAATGGAACTGGACCTTGAATGCCAACATCGGCTTCAACCGTTCGAAAGTGCTTGATATCGGTCCTGGTGATGAGATGGGATTTGACCCGGGGGTTATTCCCGGTTCCGGAAACTTTGTCATGATCCGCAAGAATAAGAGCCTCGGACAATGGTATGGCTATAAGATTGACGGGGTGTATGCTTCACAGCACGAAATCAACGAGCAAGGGCTTACCGAAGTGCTCGGCCAGAAGATTGCCAGCATACGTCCGGGAGATTATCGCTTCCGCGACCAGAACGGTGACGGTAAAATCACTTCCGCCGACCTCGTATTACTGGGAAGTGGCGAACCGGATTTCACAGGCGGTTTGACGAACACAGTTTCTTATAAGAACCTGTCATTGAGCGTAGCTATGCAGTTCAGTTACGGAGCAACTGTTTTCAACGCCAACCTCCATTCATTGACAAGTGGACGTGACGGTCATAATCAGATTGCTGAAATGAATACCAAGTCTTGGTCGCCGACACTTTATGATGCAGATGGTAACGTATTCTTTGCCGGTAACAACGAAGCCAAATATCGTATGCCGGGTGGGGTAGCACTCAACTACTGTACATCCAAAATGCTTGAAGACGGTTCGTTCCTCCGTATAGGAGACATCACGCTGGCCTACGCACTTGGAAAGAAAGTAGCCAAGAAAGTCGGTATGCAGAACATCAAACTGTTTGCTTCGGTCAAGAACCTTTGCGTATTTACCAAATATACGGGATTTGACCCGGAAGTAAACACTCGTCAGGGACAGACAGGCGACTTGATGCCGAGTCTCGACTACAGTGCTTATCCGCGCAATCGTTCTTATTCTGTCGGTTTTAATTTTATTTTCTGATTTGTTTAACACCCTGAATATTGAATTCCATGAAAAAATATATCATATTATTATTGGCTACTACGTTCCTACTCGGAACTTCCGTTTCGTCTTGTACCAATTTCTTGGAAGAGAAGCCGGAGTCTGAATTCGATGAAGGAACTTTCTATAAGACTGTCGAATCTCTGAAAGTAGGAGCAGTCGGTGCGTTTTCTACGCTGCGCTATATGTATAACGTCGGCACCAATACCCCGTTATTTGTCGGTATGGTGGGTACGGACGAGTGTATGTATCCCAATGAAACGAACCTGCGTGGTTTTATCGACCGCTACACATATACGCCTACCGATGGCTGTATCAAGCAATTCTGGTTTCGCTACTACCGGTTGATTACCGCCTGCAACACTGTTATCTACAAAGCACAGGGAATCGAAGGAGACGCTAAACTTATCAACCGCTATGTGGCTAATGTACGCTTTTTACGTGCATGGGGATATTTCAACCTGGTGCAGACTTTCGGAGCCGTGCCTTTGATGACCGATCATGTGACGGAGCTGACTTACGACATGGGACGTACACCGGTAGCAGAAGTTTATCAACTCATTGAAGATGATTTATTGTTCTGTTTGGGTGAAGATGTTTTGCCTAAAGAGATAGACGGTGGTTGGGCGAATTACTGGGCTGCCAAAACATTGCTGGCAAAAGTATATATAACGATGGCTTCGGCACGTGCCGCTGATCGTGTAGCCGGTTACGAGCAGATTGAACAGACAGATGAAAAACTTTACGGTGACGCATTGGCACTGCTGCAAGATGTAATCACCAACAGCGGACGTGATCTGGAACCGGTCTACGGAGATGTCTTTAAAATTGAAAATAAGAACATCAATAAAGAGACGATTTGGGAAATACAGTTCAGTGCACAGAATCCTTATGGCTCACAATGGCCGAAAGAATACGGTGCCCGTGCAATCAATACCGACGGACAGAAACTTTACGGCGGCTGGCGTACAAATGCCATTGCCGGACAATGCAACCTTAAATATGTTCCCTCATTCTGGAACTATTATGATGCCAATGGTTACGACAAGCGTCGGGAGTGGAATCTGGCCGATTATGTGATTGACTTTGATAAGACCAATAATAGCCCGATAGCACAGAAACCCATGACGGAGCTAAGCGGTAAACCGCAACCCGGAGACAATGCGAAGTCTGTAACGAACAGTGGTGTCACCAAATATCGTTGGGGAGCTACCTGGAAAGATGAACATACCAACTTTGTGTATTCCAACTGTCCGAACAATATCCTCGTACTGCGTTTTGCCGATGTACTGCTAATGTATGCCGAAGCCGATTTGATGTTGAATAACGGTTCACCGTCCGACGAGGGTGTGGAAGCAATGAATCGCATCGTGCAACGTGCCCGCGGATTAAATCAGGGAGTTGCTGTCACTGAAGACGATACCCCTGGATTTGGGAATTACGATACGTATACACTCGAAGATGTTTTGTTGGAGCGCGCCCGTGAGCTTTGCTTCGAACGCTGGCGTTGGTATGACCTCGCACGTACCGGTATGCTTGAGCACTTCCTGGAAAACCGCAATGGTTTTAGTACGACGAAAACCAGCTTCGACAGTGATAAGAATTATTTGTTCCCCATTCCGTTGAGTGAGATACAGATCTCGACGAATAAAGACGGAATGTATCAGAAACCTAATTATTAATGGGATGGCAATTATGCTTCTTTCTGTTTTAATAAGACGGGATATTGCAGAACTTGATAAAACTAACAGTTTGTCCGGATATTCCCTTGGGGAGATTTAATCGGGCTTTAAAAATCTTGAATCAATGAAACAAATAAAATATTTATTCTTTATCCCTTTTCTGGCTCTTCTCTGCTTGATGACGGGATGTGAAAATGACAAAGATGTGTATTACCCTTATGTCAATGTTCCGCTTACTACGCACAATCCGGTGCTCGTTGAGGGAGAAGTCCTGCATATCGGTATTGGTTTGGACGGTGTGAATTATCGTGTAGAGAGTGATAATGAGGATGTGGTGACTGCCGAGGTGGTTGGCAACGAGATACTGTTGACAGGCGGTGACATAGGTAGCACCATCGTTCGCCTTTCGGATGATAGCTACAATCGTGCTCTCATGACGGTTGAAGTACGTAAACTTCAGGAACTGACACTCGAATCGCTCCCGGAGGGAGTGGAAGTATTGCGTCTGGATAATGACGGCGTTATTCTTCGTGAAATGAAAATCCTGACCGGTAATGGCGGTTATACAGTAACCAATTCTGCTCCTGAAGCCATCAGCGCTGAAATTGTGGAAGACCCCGACGTAACAGGAGGATATAAACTGATACTTGGCGGTAAAGCAAATGTCGATCAGGCAACGATTACTGTGACAGATTCCCGAAACAAGTCAGCTACTCTTAAAGTGCGGGTGACGAATCCGATTCGTCCTGTTCTGTTTGATAAAGAGGGGACTCTTGAGGGGGAATATGTGTACGAGGGTACGCCTCAACAGATTTCTTTCAATATCACTTCCGGTAATGGCGGTTATACCGTTAAATCTCTGAATGAAGGGGTAGCTACTGTGGCAATCTCCGGCACTACAGTAACTGTTACTGTGGTAGGTGACGGTGGTACAACCATTACTGTGACCGACCAGGAAAAGGAAAGCCGTTCCATAGATTTATGGGTACCGCTCAATCTTGACGACCCGACGCCACGTATTTATTGGGATGGTTATCGTGCCGATATTAACACGGCCGGAGTTTCCAGTACCGGATCTTATGCAACGCCAAAAGATATGTACTGGTATCAACAAAACGGTGAAGTGAAAGATACATATTATGTCTACTTTAACGGTGGTTGGGCAAACAATTTAAATTGTGTGAATGCTGCCAACCGTAATCCGAAGTTTGAAACGACTATCAATGACACTAAGACTTCGTATACAGACAAAGCAGCCTCTGCCGTTAAACTGACCGAGTTTATTTTGGAAAAACGCATTGGTACAGGTCCGACAAGCCATCCGCATATCTATTTCATCTCTTTAAAAACAGAAGATGGTAAGCGTGGATTTATAGTGCATCGTTGGAATGAATAATAAAGACAAATAGGTTCTTAGTTTTTTTTCAGGGTATGAATATGAGGGTCGGATGCTGTATTGCTCCGGCCCTCTATGTTTTGATAGAGCATACAAAATTAGAGGCTGCCTTTCGGTAATACCACGAAAACAACTATCTTTGCTAACTGTTTATTATACACATAACCTAACAATATTATGCAGTATGAACTATAATTTTGATGAAATA
>OJOS01000775.1_pt1 | contig 12519 bp, 26 predicted proteins | sample 1598271 | NCBI WGS metagenome assembly OJOS01 (sample SAMN03922451, study PRJEB24848) | human gut metagenome | isolation source: stool sample | host: Homo sapiens | place: Germany | collected 2009-11
TTATTCAATAACGGTTTTTCTATAACTGCTTTTAAAAATATATTTTCTTTCATATCCTTCTATATTGCGCAGGGCTTTCGCCCTGCCGATTTATGTTAATGCGTTTTATCCTCATGTAATAACTCGCAGTAAACTGGTGTTGTGGCATCTGTGTGCTTATTGGCTATAAGAACCTCATTACTATCCCAGTTAATATATACCTGTGTAGCAAATGCACCGAAAAACTGAATTTCTTTCGTGCCAAACAATACCACCGCGTCATCATTTACATTTGCAAGTGCTGCAATTAATTCTTTCTTGGTCATATTCTTTTTTGTTGCGCAGGGCTTTCGCCCTGCTGGTTATTATGCTATCTTTAGCTCTTTAAGTCTCATATCTACCAATGATTTCAGCTTGCGAGTATCAAATAGTGGACTTCTATACCCATCTTTGATAAGCTGTATCATTTCTTTATAACCAACCTTACATACAACCTCTGTCTTCATGCTGTTATCATAAACAGCATGAAGACAGAGGTTATTGTGAATGCCATTGTTTTGTAACCTTTATCCTTCTTCATGATAGATGCAAACAAATACATATATACAGCATTTTTCATGCTATTCAAGGCATCTTCTTGACTGGCATTTACCTTTCTACCACCTAAAAAGTCACCACATTCAATTTCTTGACCTTTTTTGATAATAGACAATGTACTGATGTACATTTTAATATCTGTTGCTTTCATATCTTCTATGTTTTAATTGTTAGTAATATTGGTTTCTTTTATATAGCTAAGATACTGATTATTAGCGATGTGTGCAAATATAATCGTCTGATTAACAGTGAGTTAAACTTGGTTTAACTTAAAATTGGATATTGACATGTTCATTTCAGTCGCGCTTTGTATGAATACCGTCCAATGATATGTGCAATGCTTTTTCATATATCGACTTATCACAATTAGAAAATAATCGTTAACTTTGTTCATACTTTTAAAATTATAGGTGCATGAAAAAAATTGTGACTTTATTTGCAACCGTGCTTCTGTTATACGGTTGTGGAAGTGTTCCTTTGACAGGCAGGAAACAGATGCTGCTTGTATCCGACTCCGAAGTGCTTTCATCAAGTCTGACCCAGTATTCGGAATATATCAAGTCGGCACCGATATCAAGTAACGCGACAAAGAAAGCGATGGTGACACGTGTCGGAAAGAAAATAGCCGCTGCCACGGAACAATACTTGGAAAATAATGGAATGTCCGGTGAGGTGAGGAACTTCTCATGGGAATTTAATCTGGTTAAGGATAATCAGGTGAACGCTTTCTGTATGCCGGGAGGCAAAATCGTTGTGTATGAGGGACTGATGAATCTGGTTTCCTCTGATGACGAACTGGCTGTAGTTATCGGACATGAAGTGGCGCACGCTGTGGCCAAGCATAGCAATGAGCGTATGAGTCAGCAGCTGGTTGCACAATACGGAGCGAAAATTTTGGGGGAGGCTCTCAGTGGAAAGTCCGCCGCCATACAGAAAGCCGGGAATATAGTCTATGGTCTTGGAGCACAATACGGTGTGATGCTTCCATTCTCACGCAAACATGAAACCGAGGCTGACTATATGGGGCTTATTCTTATGACGATGGCTGGTTATAATCCGAATGTGGCCGTCACATTCTGGCAGAAGATGTCGGCGGGCGGATCGGGTTCAGTGCCAGAGATCATGAGTACGCATCCGAGTGACGCAACACGTATTAGTGACATAAGGAAACATTTGCCGGAGATGAAGAAATATAAGTAAACTTTAGAAAGTTACTGTAAAGTATTTGAAAAAACTTTAGAGAATGGTACAAAAAGGCGTGAAACCAAATGGAATCACGCCTAAATTATAATAAAACTCTTAAAAAGGTGTACATAATTACCAATCCTTAATTCTCTAACATCAATCATAATAACGCTGCAATCTTACGCACCTTATTAATTCTCTCCATAAACCTGTTGTCTTTTTTTGCCATTTGCAAATTATAAGATGTTTGCATTTTGAGCAAAGGTTCCGCATCTAAATCTAACGCGGCTTCTAGGAGCATAGCATATTTTGTATTTAGTGAACGCTTTGCATTCAGAATTTCATTTAATACAGTATAAGACACACCCATCTCTTTAGCAAGTTTCTTTTGAGAAATACCCCTAAATTCAATTTCATCTTTTAATACTTCTCCCGGGTGTGTCGGTTCAAAAGGAATTAAGTTATTAGCTATCATTTTAGGGTCTACGCCATCTATTTTAATCATAACTTTCTATTTATAATGGTTAGACAATTCAATTATATTACAGATGGTAGTCACTACTTCACCTTGCACCTCTGTGGTTGTAAATTCAATACGATATTGATTGTTTACTCTAACAGAGCAAAAGTCCTTTTTGTCCCCTGATAATTTTTCAAAACTCAGCCCATTGTATTTACAAAGTGAAGTTACATCAGGGACACTGATTATTATATCTATACAACGTTTATATCTACGTACGATATCAGGTTGAAAACGATGCTTTTTATCATTCGCCTTTCCAAACTCATACAATTCTTTCAGATACTCTTTATCAAACGTTACTACCATCTCATTTGTTTCTTTAATGCAAAGATAGCATTTTAATTTTATTCATTCGCATTTTTGCGAATAATTTTCTTAAAAAAAAAATTAGCGACAACTCCAAAGAATCACCACTAACTATTCTATTTTTCTTATCACAAAATTGTGAACTACCGCTAAAGTAAAGATTTAGGGGGCTTCAAATACGATTTTCAATAAGCCAAGAATGCTGGAGCCACGCAAATTTGGCATAAAGTCTGATTGGGAGCTTTCATAGAGCTATATTTCCCATTAAGTGCATTTCTTTTTAAGTATTTCAACACATTCTTTATCCCATCATCGAAACCATGCTTATACCCTTTAGCGTATTCTCCAATGTTATATACCGCCATTGCCAACATAAACAGGATAATACCTAAAGCCTTATGCCAGCTAGGCAACGAGATAGAAAACGGTTTAAATGTAATTGTTAGATCTCCGACCCATAATAGGGCGATAATACATATGATTGTAAATATAATTGTTTTCATAATCAATATTTTTTTTCGTTCAACTTAGGTCTTAATTCGTTATATCTTTGTTTCTGCTCAATATGCCATAGCAAATCTATGTCAAGATGTTTGGCTAGTGCAAAGATTGAAAATATCATCTCATTTACAATCGTAGAAAGATACTGGTAATCTACAATTGGTTTGATAAATATGGAATATATCGCTTCCGTGAAACTCAATTGGCTGTACATGCAGGCAATATCATCTATATATTCGGAGTTAATATCATTACTAGCAGATTCAAGGCTTATTCCTCGAAGTCCTGCAAGGTCAAGCAGACGTATAACCGCATCGCTTAGTTCGTCTGGAAGTGTATTTTTTACATTTTTTTCAAAGGAACACTTAAATCGCTTTTCTTCTTCCACTAATGCAGGATAGCGATTATAGTCCATTTCAAAACGTGATTTACATTTCTTTCCTAATCTTCCCTTTCTATCTGCTTCCACAGCTTCCATAAGATCGGAAATGATAAGGCAAAGGAAGTGTTCTTCACTAAATCTTTTATCGTGGAAACCATGCTCACAAGCTGTTTTGTAAGCTATATTCCGTAGTTCGTTCAAATTAATATTATTCATAAATTTACTCCCTATCTGTTAATCAATCAGTTCAAATTTATATACGAAAACATAAGGATTGGATTCCCATGTACCCTTGCCTGATACTTTATCTATGAGGGCTGCAAAGGCTTCACGGGGTGTATCAAATCCATCGTCTTTGTTTCCCTCAAATTCATAAAATATAGATGGTGGAAACTCATCATCACCCGAATCTTCATATACCCCTTCTTTCAAGCAATCTTCATCGCTAATGTCCTGTAAACGTTCAATCTTGAGATTGGTAATTCGGATATGATGTATCATGAGGTCAGCGCGGACAAACATCTTATTTTTAAATCCTGCCCCACAATACTTTTTGTTAATTGTTGATGAATCTACAAAGAAGTCATTAGGGCAATTCCCCGCATGAAATATGGTTTCATAGCTTTGCGCAATGGCAACAACTTCACCAACCTTATATCTAGACAAATGAATTTTATCTTTACAATATGTAAATGGAACAATTCGTCTAGTTATTGTCTTACGACCATCCAACACCGCTTGTGTTAATCCAAATTTATCATTGAAAGATATCTTTTTCATATTTATATCAATTTTAATGCTTCCTGTAAACCTGATTCAAGTGCTTCCTCGTAGGTATTATAACGGATAATAGGTCTGTCAGACAATCCTACTAAATCATGGTTAGGAATTGTTAGTATATCATATATCCAATAATTTCCATACATATAGGATATTTCGATATGCAGGTTCTTGGTTTCACGTATCCACTTCTGGGCAGCGGATTGCAGAGGAAATTCTATATCTGCAAACATACCTTTCTCTTTAAGCAGTTTAGCAGTTTCTAATGTTACAAGTTCTTCGGTCATAATTTTATTCTCCTTTTAGTTCATTAATTAAAGCGCCAGCACAAGCAATTGCAAACCGGGCAATGCCTTTAGGTATTGTATGTTTTTCTTCCTTCTTGTAATCTGCTTCCGAACAAGCGTAACCAACTACTGTATTGTCACTTAAAATCCCTTGCATGGCTGCTTTCGCCAGTTCATATCGCCTCTGTTCCCAGTCGATAGCTGAAAAATCAAGTTCACATTCCTTGAAAACCATGTTATCGCATACATATAAATAATCTTTGCTATGTTGAGAGTTGATGTTTAATTGGGGAGTTACATCTACCAAAACTCCTGTTGATTTTACTCTTGCTTTCATTGTTCCTCCTTTGTTTTAAAATGTTCAATCAGTTCGTTTACGGTAGCCTTGTGATAACGTCCTGAAATAATGGTTGCATTATCCCAATTTTCATCCCAAAAGAACATAATGTCTTTTGGCTCTATGAAATAATGATCGTTACCAATAGAATCGTCATAAGAAATGCTAAGAATGGAATCTGCTATAAACCACTGCATGTAGTTACTATCATCCCTTAATGCGGCTATAGCCAGGAAAAGTTCTTCATTCGTTCCGCAATCAATACGTCCTTTCTTAGTGACAGTATCTACATTATATATCACTCCATATAAATTACCATAAGACGTTATAATAGCTTTTCCTTCTTCGATACTTTTATGACTTCCCTTTCCGTCATAATTATGTTCATCTAATGTTGTATTACCAGAATTAAGTATGTTATAACCCAACTCTTCCATCCTTCTCCGAAGCTCCTGTGTATTTTTGCGTATAAAACACGGTGTTGTAAATCCCATAGTTATTCCTCCTTCCCAACTTTAACATATCCGTTTTCAATGCACCAACACAACATATCGTATGCTGCATCAATGAGTTCTTTACTTTCTGTAATCTTTATTATTGACCTAGAATAAGGTTCCATATACAAGCATGTATAGCTATCTGCAAGTTTTTGGATGGTAAGCACTTGATTGCCGATGAAGCAAGGCAGCTTATCGAGAATATCCTGCAAGGTGTAAGTTTTACGAGAATGGTCGTAATTCGTATCGGCATCTAGAGAGACTACAATCATGTTGTCTGAATCTGATTCATTCCACTCGAAACACATGCTTCCATCGCTCGTATCAAACCCAATCTTCTTCAAATGTTTCATCTGTTCAACTGATAATACCTGTTTCATTTCTTTTCCTCCTCTATCTTAATCTCCGTTACTTTACCACGATTGACAAAGTAGAGACAACCCATCACATCGCACAGATATGCTTCATTCCTCATCTTACACTTATTGCATTCCTTACGCAATGAACATTTACTGCAATCAAAATTAATACAGGACGCATCAATCAGTTCAACCATTTCATGGAACACCCCGTCTATTATTATTCCGTTCTTTACTTCCATACCGTTCATTCATTAGAAGTTACACCCAAGCACAATACTTTGCTAGACACGCCTACATCGTCAAATTCAAGAATTAAATACTCTGTATCGTAAGGATAAGGGTATCTGCAATTTTTCAATTCCTCATCCGTCAATTTGCGTCTGACACGCATCTCGATTTCAAAATCATCGGGAAGGTTCTCTATGATTTTTCTAAGTTGTCCTACGTTCTTTATTTCCATATAGTCTAAGTAATTTAATTGCTAATAGAGGTTTTTTATCTCCTATTTGATTGATTAGCTTTGTTAATTTGTCCACTCTGCCATAGTGTCTAACGCAAATAGCATTTGCCTTCATCGAGCGTCCTAATCCGTATAAATACTCCATGTGTGCATTTATGCGGATATTCTTCATTATTTTTTTTGCTTGTCTTAATTTCATCATTCAATCTCCTTCTATGTTGTATTCCAAATAATAGAATACTCTTTTAGTTGTTATTAACTTTATAAATCAATCTCTTACATAATCTTTTCACAAAAGAAGAAACAATAAAAATTTCCATACGACTTTTATTAAAAAGGTGGAAAGTATGTTTTTCCCCCTAAAGGATTAACTATAAACTCTTTCCGATTAATTCTTATACGCCATTCAAGCGTTTTCATTCTTCTCATGTGTTTCTTTACTGGCTTAGTTGAAGTAATCCGACCTAAACACTCATTGTAATCAAATTTTAATTTGTTCCAATAATGAAAGTATCTATTATTATACATATTTTTATTCTTTAGTAAATACAGGCGAAAATTCTTGAATATACCCAGTAAGTTCATCTACATGTTTCCTTAGCTTGATATTAAGCAACTTTAATAGATATATCTCCCTATATGCTTCCGCTAAGCTAATGGTTAATTCTTCCTTATCCATATCTCAATCTCCTTTCTCTTTAATCCGTTCCAGTACATCTCTGTTGGCTTCTAGTATATCATCGAATGAAGGTATGGGCATCCACATGTCACATTCGTAGTCGTTCCAATCCTCAAATTCAAATCCTCCGTCTGTCGCAACGTATGGCGATCTCCCGGTTGAAACAACGATATAGCCACTAACAATCGCTCCATTTGATACCATTCTGCAAAGGACAAGCTTATTTGGCTCAGGCAACCGTTCATTAACGCTTATCCAAGGAGATTGCTTTGACTGCCACTCTGCACCACATTGAAAATCTTCCATACTATCAGCATGACGTGAAACGTAGGTATCCGCGTCAACTTCTTTCAGAACGTCTTTTCTGAACTTCGTTTTATTAGTAGCATAATCGTATGCCGCTTCTTCTACTGTCTGTTTCATATCTGTTCCCGTTTTGTTCCTTATTGATCAATTACTTTTTTCAATTTATTAAAAGCCTTCTCTTTATCAAATCTAATCCCATCTTTGAACTCCAATATCAACTGCCAAAGCTGGTTTTTGTAAACATCACCTGCTTTATAGTCAGTCTTATAATGGCATTTCTGTGTAGTGGTTATTTCCTTAAATATATTCGTTGCATTAAGATATGTGGCTCCCCATTCTGTGAGTTCTACACTAACGATATCATTCAAATCTATTTCTACCATAAATATTCCTTTCTTTTATTATATATTGCAATCTCCACATATATTCACAAGGGAATCAAATTCTTCTCGTGAATATTCAAATCTATTGATTACGATTACCTCGTTACCATTTTGGTCAAAATAAACTCCATCATTCATTTCTGTTCCTTTATGTACTTTTACACATAGAACAAAATCTAAACCTTTTGCAATCCACAGCATTCCTGTGATATCTATCTGCGCATGCAGCAAAGAAAGTGCAGTTATGACAATCTCTTTTAAATTTTTTCTTTTTCTTTACTTTAGGATATTTCATTTTTCACTCCTTTCTATATCGTTATTAGTTAATTGGCAGTTTCATAAAGCACATCCAATGAGTTTTAGATGCTTTTCCGGACTTATGCCCGAATAGCGGCCGCTCATTGATTATCTCCAATATTCGTCTTACAGGAATACGAGTTTCGTTCCATTTGAAAATCAGCACTCCGTTCGGTTCAAGCACTCGCATACATTCGCTGAATCCTTTCTTTATATCTTCCTGCCACTTAAACCGTCGAAGCGTTCCATACTTTTGAGCCATATATGCACCCTCGTTCGCATTATCAAGGTGTGGAGGATCAAAGACTACAAGTTTAAAAGAACTGTCCGGATACGGCATTGCTGTAAAGTCGGCAACCACATCAGGATGGACTTCCAGCTTACGACCATCGCATAAAACATATTCGACATCACGAATATCTTGGAAGAGAACGTTTGGATTCTTCTTATCAAACCAAAACATTCTACTGCCACAACAGGCATCTAATATAAGTTTTCCATTTTCCATTAAGCTATTTCTTTTGATTTCTTCAATCTCAACTTTCTCAATACTTTGCAAAGTGCTTCAGTATTTTTTCTCGCTTGTGTAACCTCCACCGCATTTCCGATAAATTTCTTTTGGTCAGCTTGTGTGCCTATTAAAACATAATCTTCAGGGAATCCCATAATCTTTTTGAGTTCCGGAATGCGAAGCATCCGCATTTTAATATCCACTATGCCATACAGTGCCATGAACTCCTTTATTTTCACGGTCATAGGACTATCATTATCGTAGATTTCAATCGCTAGCCGTCCACTTTCCGTTGCTACTAGATAGGGCGGCATCTTATCCATGCGGGCTATCAATGTGAAGCAAGGGCTATCAACAGAGCCACCAGCACTGTTGAACTGTGGATTCATCAGATAGTGCCATTTCCTGTTTGCGGTAATGGTCTGGGAGGGTTCCTCTATACTGCTACCTACATTTGAGAATGCAGTATTCATTATCCACGGCTGGCATGTTACCAAGTTTTGTTTCGGTGTTGTGGTAACAGCGGGGCATGGTGAGTTTATATCAGACACCTGACCACCTCCAGAATATTGATTCATAAAAAATGGAGATACAAGGGAAAGTCTGTCTTTCGTCAGAAGTGTAGGACAAGGCTGATTAATATCCTTTCCTGTATCCTTAAAGTTATAAGAACACATAAATCGGCTTTCAATTAAAGCCATCCTGTCCTTCGTTGTGACCGTTGGAGCTGGAAGGTCTACCGAATGATTATGTCCATTTCCATAATAAGCAGAGACAAAAACATGGTGGTCTTTGCAGGTGATTGCACCTGCCGGTTCTTCTACGGACACATTCTTGCTTTCGGGATGTCCGCTGAACTGTTTGGAGAGGAAACTTACCTGTACCTTTGCAAAGCGGTTTTCAGTAGTCAACACTCCGCATGGTTCATCAACTGATTTGCATGTGTCTTGAGAGCGAACCGTATTGTAACGGGAAAGGAAAGCATCCTTTCCTCCGGCTACAAACTTGATAAGTCCAGCATAGATACGTTCAAGCGTTTTCTCTGCAAGAGGCTTTTCCCTGAAGATGGTAGTTCCTTCATCAGAGAAATCAAGCACATCTTTTACCGGCTTCCACTTCTCCAGCCGCGAGAACATATCTTGCCTACCACCTTTACAGTGGGTCGGTTCTGGGAATACTATCGGCAAGTTCTTTTTAGCAAAGATGCCGAAGAAGCGTTTTCTTGTGGTGTAGGCACCGAAGTCGGCAGCATTTAAGATGCGGTGCTCAAAGTTGTAACCGTACTTCTTGACATTGCGCACCCACTTTTGATAAAGCCGGCCTTTGTCCATGCTGATAGGTTTCCCATTCTCATCCATATCTCCCCATGACATAAACTCTTCTACATTTTCAATCTGAATGTAGTCAGGGTCTATAACATCAATATAACGGAAGAGATGTTCTGCCAACGTTCGGCTGTCGGCATCTCTCGGCTGACCGCCTTTGGCTTTCGAGAAGTTAGTACACTCCAAAGAGGCATGAAGCATTATCATGGCATCAGGGTATAGCTGGCGGATACGTTCTACAATAGTGCTTATCGGGGAAAGTTCCAGTGTACGGATATCCTCAATAAAGTGAAGTGCATCAGGGATATTGGCATCATGTGAAAGGATGGCATTCTTGTCATGGTTCACACAGCAAACAACCTTTCCACATCTATTTCCATCCAATCGTGCTTCTTCCACACCTTCGGATAAGCCACCGGCGCCACAAAAGAGATCAATAACAAATAGTTCTATATCGGACAGACCTTCAATGGATTTTAAGATATTTTTCTGCGATTTCATAACTTCTCCTTTTTAAACAGGTGGCTGAACGCATTATCCAAATCCAAGTCCAGATTCAGTTTGGACGGGAAAGATTTAATGTATTCGTACATCTTATAAGCGAGGTTGTCATCATCACCGCATCTGTCAATCAGTGTGAGCAACATGGCGTTCACCATGTCAGAATCATTGCCGAAGTTTTCCTGAGTGGATTCGCTGCAATGATTCACATCACTTTTCAATCTCTTTATCGCGGCTATGGCTGTGTTGAAGTTTCTTTTTGAATCGTGCCGCAATTCAAAGCCTTCCTTCTTGTATTGCTGCTGCATTTCTAGAAGGTTGGTTTCTAAAACGTCCGTGAGGACAAATACGATGTTGGTCAGTGTGTTCAATTGAGTTGTTTCTTGCATAATAATAAATTTTATTTGACTTTCAAATAAAAATAAAGTCAGATTATCCGCAGAATAGGGGAGAAGTTGTAAAATGTGAACTTCCCCAAGATGTCATACGGTGTATTTTTTCAAAGTGTCCATGATATTGTCTATCGGCAGGGATACGGATGTTTTTCCCTTATCTTCATAGCAGGCAATATGTCTGTATGCCTCAGGGAAATTCTCTTTGATTCTTTTGAATGTCCGTAATGTCAGAAGTGACGCAACGACTGATTCATATACCTTGGTCTTCTCATCCTTTACCGCACTGATCTCGATTTCCAGTTTGTCTATCTTTTCAATAACTTCCCTGTCCGCCTCAATGTGAGGATAGTAAGCGTTTGCGCTGGGAAATCCTTTCAGTCCGGCAACACGTTTTTCATAGGAACCGTTAAACAGTGTGATGCTATATGCAACAGAGAAATAAGACCGAAACTTTTGAAAACAGTCGGTGATTTCCTGTGGAATGGATTTTCGGATCACCTCTTCCGTAATCCTGACCTGTTCATCATGCAACAGGTTGATTTTCTTTTCTAACGGCTCTACCATTTTATTGGCAACTTCTTCCGCCAAAACTTTCGTAATGTTCATTGCTCTTGGTTTTTATTAATTCTTTTATGTATGTAAAGATAACTTTTATTTATTTGTTTCTCAAATAATATAATCTTAAAAACGCATCTGCTTAACTTAATATAACTGTCATCTCCTGCGGCTGTTTCCGAGCAGGGGAATGACATTAAAACTCTTGAACCTGTCAATCAGACGTCCTTCAAACCGTTTCCTGAAATCACCGATGTTCAGATTGCTGGTGATATGGTATTTCTTCCCGAACTGCTGGTAAATCTCATAACGCGCATAGAGAAACTCGTCTATCACGCTGTCAAGACTGGTACCGTAGCTCTTCTGATTCTCGGTTTCCAAACCTATGTCGTTCAGACAGATATTGAACGGGGCGGGATTGAATCCTTTTGACTGCCCCTCGTTGTAGGAATACAGGTCTATGTGTCCGTTCATCTTGTAGTAGTTCATCATCTGGGTGACGGAGAGGTTTTCAAACTGACTGGGATTCCGTGTCAGACGCAGATAATCGGCGAAAATCTGCATGATCATTGTTTTTCCAGTGCCGGGTGCCCCGACAATCAGCAGGTTCTTGTGAATCTTGTAATCCTCATCGGGAAACACTTTCTCGGCCAGTCTGCATCCGTTGAAGTAATACAGCAGGAAAGACAATATCTTCGAGTTGTTCTCGTCAACCTCGAACTCCCTGAATTCACGTCCAGTATAATCATTGCCCAGTTGCCTGACAAGATCACGATGGGCGTAATATTCGGCTGGATTCGTCAGGTCATATTCAAAATCTTGCAGAATAGTCTTTTTGTGACGCTCCACCAGATTGTATATCTGTTCCTGTTTCAGTTTCGCCGCAAATGACTTTTCCTGTCGGATCTGTTGTAGTTCTGCTGAAAGTTTTTGTTCTTGCTCTGTCATCTTTCTGTTTTTTAAGTTCCGTTATCAACCAGTTTGAGAAATGGCGTTTTGCATCTGAAACAGACTTGTGTGTAACGCCTTCCCCCTTTAGCTTCCAATAGTACAGGTCAACGTATTTGTCTTTGCATTCATCCAAAGTGAAGTTCCTGAATCCGTTCCTGTATGCCCGTTCCCAAGCATCCCTCAGCCATCCTTCCTCAGACTTTAGGTCCGCGAAGCATTTGTCTAAATCCATATCGAATGTTTCTGATGAAATATCGCCCAGGTTTTCACGCGTATGCGCGCTAGAGAGAGAGTTATTATTATCATTTACATTATCATTATCGGCTTTTTTGGGTTCTGAAAAACCCACTGGGTTATTTGGGTTTTGTAGATACTAATTGAAAAGTGCGCCGTATTCTAATTGAAAAGAGCTCCATCCAT
>OJOS01000790.1_pt1 | contig 12296 bp, 9 predicted proteins | sample 1598271 | NCBI WGS metagenome assembly OJOS01 (sample SAMN03922451, study PRJEB24848) | human gut metagenome | isolation source: stool sample | host: Homo sapiens | place: Germany | collected 2009-11
CGCACCTATTTCCTCTGAAGACCGCACTGGTTGCTCCAAACGAAAATAAAGCTCCATATTATTAGAAAATGAGCTGTTTGCCAGAGCTACTACTCTTGCTCCATCCGATGGAACCCCTTGTGAAATCAATTTATCCTGTTCACTAGCGATTTTATCCATCATGGACTGAATTTTTTCATTCAGAAATTTGGATATAAAACGCATCGTCACATTTTGCGCTGTAAGGCTAACAGCCATTTCATCTGAAAGAGAATTTGGCCGAAAGCCCGGTTTTATAGTATTAAAACCATTTGAATTTGCTCGAAAATTCTGTTTTAGTTCTCTCGGTCCAATCAATTCACTAATTGTTTTTACGTCACCTGATGATAGTCTTTCAAGATAGTTCATCTTTTTTCCTTCCCTTTCGTTTTCAACGATCTAATGAAATGCTTATAGTATACAAGTGCATTTTCTTCTATGTGGCCACTTCGTATTTTTTGAGAAATCCATTTTTTTGTTTCCGGATAATTTTTCAGCAGAGACAATGTTGCGCCCAATGTATGTGAAACCGGCACTTTTGCCCCACGAGCACTCATCAGCTCATGTACAACATGTAAGTCATCTGAAGAACTGACCGTTCTACTCAAACGCTGATATTCTATGTTCCAAATAATATCAAGTCCTTGAAGGACGCTGATTTTCATGCCATACTGCACATTACTATATTCGATGGCTGTTTCCGCCTTCAGAAGAATCTTTTCAATAACATATCCATTCCTCTTGATTTGAACCACACCGTCAAATGGAGCAAGTATCCGTATGCTGTGATTTACCGGAAGCTCATTTTCCAAACCGGACTTCAAAGCATTCCCTTGGACATCAGTGATAGTCACTATCGGTCTACCTGAGCGTTCTTTTAGCTCCTTCTTCCAAAGATATGTATACTCCAGCACCTTTGCTCGCCCTGTTGAAATCAATTGCTGTCGCTCATTGATTTCAATCGAACACACCTTACCTTCATCCGAAGTATAATACAGCATTGGTGCTGCTGGATAGGTTTTTGTAACAATTTCTCCTTGACTCTGAACGCCTTGTCCTCGAATATGAAACCATGTTGTTTCCCCTGAGTTTTGGATAATATATGGCGACTGCACATAGACTGGCCAAATCGGCTGAATTGAAATCGGTTCACTTGTGAGACGGCAATGGTAATTAAGAAAGAACTCTGCTGCCGACTCTGTAAAATCTGTCACCAAAACTTCCGATAGATACCATGTTGTCCATGAGGCACTCTTCTTCAGAACAGTCTTTATTGAGATTCCATTGTAAATATCATCCAGGCATCCTGTGGAAAGCAAATAGTAGCATTTTCCGACTACAACATCTGCATCATCTGTAAGCATCCGTCCTGTTTCTCCGCTAAAGAGCGAACCACTTCTTTTTATACCTTCCACTACTCGGGGCCAATAGGTTTTCTCTATTTCATCAGACGATATAACAGTATAACTTTCACAAGGGTACTCTCCTATCGAAACATAGGTGATAGATTCCGCATTCAAGCGTTCAAACGAGTATACGAACGGTGTCATTGCTTTATCAGATGGAATGACCGTGACATTCTTTTTTTCTTGCTGGTTCAGAACTATCCTTGGAACAGCAAGTAGGCCCAACTCAAATTCAAACCCATAGTCTGTAACATTGACTATCCGAATTGGAAGTTCATGCTCGCCTGCCGCATATGTATAGTCGTATCCGTGGACATACATACGTTCCGGACAGCTCTTATCCGCTTCTGCTGAACTATGGCGAAAATGCGGAGCTTGTACTCTTCCGTTGAAAAATGTAACATATTGACCACACAACGAGCACATGAAAATACCGCTGCGGGCCGAAACCCCACCACGAGAATGTTCCCTTGCAACTTCTTCTGGCGTTATACGCTTCCAACCGTTTTTCGACCATACGCACACATGAGTTAATGATGCCATAATAGTCCCTCATCTACAGTTTCACTTCAGTCATAATATGATTCTACCACTAATCGCTAATCAATGAAATAGAAATTCAAAACCATCGCAGTTTCACCAAAGCATCCGCTGTATATTTGTCTGTTTTGCCCCTTTATCAGCCTGCATCGGCACGATGCAGTTCAAGGGTTTGGGTGCTCCCTAACAAGCGTTTTGCAACGCAAATGGTGTTTGTATAGACAGACACATTGCTTGCAGATGCAGACGTTGTATATACGTCTGCCCTGCTTGCGGATGCTATGAAACCTCTCAACGTGCTTCCCAAATTTGAAAATCATTTTGCAATCAGGACCGTCCGTTTTCAAGTTCAACTTGAAGCGGACGGTTATTTTTCTGCACAAAAATTTTCGAGTTTGCAACCGCAGCAAACAGGGCGAGTTGGTACCGCCTCGCAATTTTTGAATCAGATTTTTCAAATCCAACTTCAAAAACGCTTGTTGAGCTTCGCCCAAACCCGATATTCAGCACATAAACTGTGCCGACTGCGTATCTTAACAGACGCTGAATAAGCAAATTTCTTGTAGAAAAAATCGTTTCCGAAAAATCGTCGTTGATTCATTCAATATTGCACAAAACCAGAACTATTACTTCCGGTTTTGAAGGCAAAAAGCGGAAGTATTACTTCCTAAAAAATCGAGCAATTTTATGGTATGCTCTATCCAGAGCCGTTCACAAGAACCGGACCTCCCAAGTCCGGTTTTCTCCCTCAAAACCGGACCTGATACGTCCTAAAAATACTTATTTGATTGTGATAGGCTTTCTACAAGCCTTCATCGAACCTTGAGAACCGAATGACCGTCTGCATGGGATACCCGGCCATGACCCTGCAAGGGAGAGCCGGAAAACGCCGCTGGAAGGGGGTAGGAAGTCCGTGCAGAGAGAACGGCACCCAAAATTTGAAATCACGTTGATACGAAAAACCAGAACCAGTAGTTCCGATTTTGCCTTGAAATTCATTTCATATCCCTTAAAAACCGGAACTACCAGTTCCTAAAAACAAAATTTACGATGTGATACACTAAGCCCACAGAAGCACATTCTTCATTGCTTTCACACCAGTTCAGGCATTGAATGTCCGATTTTTAGCAGAAATTCAAATCAACTTTCGTAAAAACCAGACATAATGTGTCCTAAAAAATCTCCCATGAATGTGTTAGCCTAGTTTCAAATCTATCATTGAACCTTGAGAACCAAATGACCGTCCGCATGGAATACCCGGCGGTGATCTCACAAGAGCGAGCCGGAAGACGCCGCCGGAAGGGGGCAGGAAATCCATGCGGGGATAACGGCTGAACTACCAATAAATTTTTGAAAGGAGATTTTGCCTATGAAGAAAAACAAGTTTGAATTTATCATTGATTCCGAATTTCAATCTCAGATTCCTGCATTGACCGATGAAGAATTTCAGCAACTGGAAGAAAACATCCTTTCAGAGGGTGAAGTCCTGTCTCCCCTGATTGTCTGGGGCAACATTCTTGTTGATGGCCACAATCGCTATAAAATTCTCCAGCAGCACCCAGAAATCCCTTATACCACCCGCTCGATCTCCTGCACCTGCGAAACCCGTGAAGATGTTCTTGCATGGATCTGCAAACATCAGCTGGGTCGTCGGAATCTGACACCTGAACAGAAAAAGTTTCTGATTGGAAAGCAGTATCATTCTGAAAAATCCACTCGTGGGGGAAATCATGGCAATCAGTACACACAGGTGGCAAACTATCAAATTGACAATTTGCCATCGGTAGAAAACACGACCGAACGAATCGCCAAAGAAAATAATGTAAGTCCCTCTTTTGTAATTCGTGCCGAGCAGTTCATGAAAACCGTTGAGCTGATGGAAAAATACTGCCCCGGCATTCAGGAAGAAATCTTATCCGGCAAACTTAAGCTATCCCAGCGAGAGGCTACCATTATCCGTGGAACTCCCACGGAAGCATTGCCCACCGTGGTATCAACGTGGCGAGAGGAAAAGCTGAACGGTAAACCAGACGATAGTGCAGACATCTATGAAAATTCAGAATTGCTTTCCAAGGTCGCCGAAAACAATTTTTCTACTGCTGCCACATCGAAGATCCAAACGGCTGATCCACTCTCGGAGAATCGACCTTTTATTTCATCGGGAAAGCGCAGCACCGAACTCCAGACCATTCGTCAGCTAGGAGAAAAGATGGCAACGGTTGATCATGTCGCCGATGCCGAAGGAATGTTCACTGAAATCAACGGTGCATCAGAGAGTTTTATGTTTCGCATCGATCAATGTTTTGCTCGTTATCCTGACTTTCTGGCAAATGTAGAGCTTGAAGCAAAAGTCATCGCTACTTTGCAAAAAGCAGAAGACTATATTTTGCACCTGAAAGAACAGCATCATCAGCATCTTCTGGAGGCTACCAACCGCCAGTAAAATGCTCTCAAAAAATTTGTTTGATGAAAAAGCACTGGAGGTGAATGCCATTTCAAATTATTTGACCGCTGATACTCCACTGCCGCAATATCTGCCGTATGCTCGCTTTCTGCTGGATACAGACCTGAGCCACACAGCAAAGCTGCTCTACACCCTGTTGCTGGATCGTGCAACACTTTCCCAAAAGAACAACTGGATGGATGAGTGCGGCTTCGTCTATGTGATTTTCCCGCTTTCATCATTGAGCGATGCTCTACGATGCAGCACCATGAGCATTAAACGTGCGTTGCGCTCGCTGGAAGATTCCGATTTGATCGAGCGCAGGAGAGGTCACATTGCTGTTCCCAACAATATCTTTGTAAAAGTCCCGACAGAACAAAAATGTTCCTCTGCATGGAACGATTCTGCTCCATGTGATGGAACAGAAATGATATCTTCCATGGAACAAAAGTGTTCCACTAACCAACGTAATAAGAACGACCTGAAAAATAACCACCTGATAAAAACAACAGATGCTTATTTGACCTTTGGCGAATATCAGAATGTCTTTTTAACAGCAAAGGAGTACAGGCGACTCAAAGCCGATTTCTTCGGGCTGGACAGCCTGATCGAGCAACTTTCGGCTTATATCCAGTCTACAGGTAAGAAGTACGCCGACCATGCTGCCACCCTGCGCATCTGGGCGAAACGGCAGAAAACAGAACGAAAATCGACGCCGGGCATCCCGGACTACACATTCACGGAAGGAGAGAGCCTATAAAGACGATTGAAAAAATTTTTGAACAGTCCGTTTCCAGTATTTCCGAAAGCACCGAGGATTATTATGACGAGGACAGCCTGCTTTATTGCGGAAAATGTCATACGCCAAGGGAAGCGTTCTTTGCAAAAGGCATTGCCCTGATGGGCAAGAAAAAGCATCCAATCGAATGCAGCTGCCAGTGCATCGAGAGGACAAAGCAGGAAGCCCTTATCAACCAACAAAAGCACAACCATCTTGTGCGGCGGCTGAAAGCAGAGGGATTTTCTGACCCGTCAATGCTGGACTGGGCCTTTGAAAACGACAATGGCCGCAGCCCACAGATGCACCACGCACACCGCTATGTAGAGCAATGGCAGACCATGCGCGCAGAGAACCTTGGGCTTCTTCTCTGGGGTGGTGTAGGCACCGGCAAGAGTTTCCTTGCCGGGTGCATTGCAAACGCTCTGATGGAGCAGGAAGTGCCTGTGCGTATGACAAACTTTGCCCGAATCCTGAACGAGTTGAACAGCAGCTTTTCCGGGCGCAATGATATTGTGGACAGGCTCTGCCGCTATCCCCTGCTCATCATTGACGACTTCGGCATGGAGCGTGGCACCGAGTACGCACTGGAACAAATCTACAACATCGTGGACAGCCGATACCGCAGCCGAAAGCCGCTGATCGTCACCACCAACCTGACGCTGGATGAGATACGACACCCACAGGATACCGCTCATGCCCGCATCTATGACCGCCTGCTGGAAATGTGCGTTCCGATCTCCTGCATTGGGGTCAGCTTACGGAAGGAGAACGCACAGGAAAAGCTGGAACGACTGAAACTTTTGATCGGATAAAACGAAAATGTCGGAAAACAAAAATTGCCGGGTGCAAAAGTCATCCAGCTACAAGGAAATGGAGCTGCCTATTGAATAATTGCCACCGTACAGAAACCGGCCCTTCCTCTTCGGACTGCTCTACGCCCACACTCGATGAATGGAGCGCATTCGCAACCTTTCTAGCTGATGTGATTGAGAAGTACGCATCTGTCTTGGAGATAGACAAAGCAGAGTCCTTATCAAACAACGAAAATCAACAAGATGCTGTTGATACCACCATTGCAGCATGATATAATATTCTTGTAATACTTGTCCCAACACAGTGGTAGGGTCTTCCTCTCCACTGTACTACATACACGGAACGAGGTACTTAAAATGAATCGTCCAGATGACTCTCCTAAAAATTCCATCCTCATTTACACCACAGAAGATGGCCTGACCAAAATTGATACTACCTTTGACGGTGACACCGTCTGGCTTTCCATTGACCAGATGGCTGAGTTGTTCCAACGTGACAAATCCACAATTTCCCGTCACATCAAAAACATTTTTGCAGAGGGTGAGCTTGAACGAGATTCAGTTGTTGCAAAATTTGCAACAACTGCCGCAGACGGAAAGACCTATCAGGTCGAATTCTACAATCTTGACATCATTATTTCTGTTGGTTATCGTGTCAAATCCAAACGAGGCACACAGTTCCGTATCTGGGCAACTGGCATTTTGAAAGAATATATGCGCAAGGGATTTGCACTGGATGACGAACGCCTGAAAAATCTGGGCGGCGGTGGATATTTCAAAGAGCTGTTAGAACGCATCCGTGACATCCGTGCTTCCGAAAAAGTGTTTTATCGTCAGGTTCTGGAAATCTATGCAACCAGCATTGACTACGACCCAAAAGCAGAAATCTCCGTCCAGTTCTTCAAAAAAGTCCAGAATAAAATTCATTATGCCATCCACGGTCAAACTGCCGCTGAGGTCATTTACAACCGTGCAGATGCCGAAAAGGAATTTATGGGTCTGACCACTTTTGCAGGAAACCAGCCCACTTTACGAGAAGCTACTATTGCCAAAAACTATCTGAACGAGAAAGAGCTTCGTGCTATGGGGCAGTTGGTTTCCGGTTATCTGGATTTTGCTGAGCGTCAGGCAGAACGTGAACAGCCCATGACAATGCAGGATTGGGCAAACCACCTTGACCGTATTCTGACTATGAGCGGCGAGCAGCTGCTTGTTGGCAATGGCAGTGTGACCCACAAGCAGGCAGTGGACAAGGCTACTACCGAATATCGGAAATACAAGGTTAAAACCCTCAGCGATGTGGAGCAGGATTATCTGAATTCCATTAAGTTTTTGGAGCAGAAAACAGGCAAGAAATAACCGCTTTATGAGGTTTTCTTATGTTACAGGAAAAGACAAAGGTTTACATTTACACCCGTGTTTCAACTGCGATGCAGATCGATGGCTATTCACTGGATGCGCAGAAAGCTCGCATGAAAGCCTATGCAGACTTCAACGACTATCAGATCGTCGGCGAATATGAGGATGCTGGAAAATCCGGCAAATCCATCGAGGGCCGTGCTTCTTTCTGCCGGATGATGGAGGACATCAAATCCGGCAAGGATGGTGTTGCCTATGTGCTGGTGTTCAAGCTCTCCCGTTTTGGCCGCAATGCTGCCGATGTACTGTCTACCTTGCAGGTGATGCAGGATTTTGGTGTGAACCTGATTTGCGTGGAGGACGGCATTGATTCTTCTAAAGACGCTGGCAAGCTGATGATTTCCGTTCTATCCGCTGTCGCTGAAATCGAGCGTGAGAATATCCGTGTCCAAACCATGGAAGGCCGCATTCAGAAGGCACGGGAAGGTCGCTGGAACGGCGGTTTTGCGCCTTATGGCTATCGTTTGGTTGACGGTGTGCTGCAAATCAATGAGGATGAAGCCCCTGCCATTCGCACGATTTTTGAGCAATATGTAAACACGGACACAGGTGCAAATGGTCTTTCCAAATATCTGGAGACCCACGGCTTTCAGAAACTTGCTCGTCAAAATGGCACCTCTCCCCTTTTCAGCGCAACATTGATTCGTGCCATCCTGAAGAACCCCGTCTACTGCGGAAAAATCGCCTTTGGCCGCCGCAAACTCGAAAAGATTCACGGCACCCGGAACGAATATCATCAGGTTCCACAGGAGAATTATTTGCTGGTGGACGGCCTGCACGAGGGCATCGTATCGGAAGAATTGTGGAACGCCGCACAGGTCAAGCTGTTGGCGCAGTCCAAACGATACGAACCAGTCAACCGCAGCAAGGCGGAACAGGCGCATTTATTATCCGCCCTTGTCAAGTGCCCCATTTGCGGTGCTGGAATGTACAGCAACAAATGCACCAAACGAAAGAAAGATGGCACACCCTATAAATCTTTCTCTTATTACAGTTGCAAGCACCGCAAGATGCAACGTGGGCAAAAATGCGATTTCAACAAGCAAATTCAGGAAGAAGTTCTGGACAACGCCGTGGTGGAGGTTATCATCAAACTGGTCAGCAATCCAAAGTTTGCCGCCATGATGCAGGAGAAGATCAATAGCAAAGTGGACACCACTGGCATTGAACAGGAAATTGCTGCCGCTGAAAAGCAGTTGCGGCAGTATTATTCCGTCAAGTCCAAAATCATGGAGGAGATCGACACTCTCGACCCGGATGACCGCCATTACATCATCCGCAAATCTGACCTTGACGAGCGGCTTTACAAGATGTACGATAAAATCGAAGAAGCAGAAAATAACCTGATGGATGCCCGGGCAAAGAAGCAGGCGATCGAAGCGGATAAAATCACAGGCGATAACATTTACAAAGTTCTCATCTGCTTTGAAAAGCTCTACAATATGATGAATCCCCTTGAACGCAAAAAGCTGATGGAACATCTGATTTCTGAAATTCAGATCTACCCGGAGCGTCAGTCCAACGGTCAATGGCTCAAATCCATCAAATTCCGACTGCCTATCGTTGAAAGCGATATTAACCTGTGTTTGGACAATGAAAGTCATACCGAATGTGTCATTGCACTTTCCAAGGGCGAGATCGACTCCTGAAAGGGATGCACTGAAATACTTTAAGATGATTTAAACCCAAAGCACAGCTCGTTGGAGCATTATGTTCTCTGCGAGCCGGTGGTTTTCCCTCGCTCAAGCTGCTCAATAACAAAAAACGGTCGGAGTTACTCGTCAGGCAACTCCGACCGTTTTTTCTCTTTTTATTCCTCTTCGTCCCTGGCCCAGTGATAGGCACAGCGGACAGCCTTATTCCAGCCCTTGATGCGCTTGGTGCGTTCCTCTTCCGAGATGGCCGGGCAGAACACGCGGTCCACCGACCAGTTGCGGGTGATGTCCTCGGCGGACTGCCAGTAGCCTACGGCGAGGCCGGCCAGATAGGCCGCGCCCAGCGCCGTCGTTTCCACGCAGCAGGGGCGCTTGACTTCGAGGTCGCTGATGTCGGCCATGGTCTGCATGAGGTAGTTGTTGGCCGACGCGCCGCCGTCCACCCGGAGAGACTTCATGGCGATGCCGGAGTCCGCCGCCATGGCGCGGAGGACGTCGTTGACCTGATAGCAGATGCTGTCCAGCGTGGCGCGGATGATGTGGTACTTGTTGCAGCCCCGGGTGAGGCCCACGATGGTGCCGCGGGCGTACTGGTCCCAGTGGGGCGCGCCGAGGCCGGTGAAGGCCGGCACGACGTAACAGCCGTTGGTGTCCTTGACCTTCTGGGCCATATACTCGGAGTCGCGGGCCTCTTCCAGCAGGCGCAGCTCATCGCGGAGCCACTGGATGGCCGCACCGGCCACGAAAATAGAGCCTTCCAGCGCATAATTCACCTTGCCGTCGGGGCCGCAGGCGATGGTGGTGACAAGGCCATTCTGAGAAGTGACCGGCGTCTCACCGGTGTTCATGAGCAAAAAGCCGCCGGTGCCGAAGGTGTTTTTCGCCTCGCCGGAGGCAAAGCAGGTCTGGCCGAAGAGGGCCGCCTGCTGGTCGCCTGCCGCACCGGCAATTTTTATCTCGCCGCCGAAGTGCATCGGGTCAGCGTACTCATAAAAACCGCTGGACGGCACCGGCTTCGGGAGCATACATTTCGGGATGTTCAGCTCCTGCAGGATCTCATCGTCCCATTCCAGCGTGTGGATGTTGAACATCATGGTGCGGCTGGCGTTGGTATAGTCGGTGACGTGCAGTTTTCCGCAGGTCAGCTTCCAGATGAGCCAGGTCTCCACGGTGCCGAAGAGCAGTTCTCCCCGCTCGGCCCTTTCGCGGGCGCCGGGGATATGATCCAGTATCCACTTGAGCTTGGTGGCCGAAAAATAGGCGTCGATGATGAGGCCGGTCTTCTGCCGGAATTTCTCCGTCAGGCCCCGGGCTTTCAGCTCGTCGCAGTATTCGCTGGTGCGGCGGCACTGCCAGACGATAGCGTGGCAGATGGGCTCCCCGGTCTCCTTGTCCCAGACGATGGTGGTCTCCCGCTGGTTGGTGATGCCGATGGCGGCGATGTCCTCGGCTCGGGCGCCGACCTTGTTCATGGCCGAGAGGGCCACGCCCAGCTGGGTGGCCCAGATCTCATTGGCGTCGTGCTCCACCCAGCCGGGTCTCGGGTAATACTGGGCAAATTCCTTCTGCGCGACGCTGCAGATCTCACCCGCTTTGTTGAACAGGATGCAGCGGTTCGAGGTGGTTCCGGCGTCCAGCGCCATGATGTACGACATAGGCTCTTTTCTCCTTTTCCTGCTCTGGTTTTATAGTGTCAGAACGCCAGCGCGGGGCTCACTTCATTCCGCCGCTGGGTCTGGACGATACAATCCTTGTCCGGCACGACGCCCGCCGTACCGAGGGTGGAAAAGACGGTCTGCAGCGCCAGCATAGGGGTGTTGTTCTCCTGCGAGAGGTGACAGAGGGCAAACTTCTTGCAGCCCTCCTGGATGAGTTCCAGCAGCTTTGCCGCGCACTCGTCGTTAGAGAGGTGGCCCCGGACCGACTCAATGCGGGCGCGCAGATAGTAGGGGTACGGCCCGCTGCGGAGCATATGCAGGTCGTAGTTGCTCTCGAGGGCCACAAGGTCGCAGCCGGAGAGGGCTTCATGTACAGCAGGAGTCAGCACACCGAGGTCGGTGGCGATGGTCATGGTCTTCTCGTCGGGGGTGTGGATGCGGTAGCCTACACAGGGGACGTCGTGGCTGGTGGGAAAAGCTTTGACCCCGAAGACACCGATGTCCTCTTCCCTGCCCGGCGTCAGGGCTGTCAGGTCGCAAGTGGCCGGGACAACGCCGTTTGCGTCCAGAAATTCCAGTGTTTCCTCTGCGCCGTACACTGGCAGCGGATATTTTTTCAGGAAGGTGGAAAGGCCCTTCACATGGTCGCTGTGCTCATGGGTGACAAGAATGCCGTCGCAGTCGGAGATGTTCAGCTCCAGCTCCTTGAGGGCTGCGCCGGTGGTGCGGACGCCTTTGCCCATATCCACGATGAGATACCGCTTTCCACAGCGCACGACGCTGCTGTTACCGGAGGAACCGGAATAAAGAGAGATAAATTCAGACATGATAAACCTCAACAAATAAAACCCCTCCGTCTGCTGCGCAGTCATAAAAACGCAGGGACCTGACGGACTGCCAATGCCTCCCCTCGACAGGGGAGGCGGCACGCCGCAGGCGTGACGGAGAGGTTTTTCTAATTACAGAGCCTGTTCCAGTGCAGCGGGCATCCGCTCCACCTTCTTGATGTCAGCACCGAGGCCGCGCAGCTTCTCCACGATGTTCTCGTAGCCGCGCTCGATATGGCCGATCTCCTCGATCTCGCTGGTGCCGTCGGCCATCAGGGCTGCAACGACCATCGCTGCACCGGCGCGCAGGTCGGAAGCGCGGAGCGGAGCGGGAGAAAGCTTCTCCACGCCCTCGAATACGGCCACCTGACCGTCCACCTGGACATTCGCGCCCATCTTGCGCAGCTCATCCACATAGCGGAAGCGGTTATCCCACACGCTCTCGGTGACGGTGGAAGTCCCCTTTGCCACGCTGAGCAGAACGCCCATCAGGGGCTGCATATCGGTGGGGAAGCCCGGGTGGGGCATGGTGTTGATCTTGAGGGGCAGGATGTCGCCGGTGCGGCGAACCCGCACAGCATCGTCAAACTCCTCCACCTCAATGCCCGCACGGCGGAGCTTTGCGGTGATAGGCTCGAGGTGCTTGGGGGTGACGTTCTTCACCAGCACATCGCCGCCGGTGGCCGCTGCAGCCACCATGTAGCTGCCGGCCTCGATCTGGTCGGGGATGATGCTGT
>OJOS01000794.1_pt1 | contig 12223 bp, 8 predicted proteins | sample 1598271 | NCBI WGS metagenome assembly OJOS01 (sample SAMN03922451, study PRJEB24848) | human gut metagenome | isolation source: stool sample | host: Homo sapiens | place: Germany | collected 2009-11
ATGGTTAGCCTTGGGAACATAAGAGCCGTTCCGGAAAGCAAAGAGAACATTAAAATAGATTTCTTCATAGTATTACCTCGCGACAAAGTTAGAACCGAAGCCCGAAAGGGGAGTGAGAGGCAATGGAAAGAATGTCGGATACGCCGACAAAAGAGCCTGCGGCATAAACGCGCTGCAGCATCAGACAATCCACACCTGTTGAATATCAGGATACGCTGATTTGGGGAAAGAGTCAACTATTAATGAAAGTGCAAATTTTTCTGTCTACCAATGATGGAACCATCTTTATTTTCGGCTAAAAGGATATTTGTCCCGGACGGTTTTTATCAGCAATGGAACATCTTGAATTTTTTGATTGTATCGGCGGGGCAAAGTTTCTATAATCGGCAACAGATTAATCTTTTGAGGAAAACTGATGGCCGAGCCTAAATTTGTACATCTCCGCGTACATACCGCCTATTCGTTGTCGGAAGGCGCAATGAAGGTGCCGTCGCTGATTCCCAAGCTTAAGGACATGGGCTTTCCGGCCATAGCCGTAACCGATACGGCCAATATGTTCGGCGCCAAGGCTTTGTCGCACTATGCCGCCGACTGTGGTATCAAGCCGATATTGGGCTGCCAGTTCTATCTTCGTAATCCCGATGCCGACGATTTGCTGAAATCAAAAGGGCGCACCATTGAACCTGACAAGCTTGTGCTTTTGGTTCGCAATGATGAAGGTTATCATAATATCATGAAGCTGATGAAGCTTTCTTATCTTGATAACCCGGAGTATAACGAAAAGCCGCAGCTGAAGCTTTCTGACCTTGAGGGGCGCAGTGCCGGGCTGATTGCCCTGACCGGCGGTGTCGAGGGTACGGTCGGCCGTCTGCTGCTGGAAAACCGCAAAGACGAAGTCGAAGACTTTCTGCTCAGGCTTAAGGCGCTTTTTCCCGATTCGCTGTATGTTGAAATCATGCGTATCGGTCTTGAGAGCGAGCATAAGACCGAAGAGGATTTCATTAATCTGGCCTATAAGCACAACCTGCCGCTGGTTGCCACCAACGAGGCTTTTTTTCTCGACGCCGACATGTACGAAGCGCATGATGCGCTGGTTTGTATTGCAACCGGCGAATATGTGGCTAACGAAAACCGCAAGAAATTTTCGCCCAACAACCGCCTGCGCTCGCCGGAGGAAATGATTGAGCTTTTCAAGGATTTGCCCGAAGCCGTCAACAATACGGTCGTCATTGCCGAGCGTTGCAGTTTCCTGTCTGAAAAAGTGCAGCCTCTGCTGCCGATTTTCGAGTGCCCCGAAGGAAAAACCCAGGACGAATTCATTACCGAAGAAGCGTACAAAGGCTTAAAGGAACGGATGGAGGCTCAGGTTTATTTTGAGGGCATGACCGAAGAGGAAAGGCGGGAAATCGACGAGAAATATTACGCCCGTCTGGATTATGAGCTGAGCGTCATTAAAAAAATGGGTTTTCCCGGCTACTTCCTGATCGTATCGGACTTCATCCGTTGGTCGAAAGGACACGGCGTGCCCGTTGGTCCCGGCCGCGGTTCCGGCGCGGGTTCCATTACCGCCTGGTCGCTGAAGGTTACCGACCTTGACCCGATTAAACTTGATTTGCTGTTTGAGCGTTTTCTGAATCCGGAACGTATTAACATGCCGGACTTCGACGTTGACTTTTGTCAGGAAAACCGCGGCAAGACGATTGAATACGTGCAGAACAAATACGGTTTTGACCATGTGGCGCAGATTATCACTTACGGCAAGCTGCAGGCCAAAAACGTCATCAGGGACGTTGCCCGCGTTCTGCAAATGCCCTATTCCCAGGCCGACCGCCTGAGCAAAATGATTCCGCCCGGCGTTCAGGGCAAGAACCCGACGCTTCAGGAGTCGCTGGATCAGGTGCCCGAACTTGAGGAAATGCGCCAGAGCGACCCGCAGGTTAACAAGCTGTTTGACATCGGCATGAAACTTGAGGGGTTGTACCGCCAGTCGGGCGTACACGCTGCCGGCGTGGTTATCGGCGACCGCCCGCTTGACCTGCTGGTGCCGTTGTACAAGGATCCGCGTGCCGACATGCCGGTAACCCAGTACGATATGAAATATGTCGAGGAAACCGGCCTGATTAAGTTTGACTTTCTGGGCTTAAAGACCCTGACCGTTATTCAGCGCGCCGTCGATTGGATTAAGAAGATTCACGGCGTTCAGATGGATATGGACAATGTGCCGTTGGACGACAAGCAGACCTATGAGCTTTTGCAGAGCGGCAACACTGCCGCCGTCTTCCAGTTTGAATCGGCGGGCATGCAGGATGTTCACAAACAGATTAAGCCCGACCGTTTCGAAGACCTTATCGCTATCGTGTCACTGTACCGTCCGGGGCCGATGGACAACATTCCGAGTTATATCAAGCGGAAACACGGCGAAGAGGAAATTACCTATCTGCACCCGATGCTGGAGCCGATTCTTAAAGAAACCTACGGCATCATGATTTATCAGGAGCAGGTTATGAACATCGCCCGTGCGCTGGGCGGCTATACCATGGGCGGCGCCGACAAGCTGCGCAAGGTTATGGGTAAGAAAATGCGCGACGAAATTCCGAAACAGCGCAAGATGTTTATGGAGGGCGCGGTTAAAAACGGTATTGAAGAGTCTACCGCCGGCGCGATTTTTGACCAGATGGAAAAGTTTGCCTCATACGGTTTCAACAAGTCGCATGCGGCGGCCTATTCGCTGATTTCGTATCAGACGGCTTATCTGAAGGCGCATTACCCGGTTGAGTTTATGTGTGCGGTCATGTCGCTGGATATTACCAATACCGACAAGCTGCTGTTCTTCAAGGATGAGTGCAAAAAACTCGGCTTTAAGGTTTTAAAACCCGACATCAACCATTCCGGTTCCGACTTTGTGGTCGAAGACGGCAATATCCGCTATGCTCTGGGCGCGGTCAAAGGCGTCGGTGAGGCCAATATGCGGGCAATTGTCGCCGAACGCGAGGCGCACGGCCCGTATAAGGACATTTCCGATTTCATTCATCGGACCGATATCAAGCAGATTAACCGCCGTCAGCTGGAGCAGCTGATTAAGGCCGGCGCTTTCGACTGTCTGGAAAAGAACCGCGGCCGCCTGTTTGCCAATGTCGAAACCATCATGCGTCACATTGCTTCGTCTTCCGAGCTTAAAACCAGCGAGCAGGCCTCCCTGTTCGGCAACGAGGAACTGCACGCCAAGGTCAAACTGGCGGACAAGCCGGACTGGCCTGAGCTTGAGAAGCTCAAACTTGAAGCGGAAGCCATCGGCTTTTATCTTTCCGCGCATCCGCTTGACAGTTACGGCAAGGGCATGGAGCGTCTGGGCGTCAAAAACTGCAGCGAAATTTTCCGTAACATCCGCACCGGCGACAGCATCCGCGCCAAAGTGGCCGGCTGCGTCAACTCGTTTCAGAAGCGCATCAGCAAAACCGGCAACAAATACGCTTTTCTGGAACTGTCCGACGCCAGCGGCAGTTTTGAGGGAATCTTGTTTTCTGAAGGTCTGGCGCGGTATGAGGAAATCATTGCTTCCGGCCTGCCGCTGTTTGCGAGCATAACGATTGACAAGCAGAGTGAGGAAGCCAATCCGCGCGTAATGTTCAACGTGATTGAAACGCTGGATAAAGCCATTTCCGAAGTTGCCAACGGTTTGGAAATCGCCGTCAACGACGTAAGTGCCGTTCCCGGTTTGCGGGAAATTCTCGGCAAAGATAGAAACGGCCGAAATAAAATATATATAAAACCCGAGAACCGGGAATGGGATGTCCGTATTGAACTGGCCGGCGGTTTTGCTTTCGCCGATCCGGAATTCCTGAGCAAAATCCGTGCGCTTCCGGGCGTAACAACCATAAAGGAAATATAAGCCATGAAAGATTTTATTGCGAAGTTGAATCAGCTGAAACAAAAGTTTTCCGGCGGCTGCAGCTGCCGCAGCCTGTGTCTGAACGCGGCGCCGGCCGTTGCGCCGGTGCGTATCCCGGTTACGCAGCTGATTTTCCGTCCGTTCGGAATCTTTGCCGACCGCTTCGGCCTGCTGTTGCGGCTGGCTGCCCTTTTTGCTCTGCCGATTACGCTGTTGTCGGTTTTTATGGGTTTTTCTTACATCTGTTTTACCGATTATCGAAGCGCTTATTTTTTCTGCTCTGATTCGCAGGGCTGGTATCTGGTTTATCTGTTTGCCAAAATTTTTCTGATTTCCGCGTTTCTGGTCCGTTGGTATGACGGTGCCTTTTTAAATCGGGACTATAATTGGAAAAACGTGTTTCTGCCCACGTCGCGCGATTTTACGACCGCGGCTCTGGTTTGCTTTTATCTGCTTCTGAATATGGCGCCTCTGCTTTCTTTTTACCTGTTGTACGTCCGGGTGCCGAATCCCGACTGGGTTGTCGAAATAACCTATTTCGCGGTCGTTTCGATCGGCTTTGTCGTACCGTTTATGCTTATGCGCTTTTATGCGCTGCTGGCTGTTTTTCTGAGCGGCGGCCCGAAAGTTTCGCCGGCCTGGCTCTGGGCGCGTTCCAAAGGCAATAATCTTGGAATTATCCTGTCGCTGTTCCTGATTATTATCGTTATGTTGTTTATTCTGGTTTATTTCCAGCACGGCATTGCCGGAATTGAAGTCGAATATGCCGATTGGAGCGGTACGGTAATCGAATATTTTTACAGTCTGATTCTGCTGATGCTTATCAGTCTGGTCATCAACAACTGCCATGTGCAGAAAGAATATTTGCTCGGAGGGAAAGATGGAAACAATGCCGCAGATTAAACTCCCGTTTTGGGAATGTCTTCGCCGCAGCTTTTTTTACGCCTTTGTAAATTTTGACGCCTTTGTTAAAATTGCGTCCGTTTGGTTTTTGATTCTCCTTTACGAGATTTTTGCCGGCTTCCCTTCTTTGTACGGCCTGAAGGAAAGCGGCTGTCCCGGCGAGAGTTTTCAGAATGTCTCGGTCGTTATGGTTTCGCTGGCTTCCGTTGCGGTTGCCGTCGCTTTCAGCCGTTTGGTCGTTCTGCGCGAAAATGTCCGTCCGTTTGCGTTTTCTTTCGGCCGCCGCGAACTTAAATATCTGGCCTACAGCCTGCTGCTGTTTTTGCTGATTATCGTTCCGTCGGTAATGGTTATGGGCATTGTCGCGGGTATTCTGGAACGTATCGGCGCCAATCTCCCCGGTGTTTCGCTTGCCTTGTCCGTGGTACCGCTGATTGCCGGCATTGTCTGTGCCCGGTTCTTTATCGTGCTGCCGGCAGTTGCCGTCGATGACCGGGAGCTGACCATGAAAAGAGCCTTTGCGCTGACCCGGGGCAACGCCAACAAAATTTTTTGGGGGCAGGCGCTGATGATGCTTCCGGTCGTTATAACCGTTACGTTGCTGACCATGCTTTACGGTGCGCTGAACCTGTCGGGTTTCCTGGTTGATTTGATTATGGCTTTTCTGTTGCTCGGCCTGTCGTTTTTTGACGCCGCCCTCAAAGCGTCCTATTTCAGCCATGTGTACCAGTATTTTGTATATTTCTGGCACCACTCCGAAAATCAGAGCTTATGAACCAGCTTTGCCGCCGTTCCCAGACGATAGGCGTCGCGAATGTTCGGCGTTTCCGGATATTTGCCGCCGATGTCCAGCGCGAAGATATTGGCCTGCTGTGCGGCAAAGTCGCGTCCCAGACTGAGTGTTGCGGCGTTGTCAATCAGATAGTCGCGGAAAGTTAGCGCGTCTTTAATGTTGTTTTTCATCAGGCCGCTGCGTTTGGCAAAAATTCCCGTATAGGCGAAAATGACGTAAATCATCGTCAGCAGCAGCAAGGCCGAAACCGGGTGGATATAAATGCTCAAAACCATCAGCGTAAAAACGATAATCAGCAGCGCAAAGGTTTTGCTTATCCAGCCGAGCGGCGCCGACCGGAATTTCAGCTTTAGAATCCAGACGTAAAAAGCCAAAGTGACGCTGCCGGCCAGTTCAACGGCGAATATCTGCCCGAAACTGACCGAAAGCGAGGCAATCGCCGCCTCTGCCAACAACAGCATGCCGATGCTGAAAAACAGATAGCCGGCGCTCAGCTTCAGTGACAGGCTTTTAAAGCGGCTGAGCGTGTTTTTCTCAATCAGCTTGAAAGCGCGCTTGAATTTGAGCAGGTTCTGCGCATCGGCGCGCACGACCGATTCCTTGCCCGGGAACAGGTGGCCGACGGCTTTGCGTTCGCGCCGCTCCAGCGATTTCAAATCGTCGGTTTTTTTAATCAGCATGACTTCGCCGTCGCTTTCCTGAATGTCGATGATGTTTTTGCGAAACAGTTCCAGCAGATAAGAAACGAAAGACACCTTGTCGAATGCGCCCTTAATCAGATAACGTAGCATCGGCGCGGTGCGGCGCATGCCGGTTTTGAGTTTGGACCGCCCGGCGCTGATATATTTCCAGGAAATGATGTAGGAAACCAAAATTGCGGCCAGCCCGGCCAGCGCAAAAAGAATGTCGCCGTAATCGGCAATAAACCATGAAAAACGCTTGCCCAAATCTGGCGGCAGCAAATCGGTTTTCGGCAGCGATACGATAATGTGCATGCCTTCGCCGACAAACAGGGGCGTTTGCGCCGCAAAGCCGAGCGTATTGTCCTCGCCTTTGGCAATGAAAGCGCCGTCGGTAGTCAGCTGCCCCGGATAGCCGAGCAGAATGTTCTGGCTCAGCGGCGGCTGCGTGCCGGGCAGACTGACCGAAGCGCCGGCATTGGCAACTACCAGATTCCAGGAACTTCCGGTAACGTCCCAGTAAAATTCGTTAAAAGTATCATAGTACCAGAGCTGCCGGTCAAGCAGATAGGCAAAGTTATAGGTATAGATTCCCGGTGCCAGCGTATATTCTTCTTTGGGGGTCAGAATGATTTTGTCACCGGCTTCTTCTGCCTTGTAAGGGACTTCCTGCCCGTTGACGGTAACCGAAAGCAGGGTCAGGTCAACTTTGTTGCGAATGCCGGCGCGCGAGGTTGAATATTTCGGAATGGCGCGCGACAGGCCGTTTTTGAGCTTGTCGCCGTTGGCAATGACCGTAATCGTTTCGTTGATGCCGATAAGCCCGGTCGGCAGAATTTCAATTTTGCTGAAAAGGTAGGGGATGTGTTCCTTAGCGGGAACCAGCGTCTGGGTGCCGTTGGGCAGTTCGACGTTGACGACCGGAAAATCGGGCGCCGCCCATTCTTTTTTCTGTTCTTCGACGGAAGGCTGGTCGTTTATGTAATAATAAACGTCGTCATAAGGTTCGTTGATGTCTTCCGGCGTACGGCCTTCCGGTCCGGACAGGCGCTTCATGGCGTTGTCGTAAATTTTTTCGAAAGTCGATTTTTTGCTCTCTTTGAGCATGTTGATATATTCGGCACTGTGCTGAACGTCGATGGATTTCAGATTGTTGAGGTCTTCGTTTTCGTCAAGTTTGGTAATCACGACGGTTTTAAGCCGTTCTTTGATAAACTCTTCCATTTCCTCTTTGTCTTCGCCGGTCGGAATCCGCGGGTCGGTAATCGGTTCGGCGTCTTTGGGCGCCTGCGCTTCGCGGGCGCGCAGCTCGTCGACGCTGCTCAGTTCCGTAGTGGCCGCCAGAACGGAGAAAAACGGAAACATCAGACTGAAACAAATGGCAGGAAAAAGTTTTTTCATAACTTCAAAACCTTTGTTAACAAATAAAACATATTTGCTAATATAAAGTACAGATATTAAGAAAAGAATAAATTTTATAAGGAGCTTTTAATGATGTCAGACCAAATCGCCGCGATTATTCTGGGTGCCGGCAAGGGCACCCGCATGAAGTCCGACCTGCCCAAGGTAATGATGCCGCTGGCCGGCAAGCCGATGATTCGCCATCCGATAGACACGCTGGAACAGATGGGCGTAAAGAAGATTGTCGTTGTTACCGCGCCCGACGGCGAAATGGTTCGCAGAGAGGTTGCGCCGCATTTGAGCTGTATTCAGGAAAAACAGCTCGGCACCGGGCATGCCGTCCTTTCCGCCAAAGAGCAGATGAAAGGTTTTGACGGCGCCGTTCTGGTTATCTTCGGCGACAATCCGATTATTACCGGAGAAACTTACCAAATGGCCGCAGACAAGGTCAAGGAGGGCTACGCTGTGGTTGTTCTCGGTTTTCGTCCGGCCGATGCCGCCCGTTACGGGCGCCTGGTCATGGAAAACGGCGAACTCAAAAAGATTGTCGAGTTCAAAGACGCTTCCGACGAGGAAAAGGCCATCAACCTCTGCAATTCGGGCTGCATGTGCTTTGACGGCAAAACCATGTTTGAACTTTTGGAGGCGATTGGTAATGAAAATGCCGCCGGCGAGTATTATCTTACCGATGCGGTTGCCGTTGCCCGTCAAAAGGGGCTGAAATGCACGGTGGTCGAATGTTCGCCGGAAGAGGTCGCCGGCGCCAACACCCGCGAAGAGCTGGCGCTGCTGGAAAGTTTCTTGAACAAGAGAAAAGGTAAATAATGACGTTTTTGAAACATCACTGGTTCGGGCTGATTTTGTCGCTGTTTATGCTGGCATATCTGCTGGTTTTCGTGTTGGTTCTGCTGTCGCCGCGCTACGATATGCAAAAGCGGGGGTTTATTCCCTGTACCGAAGCCATGGCCGAGCGGCTGATCGACTGCGACAACGGTGCCTGGTGCATGCTTAAAACCATTGTCAGAAACGGCTGGTGCGACGCCGAAGTCATCGGCGGCGGTTTCAGAATGTGGCTGCGGGGCGAACAAAAAACGCCCTGGGCAAATTATCTGTTTGAACCGGAGCAGCCCCGCCCGGACGACGAGCCGGAAGCGGACGAAAGCCTGCGCGAGTTTTATGCCCAAACTCCGGACATTGAAGCTTCCATGCAAAATCTCCGCCGCCTGAACCGTGAGCTTGAACGGCAGATTAAGGAAAATGAAGAAAAGGAAATAAAGGAACATGAGCAGCAAAAACAGCAATAAACTTCCCGCCTGGGATTTGTCCGACATGTATAAGGGCATTGACGATCCGAAAATCGGCGCCGATTTGGAAAAATTCAGAAAAAACGCGCTTTCTTTTGCCAAGAAATATAAAGGTAAGCTGGCCGGCCTGACCGCCGCGGAATTTCTGTCCGCTCTCAAAGCCGAAGAGAAGATGTCGGTTCTGGGGGGAATGCTCGGCGAGTTTGCCTATCTGAACATGGTTACGCAGATGAAGAACAAAGACGCGATGGCCTTTTATCAGAACATCAGCGAAAAACTGACCGATTACAGCAAACCGACCATTTTTTTCAGTCTGGAAATCAACCGGCTTCCCGATGCCAAAATCAAAGAATGGCTTGAGGATAAAAGGGTTGCTTTCTATAAGCCCTGGTTGGACAAGGTTCGGCGTTTCAAAAAATATGAACTGTCCGAAGCGGTTGAAGAGATTCTGCACGAAAAGTCCGTCACTTCCGGTTCGGCCTGGGTGCGCCTGTATGAAGAAACCTCGTCGCGCCTGGTCTTTACGGTTGACGGCAGGCAATACAACGACGCCGAAATCAGTAAGCTGCTGCTGGACAAAGACCCGCAGATTCGTGAAAAGGCCGGCAAGGAAATCAACCGCGTCTGCAAAGAGAATGCTCCGCTGTTTACCATGATTTACAACATGGTCATCAAAGACAAAGCGATAGAGGACGAAAAACGCGGTTTCAAACGACCGGTTTCCGAACGTAACCTGGCCGAAAACGTCAAGGATTCGACCGTTGACGTTTTGGCGCAGACGGTGCGCGAAAACTACAAAAACATCGCCCACCGTTTTTACAAGCTGAAAGCCAAATGGCTGGGCGTCGACAAAATCCAGTACTGGGACCGCAACGCGCCGCTGCCTTTCTGCGACGATGCCGAATATTCCTGGGACGAAAGCGTCAAAATTGTGCTCAACGCCTATAAAGAATTTTCGCCCAAACTTTATAACGTCGCCAAAGATTTCTTTGATAATGACTGGATTGACGTGCCGCCCCGCGACGGCAAACGCAGCGGCGCGTTTTGCGCCTCCGCCACGGCCGAACATCACCCTTATCTGCTGCTGAATTTTGCCGGCAAACAGAATGATATTCTGACTCTGGCGCATGAACTTGGCCATGGCTGCCATCATCAGCTGCGCACCAAAAACGGCGATTTGAACGAATACAGCCGGATGACCTCTGAGGAAGTCGCCTCGGTTTTCGGCGAAATGATAACTTTCCAGTCGCTGTTGCGCAGTCTGGAAGACGACAGAGCCAAACTCTGCCTGATTGCCGGTAAAGTCAACGATATGATTAATACCGCCATTCGGCAGATTGCCTTTCACTTCTTCGAAACCCGCTGTCATGATGAACGAAAGGACGGCGAGCTTTCCGAAGACCGCCTCTGCCAGATATGGCTTGAGGAAATGCGCAACAGTCTGGGACGCTATGTCAATGTCGACGAAAACAGCGCCTATATCTGGATGCAGGTCGGGCATTTCTTCTTTCTGCCGTTCTATGTCTATGCCTATTCCTTTGCCGATTGTCTGGTCAATTCGTTGTATCAGGTCAGTCAGGAAGGCGGCATCAAGGACTTTCCGGACAAATATCTGGATATGTTGAGCAAAACCGCAATTACCGATTATGATAAGCTGCTCAAACCTTTCGGGCTCAATCCCGACAGCGCCGATTTCTGGAATAAGGGACTGAGTCTGATTTCCGGCTATATCGACCAGTTGGAAGCTTTGGATAAGAAGTTGAAGTTGTAAGAATATATTTTTTACAACAAAAAAAGTCACTCTTCCGAGTGACTTTTTTAATATATTTTTTTGTGTAAATAAAATAGTTAACGCTATCTACAGCAGTAACCAAATCCGGCACCGCTTATTTCTCCGTTTGTAACAGGAACACATTCGTGAATCCGATTACATCCTGAAGTGCTCATACCTCCAGTAATACGATAACAATTAGATGGAGGAGTAGGATAGCAAGATGAAGTTATTCCTTTACAGCTATAACAGGTTAAACCCTTATAGCCAACTGTACTGCATGTATGGTATGCTGGTTTATACGAATAGTATCCGCCATCACTGCATGATACGTTCTTTACGCAGCTTGCCCCGGATTGGTTATACCCCGAGTCACAGCTCCAGGCGGAACATTTGGACGAGCAGTCGGAATAGTAGGACGTGCAGTGAGCGTTGGTCGGCACCGAAACCGCCGTTTTGTTCCGGCAGTTGTCGGCATAACAGGTCTGGCACTTGGAAGAACAGTCGCCCCAATAGGATTGGCAGCCGTAAGAACAGCTGTTGTCACTCCGGTTCCGGCAGTTGTCGCCGTAAGCGGTCTGGCATTTTGACGAACAGTCGCCGTAATAGCTTTCACAGCCGTAAGGCGTCGATACGGCGGTACGGTTGATACAGTTGTCGGCGGCGGCAACTTCACATTTGGAAGGACAGTCGTCCCAGTATTTTTCGCAGTAATAGGGAACGTTCACGCTTTCCCGGATATGGCAGTTGTCGGAGTAGGCCACCTTGCAGACCGAAGAACAGGGAGAAGGATAATATTCGGCGCAGCCGTACGGCCCTTCGTCAACTCCGGCCGGACAGACGCAGTCGGTATATTGTCCGCCGCAGCTGTCCCCCGATACCGAACGCGGATAAGAACAGTTGGAAGAAGTATATTGATATTCCGGCTTGCAGACGCAGGATTGATATTTTCCGCCGCAGGAAGCACCGGTACCGTTTTCTTTGGCCGAACAGGCAACCAGCGCGGGGTCGCATTCGCAGGAAGCGTACATTTCGTCGCAGCTTTCACCGACGCCGATTTGTCCGGCGGGACAGGAGATAAGGTCGGGCAGACATTTGCAGCCAAGCCCGTAGGCGGAGTTATAGGGACAAACGCCGTCAATGGTCTGTACGGAGTTGCAGTTCTGTCTGACAAAGCCTTCGTTCAGACATTGGTTAGAGGTATCGATATAAAAGTCGTCGTTGGCCGAACCGGTGCCGGAAGACGAGGAATCGTAACCGGCGGCGCCGCCGCAGTCGCCGACCCCGAGGAAACAGACGCCGGCAGTCTTAAAGGCCTTGTCAGGTTGTTCAAACTGAAAGGCGGGCTTCGGTTCCGGTGTGTATGTCAGTGTGTGTGCAGGTAAGCCGGAGGCAATGGTTAGCCTTGGGAACATAAGAGCCGTTCCGGAAAGCAAAGAGAACATTAAAACAGATTTCTTCATAGTATCACCTCGCGACAAA
>OJOS01000807.1_pt1 | contig 12079 bp, 15 predicted proteins | sample 1598271 | NCBI WGS metagenome assembly OJOS01 (sample SAMN03922451, study PRJEB24848) | human gut metagenome | isolation source: stool sample | host: Homo sapiens | place: Germany | collected 2009-11
ATTGACAATATCAAAGTTGTCTATAAGCACATCCGGAAGGATGGCACGAAGGAGTTGTCCGGGTTTCATAAAACAAAGGTAAGCAAAGATAGCGAATTTTAAAAATTACCAACCAGAAATTTCCGCTAACCCGAAAATCCGGGATTGTTCATGTATATCCATAATTTCTCCCCTTCCAGGGTGATCACAACCCTGGTTGAAAAGGATATGGAGAAAAAGAGAGAGGCGGGAAAACAGGAGAAGGTATGTATGTGATGATGCTATTTAAGATAGTAGGGCTTATGGTATGGGCAATATACTGAATTTGTTGTCGCCCGTTCATTACAATTAGGGTATGCGCATTTATAATCTCCTGTTATTATCTCAAGCATCGTTGAGCATGACGAAAACAAACAGAAACTTAAGAATAAAATAAATAATTTTGAGTTCATAGTTAAATGAGTTGATTAGTAATAGTTTTTAGTTTTCTCTTGTGAAGACTTTGTTATTTTTAAAGGAAAGAAATATGTTCGTTATATATTCCAAGATTAGAACCTAATCCAAGTTCTAATTTGTGCTTATTTCCAGAGGTGAGAAAGTTGACTTCGATAGGGAAAAATAGCCCTCTATTAGAGTTAGATGCTTTAATAAAAGAATCCCCTCCTTGAAAATAAGAAACACCAAGCCTATATCCCCATGGGGATATAGAAGTAAATCTTGAATCGAAAGAAACTCCAATAAGGTTAGAAGATCCTAAAAACTCTACATAGATATTTTTATCTCTTGTCTTTTTGAAAGATAAGGTGTCCTGTGCGAATATATTTGCAAAAACACCTATGGCAAACGATGCAAGTAAAAAACCTTTTTTTATCATATAATTTATTGATTTTGAATGTTGCAAAGTTAGACTTAATACTTTAAATCGCCATTTGTAAGCCTTTTTGTTAACTTGTAAACTTAATATATAACTATTTGATATTTAGGGTATATCACAAAAAAAGATTGTAAAAGTATAAACTGTCATTGGAATGGAGGAGCAGACATTAAAAAAGCTATGATATTAGCACCTTCAGGAGTTTTAAGTTTCTTTCGGATATTGGTTTTATATTTGTGTACAGAAAAAATACTTTGCATCCATATAGCTGCAATTTCTTCTGTCTTGAACCCTGCAACCATCATACAGCAAAGTTGTAGTTCTTTCTCATTTAGATCTGAAAAGTTATCTTTCAGCAGTGTATAAAAATTATCAAAAGATAAATCAATGTGTTTATAAAAATTGTCCCATTGCATAGTTAGTAAAGAATTATTTTGTGTAATATTGAATCTATTTAATTCTTTTATAAATTTAGCACTTTGTTCTTTTTGCGTATATCTCAACATCGCAATTTGTTTGGCTACTTCAAAATCACGTAAAATGAACATCTTTGCTTCATCTTTTATATTATTTAATCCCTCCAATGTTTCTATTTGTTGGTGAAGAGCCACAATTTGGTAAGCTTGTTTTCTTTTTTTATTGATGTAGATTAATAGCCCTATACTTGCTATAAAAAGAGAACTTAAAGCAGCATATTTGTATGTAGATAATTTCTTTTCATAATTTTTTTTATCACAAAAGTGGGTATATGCTTGAATAGCTTCATCTAGAGAACTTCCATTCAAATTTCTTAGAAGAATTTCATGTCGTTCTATTGCCTTATACAGGCAATCAATTTGATTATCTGTATTATTATTCTCTCTAGCAAATTCTGCACACAGTTTATAAAATTCTATTTCAGCAAAATTAGTTTCCGGGTCTGTGTCATATTGTATAGCTAATTTTCTATGTTTATAAGCATTTGCTAAATCATTTATGGAGTAATAGCAATAAGTTAGTATAGAATGGCAGACAAACAAAAAATCATCTGTTTGTTTTAATGTTATAGCTTCCTGTAATTTATCAATACATAATGTCCATTGTTTAGTCTTATATAACGCAATACCTTGTAGGCATTTGATTTCATTATGATAAATATTGTTTTTATCAATGGAAATTTCTATTAAATTCAATAACTCATAGGCTTTTTTATGATTTCCTATATATAAAAAGCTTTTTGCCATTTGTACTTGAGTTGATATATCCATATCCCTAAATGCAATATCTTCAATACACTGGTTAGCTAATGTTTGATATTTAATAAATTTCAACATATTGTATTTGCGGATATACATATCTCCTAGATAGCCATATAAACAACATAGCCATTCTTTATCCTCTATTTGGCTTGCTATATCTATAGCTTTTTCTATAGCTTGCACCTCCATTTTTAAGTTTTTTTCTTTTTTGTATGTTTTGGCAAGAAACAAAAGGGATTCAAGTTGTTGTTGAATTAGTTTCTTTTTTGTGAAAATATGAATACTTTTTTGTAATAACCCTTTATGTGGGTAATAATTATTTATATAGTGATTTGCTAATGAAACCAATAAGAAATGAGTTGCTTCTTTTGAGTTATTAAGATTAGTGACCTGGGTTGAATCAATTTTAGAAAGATATAATCGAGGATTATTTTCTAAGAGTGTTATTTGATTATTAAAAAAGTCTTCTTCCTCATTGTTTTGTTGGCAAGATGTCTGTACTAACAAAATGATGATAACTAAAAAATATATAGATTGTTTTTTCATAGTATTATCAATAGGTTTGATTACAACTCAGTTTTTACATGTATTTTTCCGAAAGTCTTTTGTTCATTATGTACCCAGCACAATTCTCCGATAATCTTCTCCAATGGGAAATAATCAAGAACGCTATATTGCAGGTCAAACCCGGTATGCTCGAAATAATCCAGCGGGAGTGAAACGAAGTCTTTACGGAGTATTCCGTCTGTTTTGCAATATAATTCCAGCCATTCGGAGGTTTCGCCACTTATTGAAATTATTATCTTTTCAGACCTCTTCTTTGGTTGAACATCTTCTTTCATTGTCATATCGTAATTTTCTGAACAGAATATGCTTTATACTTCCGAAGCATGCTGCAAATATAGCAAAATACATTTTCTCACTTTTATTTTTAGTGTATTTTTTATTTGCCAAATATATATTCACTTACCGATGAATAAAGAATTTACATCCACTTCTGCGTCTTCCATCCCAAGCACCCTCTCGATATCTTTCAGTATTCTGGTATAATTGTCAGATATTTCCTTTTCCGTCCTGAACGCGACTACCGGCAGCGGTTCCTCCTCTAGTTCGAACAGCCTGAACTTCTTCCTGAAATGCCCTTTGATATTGGAACGGTTTCCCATTCCGATAAATTCCCCCGGTTCCAATGAAGCGAAGTCCTTCGATTCATATATCTCTTCCTTCTGTGTGCTGATGGTCACGCTGGAATTACGGCCGCCACCGCTGCTGCCGGAACTGGTGGACTTCTTCTCCTTCTCGTATTTCCCGAAAAAGAGAGGGTAATATTTCAATGCCTCCACATCCTGTGTGCGGCCCAGAAAGATCCGCACGCTACATTTGTAAAGGAATGATCAGTATAGCAAGAGGCTATGAAAGAAACGGTAAGGAAAAAGACTAAGGATATGACAAAAAAACGTCAGAGATATGGAAGGACAGCTTTTCCTTTCCTATTTCCGTATTGTTTCATAAAGTAGCCCGCCTACGTCTATTCCAATATCAAACTTCTTAAACTTGTAGCGTGGTATGACTATTGGAACCACATTCCAATCTTTCTCCGGATTGTAATAATTTTGTATGCCGACTTCCATTTCCAACCGGTCTGTAAAATCATACCCGGCAGTAATGCCATATGTATTTTTATAAAAGCCATACTGGTAAGTCGGTGTATATACTCCAAACACTTTTAGTCTTAATCTTTCATTTGGGTGATAAATCATTGCGCCATAGATGCCAAAAGCCTGTCCGGTACTTTTGGGAAAGTTATATTTGGTGGCATTAATGCCCAGTCGGGTTTCAAAATCATTGTTGAATTGATGATGAAACATTATTGAAGCCTCGTTTATCCGTCCTATTCCTGGCAATGTGGTTTGTGAGCCACTGCCATAGAAATGAGAGAAAATATGTCCGCTTGTACTATAGTCCCCATAAAACATTGGAGTAGGATTAATGTAATATAGTGGTATATAGAAAGGTCTATCCGCTTTAAAATTTGTGTTGTCAATGGCTGTTTCTACGTCTTTCGCATTGGGATTGGGCAATAATAAATCTGTCTTATTGAACGGCATACATACTTTATCAAAGAGAATTCTTGAACTGTCATTTTTAAGTTTGATATGGTTCTCTCTGATGTTTTCTTGCCCGTTAGCACCAAATATAAACAGGCAGAGCATCAATGTTATATATATGACTTTTACAAGTTGCATAAACTGATATGATACAGTTATTTATTCTTTAAAGTCACTTTTACTTTTTCTGTTTGGCTGTGCGGATTATAAGTAAGACTTGCACATCCTGATAAATATATAATAACACTGGCTAAAATAGCTATTATGATATATTTTTTTAGGTTTTTCATGTTACTAATTTTTATATCGCAAAATTAGGCAAATCATTCTCAGTTTAAGGTTTATAGTTCTGTATTTCCCTTAATTTTCCTAAATTAAAAGTTCAGATTGTCAAATCTACAAAAGTTTGTATACATTTGTGTAGTTTAATATATTAATTGTGAAAAGAATAATCGTTTTTTTGCAGTGATTGTACAGATGGTACTTCTTTCCAATTGTGTTGAGAAACAAGGATATTATAACGATGGAGAAGAAAGCATTATCGCACTAATATGTGATATAACCTAGACTGGCGGAAAAAAGAGTATGAAGACGGAAGCTCTTGGGAATCTATTTGGAATTTCGATAAAGATGGAACATATACACGAGCCAATGTAGAGATTGATAAGGATGGGAACAAAAAAGAAGGTGAGATTCGTGGAAGATGGTCTTTCGCCACTCCTAACTTTAGCACATTATATTTTGGTGGTAGTCATTATTGGGATATTAAAGAACTGGATAAGACAATCTTTTCATTCTACGATAGAACAGGAGAACTGAACGATCCAACTACGTCTAAAGAATATGTTGAATTTTACCCATACAATGATGGGAAAACTAATTATACAATGTATTTAATTATCAAAAAATGCAGTTAGACATTGAAAAGTGTTTTTTTAGGGAGGGTAACACTCCACTATCGCTTTCTTTTTGTATTCTATAAGTACAAAAGTTAGAAAGCCCCCAGCGGAAAGGCCGGAGCCTTATAGGCTTGCGTTAGGGTAGCTTGTTCTCTGTATTTCTGATACAGGAGCATTAGGCCCCAAAATTACTTCGATATTTTGACGTAAACAGTTCCTTTACTTGAAGGTTTATCCTCCTCCAAACGAATTGTATAATAGACATAATCATCAATACCATACTTCTCATACCATTTTCGTGGCTCTACTTTTGAATCACGTAATCCACAAAACCAGATTCCACCTTGCACCGAAATACCAGAGGTATAACTTATAATAGGAATATCAAAACCATCACCAGGTGTATACGTTTCCATTAGAATCTTATGTCTATCCAAGCGTACCGTATCTGTGAACAATGGCATATTGTCTACTGGTGGATAAAAACAAGTTAAACGTATGCTATCTTCTTTGTATGGTGCTACCATAAAATCAAGTGTTTCTACACTATCGACCAATATAAAATGTACGAAATCAGGTAAAAGTTCTCTTTCTGTAAACATACCATTGTTGCAAGATATTTTTTTTAGCTTGGCTCGTTTTCCATTGAATTCACCCTTGATAGTCAGATTCAGATGTTGTACACCTTGCATCCGGAAATATTCTTGTAAAATAACAGGAAGGGAATTTGTTATATTTTCATAATTCACTTTCACTTGTTGCCCCTGCATGGTAATGCTAAAAAGGAGTAATACACCTAATAGAAATCTTGTTTTCATTTTCATTATTTACTTTGAACTATAATTTTTATTTTTCCTATTACTTTCTGTTTGTCACGTTCCCGGCAAAGTTCCCGGTGTGTGCTTTCTCCTTATACATCTGAAGAATTTTGATTTCGTTATGCAATCAGTCGTTTTCTTCTTAAAGTAACTGAAGGGTTTTGCCTGTTCTGTTGCCACGCTTTCTGCTTTGCCTTTTGCTTCTGTAGCCGGAAGCTATTTTGCTGTCTGTTCCCGGACTTCCTATAATAGTTGACGAATGGCTTCTGTTCTCTCATCGTTTGCTCTTCAGATTAAATTCTGTGCATTCAAAGTATTCCAAGGCGAACGAAACGAAGTCATTACAAAATATGCCGTTTATCTAGCAATATATTTCAAGTTGCTGGAAAGTATCTCCATCTATTGAAATAATTATCTTTCCCGGCTTCTTCTTTGGTTGAATGTCTTTTTTCATTGTCATATCGTATATTTTCTGAACAGAATATGCTTTATACTTCCGAAATATGCTGCAAATATAGCAAAACACATTTTCTCACTTGTATTTTTAGTGTATTTTTTTTATTGCCAAATATATATTCACTTACCGATGAACAAAGAATTTACATCCACTTCTGCGTCTTCCATCCCAAGCACCCTCTCGATATCTTTCAGTATTCTGGTATAATTGTCAGATATTTCCTTTTCCGTCCTGAACGCGACTACCGGCAGCGGTTCCTCCTCTAGTTCGAACAGCCTGAACTTCTTCCTGAAATGCCCTTTGATATTGGAACGGTTTCCCATTCCGATAAATTCCCCCGGTTCCAATGAAGCGAAGTCCTTCGATTCATATATCTCTTCCTTCTGTGTGCTGATGGTCACGCTGGAATTACGGCCGCCACCGCTGCTGCCGGAACTGGTGGACTTCTTCTCCTTCTCGTATTTCCCGAAAAAGAGAGGGTAATATTTCAATGCCTCCACATCCTGTGTGCGGCCCAGGAAGATATTTCCGAAATTCGTCTCAATGGACGACCTGTCCAGTTTGCTGTACAGTTTCTCCAGCTTGCCTTCGGACTGGGTGAGCAGCAGGAACGCCGCCCCGTACTCGCGCAGGACGGAAGGCAGCTTCTCGAAGTCACGCACCTTGAAGGTGGTCATCTCGTCCAGGATAAATACAAAGGGGACCCTGTTCTCCATGGAAAACGAGCGCGAGGCGATACTCATTACCATGGCGATGATATCGTTCAGCTTCAAGAATTCCTGAAGCTGTCCCGTATCGGCCTTCATCACGAAGTTGAAAATATGCGGCAGCGTGCAGCATTCCGGGAACTCATCCCAAAGCCTGTACGCCACGCCGTTCAGGATGCCAAGCGCGCCCGTATACCATTCGTCCTGTTTGGATGTGGGCGGCATCAACGCGCCCAGTACGTCCTCCATCAACTGCATGAGCATCGTCCTGTCCTTTATATTCCTCCTGTCCAGCGGATTGAAGCGGTAAGTCCGGTTCATGTCCGTGAAATTTACATAATAGAACTCATGGGGGTATCCGTGTTTCCTGATCAGGTTGTATGCAGTCCGGGTATAGTCAAAATCCTTGAAGTCATAGATGAAACCGGCGAATCCGGACCTGATGTACTGCTCCATCAGAGGTTTGCCTATGGATTTGGTCTTGCCGGAACCGGCTCCTCCATAGACAAGGAAATTGGAGAACCAGTAATAATATCTGATAATTGTCCCGTCCGTGGCGTGAAGGGAGAGCAGGGCTTTTCCACTCTTTCCGCTTTCTGTCCCTCCTTTAAAAGAAAGACGAAGAAGTACGGAAACGACACCCGGAAGCAGGAACTACCACCCATCCGGAATGGTGGCATGTGCGACAGCTGTTTCTGCAAGTACCAACAGCAGGAACAGGACATGTGACATCCGGGATTTTCCCGGAAACAGACAACTGGCAATGCCGCCGTCAAAAAGCAGGGCTGCCAGTCTCATAATAAACATATGATCCATATTCATAAATTGATTTAGATTTTTCCAGTTCAGACTGGGAGCCGTCATCATAGAGCAGGTATATCATCCTGGTGTTTATGCCCACAACCACCCAGAGGTATCCCTTGCGGAATCCTTTTCCCTTGCTGTTCTTTTCCGGGACGAGTATTTTGTAATAGGTTTCGTCGGCTGCCTTATAAGGATCACTCAAAGCTGTCTGCCGGATACACTTATAAAGATTTTCAAAGAGGCTTGAGGCTTTTTCCATCAACTTATGAGCCGTAGGTTTCTTCAGCGTAAAGCCATGACTTTCGAAGTAATTGATGATTCTTTCAACTGGTAGCGATTATATATAACGTAATTCCATCAGCCCGGCAATGAATGAGCCGTCATAGCTGGAATTCAAGAAAGCCGAGACTGGTGTTTTTCCCTCAAAGAGACGACCGTTTTGCGCATAGGTGTGTATCTTGTAGACGTGCTTGATGAAGCGCATGGGTACACATTCATAGCGGACACATATTCTGGTAGCGATGGTAACCAGCCGGGCGTTATTGATGTCAAAATCAGGATCGTCGGGATAAACGTCATGTTCCTCCTGCTCCATCTCATAATGCATGCCACGTTTGGCCCCATTGTTCTTTCTGGCTTTACGCTTATCTGCTTCTCTCTTCTGCCGCTCTTCCTCCGGCAATGCAGGTTGAGGGGGGGTGCTGTTCGGATGTGTTTGATACAAGTTTGGCGATCCCCTTAGTAAGACGCTGTTGCTTGCTAAGAGATTCGCCTTTTTGAAGGAGTGCCTCTTTAAGGGAAGAAACCTCCTTTATCAAAGCATCTATTTGGTCCAAGAGTCTGTTGTTGTCATCTCGTAATCCCTTGATTTGTTCCTTCAATAACTCTATGATCTCATCCTTTTTCATGGCATAAAGATATAAAAAATCAACAAATTAACCAAATAAACCGGATGATATCTTTAGTACAAATAACTAATAATCAAAATGTTGTATTAGATCCTAAAACGTTTTCTCAACCGTACAGACTTTAATGACACTCCATTCAAGATAAAAGACAAAACCTGATAAGAAATCTCGTAATTACCTGTATTGGGGTTAAATGTCGGTAACTCAAAACTTCCACCTTCGAGGCGCTTGTAGTACAGAAGAAAGCCATCGCCATCCCAACGCAGTATTTTTACACTTTGTCGGTTTTTACCAAAGAATAAAAAGATATCTCCGGAAACGGGAGACAAGTCCTTCATTTCCGATCGTATAATTTTGAATAAACCGTCAATGCCAAGGTTCATACGAACAAAGCCCTGGTACAGATAGTAGCGATTGGCTGATGTTAGAGAATACATGGATCTCCCTCCTTTCTTTCGTAATCGCGCAACATTTTAATAACACCACTGGGTGTGGCCCGTTTGACCGAAATGGTGGTTCCACTGTTAAAGGTGATTGTGATCCCGGCAAGACTAAACTCTTCTTCCGGCAACATGGCGGGTGCTATTTGAGTGAATGAAGGAGAGGAAGTTGTCGGTTGGGAGGGTTCAACGCCGCCATAATAATCACGGACCACATCTGCCTTGGCTTGTTTAACGCTATAGCCCCGTCTGGACATCCAGGAACTCATACCACCAAAAGTGGTATGCTGATCGCGGCAAACATCGGCTAAAGAACAATTGTAGTCTACTTTCAATACTTCAAGGAAATGTTTCCAAGTTTTTCCAAATCGATTTTCTGCTAAATCCATAATGATTCATTTTTATATATGGCAAAAATATAAGAATGAAAAATGGGCGGCAAGATAGAATCGCGGAGACGCTTACTCCAATTTCGTATTTTTTATATGTATGTATTTGTTTATCAGTGGTTATAGTATTTGATATTTTAGAAACTAAAAGATTGAGGGTATCTGTATAAAGCAATAATTATCTATGATTTAGATAGATTTTATAGTGAAAAGTTCCCAAATTACATAGAGGGGCGTAAATTTGTCCCCCGTATGTGGCTTGGGGGACAAAAATATTGAAAAAATAGGCATAACAAAAGAAAATACCTTTCCTAAAACTATTATTTTGCCATATTTAAGTCGTTTTTAGTCAGCATTTTAGATTTTTTATAATTGTAACTATATGATAATTATATAGTTAGGTTACTTGCACGATGCAGTATGTGCACATCGTTGATTATCAATGGCATAGCGCTCTAAAAGGTACAACCAGTATGTTGGCAAGTATCTGAGAATGTGTAAGTTAGTGATTTTTAGCACCATTCTCGGCTTGTACCTCCATTTTGGAAAGTAAAAGTAAGTGTAATTTCTTGAATATCAAAATGTGCGGTACAAAAACTTGTGAAAAATGGCGTTTTTTGATGAGAAAAGGTACAAAAATGGCTCTGAAACCGAGGGGGACATTATGATTATTTTGCGAAGTATTCAGTTTTCAACCAATAGGCATAAATCGGGTCCTGAAACGAGATTTCAACGGCCATAAGAGCCTTGAGATAGTTCAGTTGCTGTGTGGTCAGTGTTTCGGTGATTGTTACAAACAACAGACCTATGTGACAGCGGTCGCTATTTTTCAAGATTGCCTAAGTAGTAATATTCTGTCAGAAAAGGAAGTATTATTTCTTTTTCTGTTTAAATTATTGCTTTCTTTCTATAAACAATATATTGTTTGTTATCTGTAAAATATCAGCCTTATGAATAATATAATAACATTTAATATCTCCAACGCCCAATAATATGACCAAAGCAGATTTCAACAGGAATAAATTCAAAAAATTACCTCTGTAACATATCATAAAATAAAGTAAAACTGCTATATTTGCATATTATATGATATGTTGAGCTATGACAAAAAGTACAATGGGTACCAAGTTGCCAAGAAAATTGGAGCAGAAGATGCTGATAGTAGGTGAGCAGATCAGGCTGGCCAGACTACGCAGGAATCTTAGTATTGCCCAAGTCGCCGAACGTGCCACCTGTTCACCTCTGACGGTTTCACGCATAGAGAAAGGTGTACCAACGGTGGCAATAGGCATTTATCTTAGGGTGCTTTATGCGCTTCAATTAGATGATGATATTCTTCTGCTTGCAAAAGAAGATGCAATGGGAAAAGCATTACAGGATTTAAGTCTTAAACAAAGGGAAAGGGCATCAAAAAAAGAATAAGGTATGAAAAGACTCTATGTGTTTGCTGATTTTGATTGGTTGAAAGAACCAAGACTAATTGGAGAGCTGAGTTACGAATCCCTTCGTGGCTCTGACAGCTATGGATTTTGCTATAATGATGAATGGCTCAAGGACTATGGAGGTCTGTTTCTTAGTGATGACTTGAACAACTATCCCGGTCAGCAATACACGACTCCAGGCAAGGATATTTTCGGATGTTTTTCTGATGCCCTTCCAGACAGATGGGGGCGTACATTGATAAATCGTCGAGAACAGATTCTAGCAAAGGAAGAGAATCGTTCGGTGCGTCGGCTTTCTTCATTCGACTATCTTATCGGAATTGAGGACTTTTCTCGCATGGGGGCTTTTCGATTTAAGGAGTCTATAGATGGAGATTATATCAATGCAAGCGAAATCCTGCGCATACCACCACTGACAGATATTCGTGAGTTGATTGCAGCTAGTTCCGAAATAGAGAAAAGTGAAGATGAGAACAGGTTGCCTGAAATGCGCTGGATTGCTCAACTGGTACAACCTGGTTCATCCCTTGGCGGAGCGCGTCCAAAGGCAAGCGTAATTGATGAGAACAAGATCCTGCATATAGCAAAGTTTCCGTCTCGCAAAGATGATTATGATACTGGGCTTTGGGAACATTTCTCACATCTGTTGGCAAAGAAGGCTGGTATCAGTGCTGCAGAAACAAGAGTAATCTCCACTAGCGACAAATACCATACTTTGCTTTCCCAACGATTTGATAGAAGGGAAGACGGTAAGCGTATACATTTTGCTTCAGCCATGACTCTTTTGGGCTTAAATGATGGAGACAATGCCAATACTGGTCATGGCTATCTGGATATTGTCGATTTCATACTTCAGAACTGTACTAACGTGGAGGATAATCTGAAAGAACTGTATCGCAGAGTCGCGTTCAATGAAGGTGTGTCGTAATGCACGATGCACCTTCTTTCTTGTTTATCACCGATATAAATCGGTTTATTTTCTTCAAGCTGCGATAATTCGAAGATTTCTTTGATTT
>OJOS01000811.1_pt1 | contig 12047 bp, 10 predicted proteins | sample 1598271 | NCBI WGS metagenome assembly OJOS01 (sample SAMN03922451, study PRJEB24848) | human gut metagenome | isolation source: stool sample | host: Homo sapiens | place: Germany | collected 2009-11
GCAACGACAACCCCGGCGCCAAGTCTCAGGGCATCAAGCAGCTCATGGCTGGCGGCGGTGTGGTGCTGATCGGCACGACCCTCATCCCCCTGCTCTCCGGTTTGTTCGGCTAATCCACGGCAAGCCCAGCTTAACCGAAGGGTGGTGAAATATTGGGCAGCATTTTAGAAAAGATCGAACAAGCTCTCAAGGATATGCTGATCGGATGGATCGAGAGCAACCTGACCAATATGTTCACCGATGTCAACGAGAAGGTAGGAACGATTGCCGCCGAAGTTGGGCAAACACCGTCCGGCTGGAACGGCGGCGTGTACCAGATGATCCGGGGACTATCCGAAAACGTGATAGTCCCCATCGCTGGTATCATCATCACCTTTGTTTTGTGCTACGAGCTGATTTCCATGATCACCGAGAAAAACAACCTTCACGACATGGACACATGGATGTTCTTCAAGTGGTTTTTCAAGGCGGCTGTGGCGATCTATCTCGTAACACACACGTTTGACATCGTGATGGCAGTATTCGACATCGGGCAGAACGTAGTTTCCGGTGCAGCAGGAGTAATCCACGGCAACACCAGCATTGACATTGACGCGACGATTGCGCAGATGCGTACCGGCATGGAGAACATGGGCGTCGGAGAACTGCTCGGACTGTCGATAGAAACGCTTCTGATCAGCCTGTGCCTCAAAATCATGGCGATCCTCATTACGGTTATCCTCTACGGGCGCATGATTGAGATTTACTGCACCGTGAGCATTGCGCCTATTCCCATCGCAACCATGAGCAACCGCGAATGGGGCAGCATCGGCACGAACTATCTAAAAGGCTTGTTCGCTCTGGCATTTCAGGGCTTCCTCATCATGGTCTGCGTCGGCATCTATGCAGTGCTGATCAACGGCATGATTATCGCAGACAACATTCACTCGGCTCTGTTCTCTGTGGCAGCGTACACGGTCATTCTGTGCTTCTCGCTGTTCAAGACCGGAAGCCTTGCAAAATCCATCTTCCATGCGCACTAAGGAGGTCGGCAGCATGAAGAAGTACAGCATCATCTACGCCGATCCCCCTTGGGCGTATCGGACTTACTCCAAGAAGGGACAGGGGCGGTCGGCAGAAAGCCATTATCCGACGATGTGCATTGAAGACATCAAGGCACTTCCGGTTGGCGAACTGGCTGCGAAGGACTGCGCTCTGTTCCTCTGGATCACGTTCCCGTGCCTCTGTGAAGCACTCGAAGTGCTGACGGCATGGGGCTTTTCCTATAAGACCGTGGCTTTTGTATGGGTGAAGCAAAACCGCAAGAACGATGATCTCTTCACCGGCATGGGGTATTGGACAAGGGCAAACGCCGAAATCTGCATCCTTGCTACGAAGGGACATCCGAAGCGTGTTGACGCCGGTGTGCGTCAGGTCATCCTCAGCCATATCGAAGAGCATTCCAAAAAACCGGATGAAGCGCGGGAGCGCATTGTCCGGCTCATGGGAGACCTTCCCCGCGTAGAGCTTTTTGCCCGTCAGTCTCCCGAAGGCTGGGATGTTTGGGGCAACGAGGTCGAATGCACAGCGCATCTTCCGACGGAGGAAACACCATGCTGCGGCTAAGACCTATTTCTCTTCGTGACGCCAACGAGTACGTCCGGCAGCATCACCGGCATCACAAGCCTGTTGCCGGTCACAAGTTCTCCATCGGCTGTGAAGCAGACAGTGAACTGGTCGGTGTAATCATCGCCGGGCGTCCCGTCAGCCGGTATCTGGATGACGGCTTCACATTGGAGGTTACAAGGCTTTGTACCAACGGAGCGAAAAACGCTTGCAGCTTTCTCTACGGCGCGGCGGCAAGAGCTGCTGCGGCTATGGGCTATAAGCGCATCATCACCTACACACTGGAAAGTGAAAACGGTGCAAGCCTTCGGGCTTCCGGCTGGATCTGTCAAGGCAAAGCGGGTGGGCTTCGCTGGACGGGCAAGCGTCAACCGAAGGAGGATCAATATCCCGCACAAATGAAGCTGCGCTATGAAAAGCAGCTTAGAAAGGAGGAAACAGTCAATGGCATTTGTTCCGGTCCCGAAGGATCTTAACCGCGTCAAAACGAAGGTCATGTTCAACCTGACCAAGCGGCAGCTCATTTGTTTTTCCGTCGCTGCGGCAGTCGGCGTCCCGATCTTCTTTCTGGCGAAGGCACATCTCGACTTGTCTACGGCGGCAATGCTGATGGTGGTTATCATGCTCCCGTTTATCTTCTTCGCGCTTTACGAGAAGGACGGTCAGCCCGCCGAAAAGTATCTGTACCACATCGTACAGTCCATGTTCATCCGGGACAAGGTGCGTCCCTATCGCACAAACAATCTCTACGCTGAAATTCAGCAGAAAATCAAAGAACAGGAGGAATTGCAGCTTGAACAACAGCACAGCAAAGGCAAAGCCTAAGATGACCGTCAAAAACGGCGTCGTTTACGGCGATGCCCTTTCCGCTCAGGAAAAGAAGCGGATCGTCATGCAGAAGAAAAAGGACAGGAAGGCAAAGAAAGTCCGCAAGTCCGCCCAGCAGACCATCCCCTATGTGGAGATGTGCCGTGACGGTATCTGTAAGGTGAACAGCCGCCTCTACACGAAGTCCATCGCCTTTGAGGACATCAACTACCAGCTTGCGCAGAACGAGGACAAAACTGCCATCTTTGAGAACTGGTGCGACTTTCTGAACTACTTCGACAGCTCGATCTTCGTCCAGCTCTCCTTCATCAATCAGAAGGCAAGCCTCAATGAGTTCCGCAAGCGCATCAACATTCCGGCACAGGAGGACGCCTTCAACGACATCCGCTCCGAGTATTCCGGTATGTTGCAAAACCAGCTCACCAAGGGCAACAACGGGCTGATCAAGAAGAAGTACATCACCTTCGGCATTGAGGCGGACTCCCTCCGCACGGCAAAGCCGAAGCTCGAACGCATTGAAACCGACATCCTCAACAACTTCAAAACTCTCGGCGTGAAAACCGAGCCGCTGTCCGGCTACGAACGGCTGAAAGTGCTTCATGATGTGTTCAATATGGACACCAATGAGCCGTTCCGCTTTTCCTTCGATATGGTTGCCCGGACAGGGCTTTCCAGCAAGGACTTCATCGCGCCCACTTCCTTTGACTTCCGTGAAGGCAAGTGCTTCAAGATGGGCAGAACCATCGGTGCGGTGAGCTTCCTGCAAATCCTCGCGCCGGAACTCAATGACCGTATGCTTGCCGACTTCCTTGAGATGGACAGCAACATCACGGTCAATTTTCATATCCGGACGATTGACCAGGCGAAGGCGATCAAGAGCATCAAGTCGAAGATCACCGACCTCGACAAGATGAAGATTGAAGAGCAGAAAAAGGCAGTCCGCTCCGGCTACGATATGGACATCATTCCGTCCGATCTCGCCACCTTCGGCGGTGAGGCAAAGCGTCTGTTGCAGGATCTCCAGACCCGCAATGAGAGACTGTTCCTTGTGACCATCCTCATCATGAACACAGCAACCAACCGCCAGAAGCTCGAAAATGCGGTGTTCCAGACCGCCGCTATCGCTCAGAAGTACAACTGTGCGCTCAAGCGTCTCGACTTCCAGCAGGAAGAGGGGCTGATGTCCTCTCTGCCTATCGGCGTCAATCAGGTGGAGATTGAGCGCGGACTGACCACTTCCAGCACGGCGGTTTTCGTGCCGTTCACCACGCAGGAGCTTTTTCAGGGCGGCGAAGCTCTCTACTACGGGCTGAATGCGCTGTCCAACAACATGATCATGGTGGACCGCAAGCAGCTCAAGAACCCCAACGGACTGATTTTGGGTACGCCCGGTTCCGGTAAGTCCTTCTCCGCAAAGCGTGAAATGACAAACGCCTTCCTCATCACGGAGGATGACATCATCGTCTGCGACCCCGAAGCCGAGTATTTTCCCCTTGTGCAGAAGCTCGGCGGTCAGGTCATCCGCATCTCGCCGGTCAGCACGGATTACATCAATCCGCTGGACATCAACACGAACTACTCCGAAGAGGAAAACCCGCTGACGCTGAAATCCGACTTCATCCTCTCCATGTGTGAGCTGATTGTCGGCGGCAAGGACGGCTTGCAGCCGGTTGAGAAGACCATCATTGACCGCAGTGTCCGCATGGTTTATCAGGAGTTCCTTGCAGACCCCAAGCCGGAGAAAATGCCGATCCTCGAAGACCTCTACAACATTCTGAGAAATCAGAAGGAGCCGGAGGCACAGCGCATCGCAACTGCCCTTGAAATCTATGTTCACGGCTCTCTGAATGTCTTCAATCACAGAACGAATGTGGATGTCAACAACCGCTTCGTCTGCTATGACATCCGCGAACTCGGCAAGCAGCTCAAGAAGCTCGGTATGCTGATTGTGCAGGATCAGGTTTGGAACAGAGTTACCATCAACCGCGCCCAGCACAAGGCAACTCGCTACTACATGGACGAGTTCCATCTGCTCTTGAAGGAGGAACAGACCGCCGCATACAGCGTGGAAATCTGGAAGCGTTTCAGAAAATGGGGCGGCATCCCGACCGGAATCACGCAGAACGTCAAGGATCTTCTTGCGTCCCGTGAGGTGGAGAACATCTTTGAAAACTCGGATTTTGTCTACCTTCTGAATCAGGCATCCGGCGACCGGCAGATTCTCTCGAAGGCGCTGAACATCTCGCCCAGCCAGCAGAACTACATCACCAATTCCAATGCCGGTGAGGGGCTGATCTTCTACGGCTCGACCATCGTTCCCTTCAAGGACGATTTCCCGAAGGACACCCAGCTCTACCGTATCATGACCACCCGTTTAGAAGAAACCGTACAGAACTAAGGAGGATTTTTGAATATGAACAACAAGATGATTACCATTCCCTACGCGGACGCTATCGAATACGGAGAGAACACCTCCGCGCTGTTTAAGGCTCTGTGGGAGCTGACCGATCTGATCCGACTGGAAAGCGACCTCAAGAAGCATCACCGCGCCTATCTCCATGTGAGGGAGGACATCGACGAAAATGTCAAGGAAGCGCGTCAGATTATGACCAAAGTAGCCGTGGATATGATCGGCTTTTACTTCAATGTTGATGTTTCTGAGTGCAGCAACAACGATGAGAATACCCCCTTCGCTGACGCGGCGGATGATGAAACCGTTTCTATCCCCAAGGGCGAGTATGAGCTGATGATCGACGATCTGCTCACGATGTCCGAAATCATTCAGAGCGTCGCAGATATGCGCACGCAGGATGTGAAGGCAATCCGCGAGTTCGGCAAGTTTATCCCCGCCTTTGCCGCCTTTGAGAAGAACCGCCTGAGCCTCTATCGTGAGGCGGCGAAGGAAGCCGAGGAAATCTTCGACCGTTGGGCGGACGAGATTGACGATCTCGACGAGGACTTCATGGAAGACGAGGACTACGAGCCGGACGAGTATTACTCCGATTGATGCCCATTGAAATGTTATCGGGTTTTACAGCCAACATTTCAACGGAAACGCAAATCCAACAGAACAGGAGGTACACCACCATACAACTTGACATCATTCATACCGGCGATTGCCTTGAAATCCTGAAAACTCTGCCCGATGACAGCGTTCATTGCTGTGTGACGTCCCCTCCGTATTACGCGCTCCGCGATTACGGCATGGATGCTCAGATCGGCAGAGAGACAACGCCGAAGGAATATATCTCGCGCCTGACGGAAGTGTTTACCGAAGTCAGGCGCGTTTTGCGTCCGGATGGAACGCTCTGGCTGAACATCTCGGACACCTACGCCGGAAAGGGCAATCAGGGTGATTTTGTTGATCCGAAGAACCCCAACGGCAGAAACGGTCAGGCTGTGGCTCTCAACAACAAGGTTGAGGGCTGCAAGCCGAAGGATATGATCGGCATTCCGTGGATGCTGGCTTTTGCCCTCCGCGATACCGGCTGGTATCTGCGCAACGACATCATCTGGATGAAGGATAACCCCATGCCGGAGAGCGTGAAAGACCGCCTATCCCGCTGCTACGAGCATATTTTCCTGTTCTCCAAGTCCAAGAAGTATTTCTTTGACTACAAGGCAATCTCCGAGCCGATTGCTCCCGCAACGGCAGAACGCCTCAAGCGCGGCATGAAGGGCGGCAACAAATACGGCAAGCCCGTTCCCGGTCAGCCTAAGCCGCAGTCCATCAACCGCCCCCGCGAGCATGGTGAGATCAAGGACAGTGACATCAATCCGCTCCGCAACAAGCGCGATGTCTGGAAGATCAACACCGTCCCCTTCAAGGGCGGTCACTATGCCGCCTACCCTCCGAAGCTGGTTGAGACCTGTCTTCTCGCCGGTTGTCCCGAAGGCGGCATTGTGCTTGACCCGTTCATGGGGAGCGGCACAACCGGCATGGTTGCCGCGCAGATGGGGCGTCATTTCATCGGCATCGAGCTGAATCCGGCGTACACCGAGCTTGCCTACAAGCGGATCGGAGGTGAAATCTGATGTCCAAGGAACCGGAACTCAAAGCCCGTGACAAGGTGGTCGTGCGGATGACGCGGGAGGGCGCGGTTGAGGAAAACCTGACGGCTGGCACCGAGCAGAGAGTGTCAAAACGGCTGGAAGAAGCAGAGCTGGTGAAGCCCGCTGAGACAGTCGAGCCTTCCGAAGCTCTTTCCCCAGAGGAACAGAAAAAGGTGCAGATGCGCCGTCAGCAGCGTCAGTTTCAGACGGAACACGCCGAGGATAATGACACACAGCCGCCCTCGGAAACGTCCGTCACAGAAGAGAAAATGGCAGAAAATCCACCCCAGAATGTACCCGAACCGCTGCCCTCATCGGAAACGCCGTTCAAGCCTCCAACCTTAGAGCAGCACGGTGTTTCTTCTCATACCGGCACGGTGATTGCCGAAACAGTTGTAACGCACAAGCTGCGTAAGACCTCTGCGGTTGAAGCCGTTGATGCGGATGCTGTTCTCTCCCAAGCGGCGGAGACTTCCTCCGCAAAGCCGATCATCGACGATGCCGTCTCGACCACGAAGCGGATGCAGAAGCTCGAAAGGAAGTCCGAGAAGGCGCATGAGCGTCTGGATGCCGCCCGTGAAAAGCTGCCCACGCACAAGGTTTTCAAGAAAGAACGCGTCTTTGATGAAGAGACCGGAAAGGGCAAAACCCGCCTTCATTTTGAGGATGAGCTGAAAAAGCCCAAGGGCAAAGGCAAGCTGCAATTTGAGGCAGATAAAACCGTCCGCAAGGTCGGTGACACCCTCGCTTCCGGCATTCACGGCAAAATCCATGAGGTCGAACAGGAAAATTCGGCGGTTGAGGCGGCGCATAAGACGGAGATCGCCGCCGAGACTGCCGTTCGGCATTTCAGACATCATCGGGAAAACAGCGTCAACAAGCCTTATGAGAAGGTCTCTAAGCTGGAACACAAGGCGGATGCTGCGGATGCGAAGCTCCAATATGAGAGAAATCAGCAGGAGCATCCTGAGATGAAGAAGCAGAACATGAACAAGCACTACCAGAAGCAGAACATCAAGAAGGAATATGCCGCCGCTCGAAATGCCGGGTCTCAGACCGCCGGAACTGCCACAAAAAGTACCGGCAAGAAGCTCGGTGAGAAGGCGTCCGACAAGATCAAGGAGTTCTTTGAGAAGAACAAGAAGGTCTTCATCTGGATCGGCGTCGGAATTGCCCTTCTCGTTTTGCTCGGTGCCGGAATCAGCTCGTGTTCGATGCTCACCTCTACCGGCTCGTCGGTTATCGCTTCCTCTTATCTCAGCGAGGATGACGCGATGCTGGGCGCGGAAGCGCAGTATTGCCGGATGGAGCAGGAGCTGCAACGCTATCTCGACACCTACGAAAGCACTCACAGCTACGACGAGTATCACTTCGATCTGGACGATATTGAGCATGACCCCTATGTGCTGATCTCCATTCTCTCGGCTCGCCATGAGGGTGAGTTCACGCTGGATGAGGTGCAGGGTACGCTCCAAATGCTGTTTGAAAAGCAGTACATCCTCACCGAAGAGGTTATCGTCGAAACCAGATACCGCACGGAAACCGACACATGGACGGACGCAGACGGCAACACGCACACGGAAACCTATCGCGTCCCGTATGACTACTACATCTGCAACGTGAAGCTCGAAAACTTCAATCTCTCCCATGTCCCGGTCTACATCATGTCTCAGGAACAGCTTTCCATGTACGCAACGTATATGTCGGTGCTGGGCAACCGCGAGGATCTGTTCGGTGACTCTCCCTATGTGGACAAGTACATCACAAATCCTCCCGCCGACTACGATGTCAACCCGGAATACCTGAACGACGAGAAGTTTGCAGCGCTGATTACCGAGGCGGAAAAGTATCTCGGCTATCCGTATGTGTGGGGCGGCTCCAATCCCGACACATCCTTTGACTGCTCCGGCTTTGTTAGCTATGTTCTCACAAACAGCGGTCTTGTGAACACCGGGCGGCTTGGCGCACAAGGGCTTTACAACGTCTGTACGCCGGTTTCAAAGGCGAATGCACAGCCCGGTGATCTCATCTTTTTCGTCGGGACGTATGACACCCCCGGTGTGTCCCACGTCGGCATTTACGTCGGTGATGGGGTCATGATCCACTGCGGCGACCCCATTCAGTACACATCCACCAATTCTTCCTACTGGCAGCAGCATTTCTACGCCTTCGGAAGACCCGCCTATTAAAAGAAAGGAGTTTTTTCATGAATCCCAAGTATCAGAAAGTCCTCTCCGACATTGAGAAGGCTGAAAAGAAGAAGTCCGAAATCGAAGGTCAGCTCAAGGAGCTGTACGACAAGAAGACGGAGCTGGAAAACCTTGAAATCATCAATACCGTGCGTTCTATGGTGATGGACAAGGATCAGATCATGGCATTCCTGTCTTCCATGAAGGGCGGCACCAAGCCCGCTGAAAATACGGAGGTAATCGACAATGCGTAAGAAGTTTCGTTTTCTGACCGTCCTTGCGGTCTGCGTTATGGTTCTGTCCTGCTTCTCGGTGACGGCGTTTGCCTACGCCGATGATACCGAACAGAACCTTCCGGTCACGGAGGCAACTCAGCCCGAACAGCAACCTGAAGCCACTCCCACGCCGGAAAAGCCGAAGGGTGAGCCGATTGACGCTGAGGGCAACGCCTACACCCGCGACTTGCTCTATGACAGGGCAACCAACAAGCAGTTCATCACAGTCCAGACGAAGAACGGCAACACCTTTTTCATTGTCATCGACTACGATGCACCCATCAATGAGGACGAGGAACAGTATCAGACATACTTCCTCAACATGGTCGATGAGAGCGACCTGCTTGCGCTGCTGGATGAAGACACTGCGGCTGCTCTGACCACCTGTAACTGCAAGGAAAAGTGCGCTGCCGGTCAGGTCAACACAGACTGCCCGGTCTGCAAGACCAACATGAGCGAATGCACCGGCACAGCCCCCGTTACACCTGAGCCGGATAAGGATGCAGAAACCGATGCTCCCGCCCCTAAACCCGAAAAGAAATCCAACATCGGCATGATCCTCGTCATCTTCGTTCTTGCCGGTGCTGCGGGTGCAGCTTATTACTACATCAAGTTCGTCAAGGGCAGAAAGCCCAAGGATGAGGATATGGACTTCTTTGATGATGAAGGCTACGAGGAAGAGCCGTACATCAACGAGGATGAAGAGCCGCAGATCGCGGAGGATGCCGAAACGGAAGGTGATGAAGATTGATCTTAGTCATTGCTGAAAAGCCCAGCGTCGCCCAGTCCATCGCAAAGGTGCTGGGCGCGACATCCCGCAAGGACGGCTACATGGAGGGCGGCAATTACATCGTTTCGTGGTGCTTCGGTCATCTGGTGGAGCTGGCAGACGCCAGCTCCTACGATGAGCGGTATGCTAAGTGGCGGTATGACGATCTGCCCATTGTTCCGGAAAACTGGATGTTTGAGGTCACGAAGGACAAAGCACAGCAGTTCAAGGTGCTGTCCTCTCTCATGAAGGACAAGCGCGTCACCGAGCTGGTCTGTGCAACCGATGCAGGACGCGAGGGGGAGCTGATCTTCCGGCTGGTCTACAACAAAGCCGGATGCACCAAGCCCTTCAAGCGTCTGTGGATCAGCTCGTTGGAGGACTCCGCCATCCGCGAAGGCTTCAATCATCTCCGAGACGGCAAGGAATATGACCGCCTCTATGAAGCGGCACTCAGCCGCTCGAAGGCAGACTGGATTGTCGGTATCAACGGCACCCGCCTGTTTACCACGCTCTATCACAAGAAACTGGTGGTCGGGCGCGTCCAGACGCCGACTCTTGCAATGCTGGTGGAGCGTGACGGGAAAATCTCCACGTTCCAGAAGGAGAAGTATTTCAACGTCCACGTCGGCAAGGGCGATCTGACCGCCGATCTGGAAAAGGTCAAAACCGAAGAGGAAGCAAAAAGAATTGCGGCGGCTTGCGAGAAAAAGCAAGCCGCCGTTTCTTCTCTCAAGCGGGAGACGAAAAACGTCAATCCTCCGAAGCTCTATGATCTGACCACCTTGCAGCGCGAGGCAAACCGATATTACGGCTTCACTGCCCAGCAGACGCTCGATCTCGTTCAGACGCTCTACGAAAAGAAGCTCCTGACCTATCCGCGCACGGACAGTCAGTTCATTACGGACGATATGGAGGACACCGCCCGTCAGGTCATTTCTATTGTCTGCCGCCAGCTTCCGCTTTTCTCCGGCGTTTCGGTCACTCCGGACATTTCCCGCGTAACCGACAACAGCAAGGTCACAGATCACCATGCCATTCTCCCGACCGTCCAGCTTGAAAAGCAGGATGTTTCCGCACTCCCTCAGTCGGAGCAGAAAATTCTCAATCTTGTCGGGATGCGCCTTCTGTGTGCGACCGGCAAGAAGCACACCTACGCAGAGACGCAGATCACGCTCTCCTGCGAGGGCTACGAGTTCAAAACCAAGGGGAAGACCGTCGTTCAAAACGGATGGAAAGCCATCGAAGAGCTGTTCAAGTCCTCCCTCAAGACGAAGGAAAAGGACGATCCCATGAAGTCCCTGCCCGAAGTCCATGAGGGCGATGTTCTGGATGGTGTGTCCGCCAGCGTCACCGAACACTTTACGACACCCCCGAAGCAGTACACGGAAGACACGCTCCTGTCTGCGATGGAGACTGCCGGAAACGATCAGTTTGACGATGACACCGAGAAGAAAGGTCTCGGCACTCCCGCAACCCGCGCCGGTATCATTGAGAAGCTGGTGAAATCCGGCTTTGCAGAGCGCAAAGGCAAATCCCTCATTCCCACGAAGGACGGCTGCAACCTCGTCTGCGTCCTGCCGGAACAGATTACGTCTCCCGCAATGACTGCGGAATGGGAAAACACGCTCATGGAGATTGAGCGCGGCAATGCGGATGCAGACGCCTTCCTCAGCGGCATTGTCCGGATGACCGGCGATCTCGTGAAAGCCTACCCGTTTCTCTCCGATGCCGAAGCCCAGCGTTTCGGCACGGGGAAGGAGGAAATCGGCAAATGCCCCCGCTGCGGCTCTCCGGTCTATGTCGGCAAGGGCAACTTCTACTGCTCGAACAAGGAATGCTCCTTCTGCCTGTGGGAAGACAACAAGTTCTTTTCCAGCAAGAAAAAGAAGCTGACCAAGAAGATTGCAAAGGAGCTGCTGGACAAGGGCTGGTGCCGCGTGACCGGGCTTTACACGCCGAAGAAGCCTCAGCTCTACGATGCGGTGATCCGTCTGGATGACAGCGGCGGCAAATACGTCAGCTTCAAGATGGAGTTTGATCGATGACCCGCCCAAAGTATGTTGCTTCATGCAGCGGAGGCAAAGACAGTGTGGCGACGCTCCTGCTGGCAGCACAGCACAATGAGCCGCTTGACGAGGCGGTTTTCAGTGAGGTCATGTTTGATAATGACACAAGCGGCGAAATCCCTGAACACAGGGACTTCATCTATGACCGGCTCAAGCCCTTCTGTGAAAAAGAGCTGGGCGTCAAGTTCACCATTCTCCATGCAGACAAGACCTACGATGATGTGTTCCATCACGTCATCACCCGCGGACCGCACAAGGG
>OJOS01000823.1_pt1 | contig 11907 bp, 12 predicted proteins | sample 1598271 | NCBI WGS metagenome assembly OJOS01 (sample SAMN03922451, study PRJEB24848) | human gut metagenome | isolation source: stool sample | host: Homo sapiens | place: Germany | collected 2009-11
GCTCGGAGATGTGTATAAGAGACAGCGCGGAGGGCGTGGATAGAAATGATGTGGTGCTTGCGCCACGGTCTGGGTTTGCCGTCGCCCTCCTCGCGGAGGGCGTGGATAGAAATTTGTTCTGGTTGCTCTTGTTGACCGCACAACCAGGTCGCCCTCCTCGCGGAGGGCGTGGATAGAAATCTGAATGCAAAGACCCTGTATGCCTACCGTCTGAAGTCGCCCTCCTCGCGGAGGGCGTGGATAGAAATTTGACCTCGGCTCGGCCAATCGTCCACGACACACTGTCGCCCTCCTCGCGGAGGGCGTGGATAGAAATTCTGTGCTGGAAGATGTCTACAACAGCCGCTTTGGTCGCCCTCCTCGCGGAGGGCGTGGATAGAAATTGGAAAGAATGTGGAAAGAAAAAGATGTGGTTGGTCGCCCTCCTCGCGGAGGGCGTGGATAGAAATACTCCTTTACGCGGCGCTGTAGGCCCTTGTCGTGCGTCGCCCTCCTCGCGGAGGGCGTGGATAGAAATTTGACCTCGGCTCGGCCAATCGTCCACGACACACTGTCGCCCTCCTCGCGGAGGGCGTGGATAGAAATTCTGTGCTGGAAGATGTCTACAACAGCCGCTTTGGTCGCCCTCCTCGCGGAGGGCGTGGATAGAAATTGGAAAGAATGTGGAAAGAAAAAGATGTGGTTGGTCGCCCTCCTCGCGGAGGGCGTGGATAGAAATATTGCTTGCCACCCCTATCTATTGTGGTTTTCACGTCGCCCTCCTCGCGGAGGGCGTGGATAGAAATCTCCGAAACCTCCGGCACAAAGACTTCAACCCCGTCGCCCTCCTCGCGGAGGGCGTGGATAGAAATATGACGCTGCCGAATTCGATGGAGATCGTGGAGGTCGCCCTCCTCGCGGAGGGCGTGGATAGAAATAAGGGCAATCCCATCAGAATGTCTTTGGACGGCGGTCGCCCTCCTCGCGGAGGGCGTGGATAGAAATTACTCGGACGGTCGGCGGGATGCCTACAAGGAGGTCGCCCTCCTCGCGGAGGGCGTGGATAGAAATCTCCGGCACGGCCTGAAGATGCAGGGTGCGTACGTCGCCCTCCTCGCGGAGGGCGTGGATAGAAATAAGATGTCAGCTTTAACGCCTGTTGCCGCCCGCGTCGCCCTCCTCGCGGAGGGCGTGGATAGAAATAGCTGTGCATGGCCACCGGACTGAGAGTTTCCGACGGTCGCCCTCCTCGCGGAGGGCGTGGATAGAAATTCGTCTTTTTTTTGCACGCTGCCGCTGCCCCGCCCGTCGCCCTCCTCGCGGAGGGCGTGGATAGAAATCGACATGGAGGACGCTTATGCTGAAGAAAAAGAGTCGCCCTCCTCGCGGAGGGCGTGGATAGAAATAGCGTGATCTGATATTTTGCAGAGTTTGCAAAGTAGTCGCCCTCCTCGCGGAGGGCGTGGATAGAAATGAAAAAAAGTACAAGGAGGTCACCGGGAAGAGCCGGTCGCCCTCCTCGCGGAGGGCGTGGATAGAAATGGGCCACGGACGACCACGGTGGCGGGGTACTCGGTCGCCCTCCTCGCGGAGGGCGTGGATAGAAATCCTCCAGTTCGGCGGTCAGGGCGGCAAGTTGCGCCGTCGCCCTCCTCGCGGAGGGCGTGGATAGAAATATCGCGGAGTTCGCCATGCAGAGCAATCTGATCAGGTCGCCCTCCTCGCGGAGGGCGTGGATAGAAATAATTACGCTACCTACTCGCAGAGCCTCGCCCGCATGTCGCCCTCCTCGCGGAGGGCGTGGATAGAAATGCCCTGACCACCGCCTACGACGGTCTCGACCCGGGTCGCCCTCCTCGCGGAGGGCGTGGATAGAAATTGGATGGTGGCCGCCTGTGCCATGTCGCTGCGGTGTCGCCCTCCTCGCGGAGGGCGTGGATAGAAATTGTGTCGCTGCGATGACCTGAGAAAGCGCACCCGTCGCCCTCCTCGCGGAGGGCGTGGATAGAAATCAGTTCGATGGCCCGCTTCAGATCTTGGGCCTTGGTCGCCCTCCTCGCGGAGGGCGTGGATAGAAATTCTGCCAGCTTGCCGATGAAGAACTCGACAAAGCGTCGCCCTCCTCGCGGAGGGCGTGGATAGAAATCGGCTTGAACATTGAGGCCCCCGGCACACCGATGGGTCGCCCTCCTCGCGGAGGGCGTGGATAGAAATAGAAAGCGGCAGCCGCTAATGAGACGGAGCTCGTGTCGCCCTCCTCGCGGAGGGCGTGGATAGAAATTCGTGCAGCAGCACCTCACACTGTTCGGGGTTGAGGTCGCCCTCCTCGCGGAGGGCGTGGATAGAAATGGAGGCATGACATGGCAGACATCGCTGCAAGCGGGTCGCCCTCCTCGCGGAGGGCGTGGATAGAAATTGGGCGAATGCCTCAACCTTGGGCAGGGCGTACGTCGCCCTCCTCGCGGAGGGCGTGGATAGAAATAACGCAGGAGCAGACAAGTACAACAGTGTGCTCGGTCGCCCTCCTCGCGGAGGGCGCAGGTAGAAATCGACACAAAAATATGGTAAACTCTTATTAAGTTGTTGCCATGCGCTCTCTAAGGAACCGAGTATTTTGACCTACAATTCCGTCTCTTAAAGACGTTGGTTAAAATCAATTTGTGTTCCCCGGTGCATTCTTCAACTTGAAGTCGCTCCTATTTGAGGGGTGTGGATAGAATAACATAATAATCATATCGCGGTTCTCAAAGGCGTAACCAAGTCGTCCTCTTCACCGAGGGCGTAGATAGAAATTGTCACAACCACGCCGATCTTTTCAGCATCAAGGTTGCCCTCCCCGCAAAGGGTACGGATAGAAATCAGTTTCCACCTCGAATCGGGCATCGCCACAATTTTTCCAAAAAGGAGTTTTCCATGCATACCGTTCCCCTTACCCATCAGCTCGTCACCATCCAGGACGACTTTGACCTCGACAAGATCATCGAAAGCGGCCAGTGCTTCCGGCCGCAGAAACTGGCCGACGGGCGCTACCGTTTTCTTTCCGGCGGCGCACTCCTTTATCTGACTCCGCTGGGCGCTGGGCAATACGACGCTGCATGGTATGGCTCAGATTGGGAGTGCTGGGCCAACTACTTTGATTTGGGCCGGAACTATGCCGCGCTGCGGTGCAGCTTGGCGGGACAGAGCAGCTATCTGGACAAATCGCTCGATTTCGGGCAGGGCATCCGAATCCTGCATCAGGATCCATGGGAAATGCTCATCACCTTTCTTATCTCCCAGCGCAAAAGCATTCCGGCCATCCGCACCGCCGTAGAACGCCTTGCCCGGTGCTGCGGCGAACCGCTCAGTGCCGAAGGCGATGAAGTCTTCCTCTTCCCCACCCCGCAGCAGCTCTGCGGCCTCTCTGGAGCGCAGCTGATGGGCTGTGGTCTGGGCTACCGCACCCGTTACATCCAGAACGCTGCCGCACAGGCTTCCAGCGGCACACTCGACCTCGGTGCTCTGGCAGCGCTGCCCGACGACGCTCTCTTTTCCCGCCTCCTCGAGCTGGACGGCGTCGGCAAAAAGGTAGCAAACTGCGTCTGCCTCTTTGGCTATGGCCGTACCGCGATGGCTCCCATTGATGTTTGGATACAACGACTCATTGATGAGGAATTCGGCGGCCGCGACCCTTTTCCTTCCTATGGTCAGCAGGCTGGCATCGTACAGCAGTACCTGTTCTACTACAAGCGCAGCACCCGCCGCAGCGTCGCTCACAAAAAATAAAAAAGTTATTGACAACTCTCCTTTTGGCTGGTATAATAATATGCGTCGTCAGGAATGGCACGCCAGCTATGGGGGATTAGCTCAGCTGGGAGAGCGCTTGCATGGCATGCAAGAGGTCAGCGGTTCGATCCCGCTATTCTCCACCAAAAAAGCACTGTACTTCGCATGAAGTACGGTGCTTTTCTTTTTTCGAGGCCAAATTTTGGGGGATGCATTGAGTTGCCTGCATGTCTTTTGGGCTTTTGCGGAAAACCGGGATGTTCCCTCAGATAAGCGGGTCTGCCTCATAACAAAAGAGACCGCGGTACAGCAAGCTGCTGCACAGCGGTCTCTTCTTCTTTTTTAGCTCCGCGGGATGGCCATTCGTCGCTCTGCTTTCTTTACGAGCCATGCTCCCGCCCATCCACAAGCAGCTCCCAAAATGACACCACCCAGAATATCCGTCGGGTAATGGACACAGAGGTACATCCGCGAGAATGCGATGAGAACACCTACCGGCAGAGCCGCCATCGCCCACTGCTTTTTCCCGGCCAGCCAGAGGGCTGTCACCGAGGCGAAGGACGCCGCCGTATGGCCCGAAGGGAAGGAGAAATCGTCCGGGTGCGGGATAAGCAGCTGTACCTCCGTGAGGATGTCGCATGGACGGACGCGGGCCACCAGCGGCTTGAGAAGAAGATTGCAGAGGACAGCGTCGATGAGGAGCGCCGCTGCCAGCACGCAGCCGACCCGCCGCGTTTTGCGGAACACCAGCAGCAGCGCTGTCAGCGTCACCCAGAGAACACCGGAGTCTCCCAGACGGGTAATAAGCCCCATGCTTCCATCCAGCATGGGGCTGTGCAGGGATTGCAGGGCGGTCAGGAAGGTGAGTTCGGCGTTCATAAAGCTTCCTCTTTCTCGTTTCGTTGTGTACAGGATACCAGAAGTTTATGAACAGAAAAGCACAAAGTCTTAAACAGTAGTTAAAACAGTCAGCCCCGCCGCTGAGTTTTGCAGCATTTCAGTTCCCGGCGTTCCTGATGGACAAGGGAAAAATTAAAAAGAAAAGCAGCCCGAAATTTTCATCTCAGACTGCTTTCACTATGCCGGTGGTGGGGGTCGAACCCACACGTGTTAAGAAGATGAGACAATACTATGAAAAAGACGGTTTCTGTTTGCATGACGGCTGTGATGGCTCTTTCCCTGCTGGCAGGCGGCGCGGTACAGGCATACGCACTTTCGGCAGAGACGGCGGAGCCGGTTTTTGCCGTGGCTGAGGAAAACTGTATTTTCAGCAGTTGGAAGCGTCCCTTTCTCTGTTGTCACTCTGCCTGTATCTCCTCCACCAGCGGCAGATAGTCGGCACAGTATTTCCGGTATAGCGGCTGCACCAGTTGCCGGAAGTTCTGCATTTCTTCTTCGGGCAGCGGCAGTTCCCGGCACCCGCCAGCCAATGCCGCTTTTCGGGCAGCGGTTTCCTCCTGTGCCCAGAGCTGGCGCTCATACTGCGCCGATGCCCGGGCGCACGCTTGCAGGGTCTGCCGGTATTCCTCCGGCAGTGCATCCCATGTGCGGCCGGAAGCCAACTGCACCTCCGGTACGCGGCTGTGCTCATCGGCCATGTAGTACCGTGCCACCTTGTAGTGCTCCATGGAATAGTAGGCCGGCCAGTTGTTTTCGGCGGCATCGATCTGCCCGGTCTCAAGCGCCGAGTAGACGTCGCTGTACGCCGTGGTCTCCGGCACTGCACCCAGCAGGCGGATCATGTCGATCACGATCTGCGAATTCTGCACGCGGATGGTCTTGCCCTGTAAATCGTTCAGGCTGCGCACCGGCTGACGGGCATAAAACGAGCGGGCACCCGCGTCGTACCAGCTCAGGCCTACCCGTCCCTGTGCGGTAAAGTCCTGCAAAAACTCAGCCCCGATGCTGCCGTCCAGCACGCGCCACATGTGGTCGGCATCCCGGTAGAGATACGGCAGCAGCAGCACGTTGAGCCGGGGCAGATCGTCCGTGGCCACCGAGAGTGACACACGGGCAAAATCTACGCCGCCAATGGCAAGCTGTTCCCACACCTGCTGTTCCGAGCCGTACTCGCCGTTCGCCTTGACCTGAATGACCACCTTGCCCCCGGTCTGCTGCTGCACAAGGTCTGCAAAATACTGCGCGCCCTGCGTAGTGGGGTACCCGGCGGGCTGGTTGTCGGCATAGGTCAGCACATAGTCCGGTGTGGTCTGCAGCTTTGCGGCACAGCCTGCCAGCTGCAAGGCTGCAAAGCCCAGCCCGGCTAAAAAAGTCCGTCTGCGCATGGTGTCTCCCTCCCTTTGCAGATAGTATAGCGCACAAGACTGCCTTTGTGCAAGAGACAAGAAAAGGCGGTGCCCGCCGCAAAGCAGGTACCGCCTTTTATAAGAAGGAGAAGGGAATGTCTCAGTTACATCAGGCCCATTGCCTGCGGCAGTGCGGTAGACACTGCCGGGATAAAGGTGACCAGCAGCAGGCCGCCGATGATGGCCACATAGTACATAAGCATGTACGGCATGACCTTGGAAAGCGAGGTGCGGCCCACCTTGATGCCCACGAACAGTGCGTTGCCCACAGGCGGGGTGATGTTGCCGATGCACAGGTTATACACGAGGATCAGACCGAACTGGATGGTGCTCATGCCAAAGCTCTGGCAGATGGGCAGGAACAGCGGGGTGAAGATCAGGATGGCCGGGGTCACATCCATAAAGGTGCCGGACACCAGCAGGATCACGTTCATGATGAGCAGGATGATGTACTTATTGCTGGTCAGGCTCAGCAGGACTGCTGCAACCGCATCCGGGATCTGCAAAAAGGCCATGACCCAGCCCAGAATGTTGGAAACGCCTACAAGGAACACCACCATGCCGGACATCTTGGCAGAGTCCACGATGATCTTCCACAGGCTCTTCAGGTTGATGGAGCGGTAGCAGAAAGCAAGGATCAGCGCATAGGCAACGGCAATGGCAGAGCCTTCGGTGGCAGAGAACACACCGCCGATGATGCCGCCGATGACCACGATGATCAGGGAGAGCGAAGGCAGGGCGCGCAGGGTACAGATGCCGAGATTTTTCCAGTCAAACTTGCCGGGGGTGCCTTTATAGCCCAGCTTGACCGCCAGCAGCACGCCCACCACGCAGCAGCACAGCGCCCAGATGATGCCGGGAATGTAACCGGCCATGAACAGCGCAGCCACAGAGGTGCCGCCGGACGCCAGCGAGTAGGTGATCAGCGCGTTGGACGGCGGGATCAGCAAACCGGAGCAGGAGGAAGCGGCGTTGGTGGCAGCGGTCACGGCGGGGTCGTAGCCCTGCTCGTCGGCACCGTCGCGGATCATAGAGCCAACAGCAGCAGCCGCAGCAGATGCAGAGCCGGAGATGGCACCGAACAGAGCGTTGGTGCCGATGTTGGTCACCAGCAGTGCGCCGGGCATCTTGCCCAGAATGGCCATGACAAAATCCACCAGACGCTTGGCGATGCCGCCCTGATTCATGATGTTACCGGCCAGAATAAAGAACGGGATGGCAGTCAGGCTGAACTTGCTCATGCCCACAAAGGTGCGCTGGGCAGCGGTCAGCACGGCCACGTTCAGGTCGATGGAAGAAAGGATGGCAGTCAGAGAAGAGATTGCAATGGCGTACGAGATGGGCACGCCGAGGAACAGCAGCACCAGCAGCACTGCCAGAATTACGAGTAACGCTTGAATTGCCACAGCTTAGTCCTCCTTGTTTTCCTTGTCAGCATCGGCAGCCATTTCGGCTTCCACTTTTGCAAAGTCTGCATCTTCCGGGGTATCCAGGCAGATGGAGCCGTTGGCGATACCGATAATGTTCAGCACGGAATACACCAGAATGATCACGCCGCAGATGGGCATGACCCAGTAGAACACACCCACGGCAACGCCCAGCGAGGAGGTCTGCTGTCCCATAGCCAGCTGGGACACCTGAAAACCGCCGAACACCAGAATGGTCGCAGAGAAGATGAAAGCGATGACCTCAGCAAAGATGTGGAACGCCTTGCGCATGGTGGGGTTGAACCGGTCCACCAGCACGGGAATGTTCATGTGGCCGCGCTCGCCGGAGACGATGGTGGCACCCAGCATGGTGCTCCAGCCGAACAGATAACCCACCAGTTCCTCCGACCATGTGGAGGGAGAGTTGAAGATATAACGCACGATGACCTGATAGGTGGTCAGCACCACCATGACCGTCATGCTCAGACCTGCCAGCAGGTTGAGCATCTTGTTCAGGGTATTTCTCAGTTTTTCCATGATGCTCCTCCTCAGTCCGCAGTATGGGCAGCGTTGTGCTGCTGGATCAGGTCATAAATGGGCTGCAATTCCGGGTTTGCTGCCAGCACGGAATCGTGCAGGGGAGCCATAGCCTCCTGAAACGGTGCAGTGTCCGGGTAAATAAAGTTGACGTGCTGCTCATTCTCGGCCTTATCTTTCGCCTCAGCCACAGCATCCTCCCAGGCGTCCTGCTCGGTGCTCTTCACGATCTGGAAGCCCTCTTCAAAGATCGCGCGCTCCTCGTCGCTGAGTTCGTTCAGGAAGGCGTAGTTTGCAACCAGCAGATCCGGCACCATCTGGTGCATATCGTAGGAGTAATACTTGCAGATATCGCCGTGACCGTTATCGGTCAGAGCCAGCTCGTTGTTCTCGGCACCATCCAGAATACCGGCCTGCAGTGCGGTGTACACATCGCCGAAGCCCATGGGCGTAGCGGTGCCGCCCAGCAGACGCATCATTTCCACGTTGGTGGGCGACTGCTGCACGCGGATCTTCAGACCCTTCAGGTCGGAGGGCTGGTTGATGGGGGTCTTGATGGTGTAGAAGTTGCGGGTGCCGGCATCCAGCCATGCCACCGTTTCCAGACCGGCCTTGGAAGTGGTCTTGAAAATGGGGTCCGTCACCTCGGGGTCGTCCATTGCCTCGTGGTAGGCTTCTACGCTGGAGAACAGGTAAGGCAGGTTGAAGATTTGGTATTTGGCACTGAAGGTCTCCATGATGGCAGTGGATGCCACCACAAAGTCGATGGCACCGGTCTGGGTCAGCTGCACCATTTCGGTCTGGGAGCCCAGCAGCTCGCTGGGGTACACCTCCACGCGGTACTTGTCGCCCAGCTTCTCGTTGATGTAGTTGGCAAAGGCTTCCAGTCCCAGATGATCCGGGTGGGTCTGGGACTGCACATGGCCGATGCGCACGATCTTGCGGTCGTCACCGGAGCCGGCACCGCAGCCGGTAAGCATCATGCTGCTGGTCAGTGCCGCTGCGCCCATCAGCGACAGAAACGTTCTTCTCTTCATGAATGGCATCCTCTCTTTTCGCGTTTTTTCTATGATTATATTTTAACAACTCGTTCATTTTTGCGAAACCGGATTATTTTGCGAAACGCAGTACGATTTTGTCTTTGTTGTATCCAAGTACAATTTTTGTGTTTTTGGGACGAAAAAAACTGGCAAAAACAAAAAAGCACCCGTTCCTCTCCTGTTCACAGGCAGGAAAGAACGAGAGCTTCTTTTGGATCCGATTTATCCTTGTGCCGCTTTTTCCGCTGCGGCTACGCGGTATTCCGAAGGGGTCTGGCCGGTCAGGCGCTTGAACACCCTTGTAAAATAGTTGGCGTCGCTGTAACCCACAGCAGCACCGATGTCCTTCAGGCTCAGGCGCGGGTCCAAAATCAGCTGGCGCGCCTTGTCCACCCGGTATTCGTTCAGGTAGGCCGAAAAGTTTACCTTAAAGCACTGCTTGAACAGCTTGCAGAAGTAGGCGTCCGAGTAGCGCAGCGCAGCGGCAGCATCCTGCATGGAGATATCCTCCCTATAGTGGGCGTCGATGAAGCGGCTGATCTCGGCACGGATGATGGCGGTACGCATATCCTCGTCCTCTTCCCGGCGGACAGGCTGTTCAGGCGCAGGGGGCTGTGCCGGGCGGGCAGACAGCGGCACCGACACCTGCCGGATGGCATCCTCCACCGCGAATACCAGTTCCTGCTCGTTGTAAGGCTTGAGCAGATAGTCCATCGCCCGTACAGAGATTGCCTGCCGTGCGTAGTCGAACTTATCATAGCCGGTCAGGAACAGGATGGCGCAATTTCTGTCTGTTTCTCGGATCTTGCGCGCCACCTCCAGCCCGGTGAGACCCGGCATTTCAATGTCCAGCACAGCCACCTGCGGCGCTTCGCGGGCAAAAAATTCCAGAGCCTCTCTGCCGTTTTTTGCTTCATACAGGCTTATCAGATCTCCCAGATACTTCTGCAAGGTCCTGCACAGCACTTTGCGCTCGATCAATTCATCCTCTGCCACCAGCAATTTGCACTTCACGAAAGCGTCTCCTCCTTTTCTTCCGGCTGCTGCGTCTGCGGGAGCTCAAACCGCACCACAGTACCGCAGTCTGCGCGGCTGTATATCTGCATTTTTCCGCCCGGATACAGCATCCCGATACGGCGGGAAATGTTTCCAAGACCAATGCTGCGTCCGGTCTGCTCGCTCTGAGCGATTTTGGCCTGCACAGCGTCCAGCTCCTCTTTGTTCATTCCCTTGCCGTTGTCTGCAACTGTGAGCACCAGCACCTTGCCCTGCATCCATGCCCGCAGCAGGATGCGTCCGCCTTCCTCGCGGGACTTGAGCCCGTGCGAGTAAGCGTTTTCCACCACCGGCTGCAGCATAAAGGACGGCACTAAAACCGCCGCAGGCTGCACCTGAATGCTTTTTTCTACGGTAATGCGTCCATCGAACCGCATCTGCTGCAAATAAATGTAATCCTCCAGCCCGTCCAGTTCCTCCTCCAGCGTGATCTGCTGGCGCTTGGTGCGCAGATTGTGCCGGAACAAATTGCCCAGATGCACGATCATCTGGTCGGTGGTGGAAGCATCCTCCAGCCGCGCCATGCAGGAGATCATGTTCAGGGTGTTGAACAGAAAATGCGGATTCACCTGACTTTTAAGCACCTCCAGCCGGGTGTGCTCCAGATCTTTTTCCAGTGCAAGGTTCCGCACCTCTTCCCGGTGCAAGGCCTGCTGCGTGGTCAGTTGCTGCGCCATGGCGTGCTTCATCTGGTTAAAGGTTCCCGTCAGCCGCCCCACTTCGTCGTTGCTTTTCACCGGAAGATCCGAGCTTGAAAGATCCCCCTCGGCAATGCTGCGGGAGGCCTGTGCCAACCGCAGCAGCGGACGCACCACCGCGCGGCTCAGCACCCGGATGAGCAGCAGCATCAGCGCGGCTGCCGTCAGGAACAGCCCCAGATACAGCCACGGCAGATGCCGGATGCGGGTTGCTGTGCTACTGTAAAGGGTGTTTTCCTGCTCCAGCGTGGCCTGCGTCAGCCGCAGCGCATACTCGGCAAGGTAGTCTTGCAGCGCCATCACATGGTACATCTGTTCAATGTAGGTATCTGCCGATGGGGAAAGCTGTAAAAAGGCATCCCGCTCCTGCCGGTAGCCCGCATACCCTTGCAAAAGGTTCCATGTACGGGCATAGCGCTCTTCACCGATGCGGACGTAATCGAAGGGCAGGGCCGCAAGGCTCTGCTCGGCAGCAGCGCAGGCAGCGGCATAGGCCTGCTCCGTTTCAGAAGTAGGCTGACGCACATAGCGTGCAAAGGCCTGTGCTTCGTCCTTGAGGGCGTTCTGCACCGTGTAGCAGACGGCGTTGTCGGCCAGCAGCCTATCAAAGGAGCGTACCGTCCACTGACCTGCCATGGTAGCAATGCCAGTGGAAAGCATGGTGACCAGCAAAATCGCGGCAAGCCATGCCGTGACCTTGCGGCGCAGGGATATACCGCCCTGCGCGGTTTTGTTCCGTGCCATACGCTTTCCCTCCTGTCTTTGTAGCACCCGGCCTTTTTTATAAGTATAATAATCTCCCGGGAAAAGTGCAACTGCAAAAAAGCACCGGTTTTCGCAAGGGAGCCGGTGCTTGCAAGCAATGTGCCAGGCTGCTCTATGCCAATGGCGTGAGCCTGAAGGAAATCCAGGAGTGGCTTGGTCACAGTGACATCAGCACAACCAGCAATATCTACACCCATCTAGATTTTTCCAGCAAGGTGTCTTCTGCCAATGCCATCGTCAGCATTTTCCCCGAAAACACAAAAATATAAAGCGGGAATGTAAAAAGAAAAGCAGCCCGAAATTTTCATCTCAGACTGCTTTCACTATGCCGGTG
>OJOS01000842.1_pt1 | contig 11584 bp, 6 predicted proteins | sample 1598271 | NCBI WGS metagenome assembly OJOS01 (sample SAMN03922451, study PRJEB24848) | human gut metagenome | isolation source: stool sample | host: Homo sapiens | place: Germany | collected 2009-11
ATAGGTATATTTATGAATGAATAACAGGCGGGATTTTTCCCGCCTGTTTGTGTTTAGATATAATTAGAGGGTTGCTTTCTTGAAAAATGCTCTTTTTTGTTTTGTTTCGTGCTATTTGTTAGGAGTATCGCTCTATATTTTAACAAAATAGAAATTATAATCAAACTCGTTGGCTGAATAGCGGATTTTATCTACCTTTGCATCTTAATTAAATGCGTCATTTTAAGCGAGAAAAAACATGATTCGAAAAATAATAAAAGCTCTTTGGATATTCTTGGCAGTCATAGTATTGGCTATTGTTATAGTCTTTGTCTCCATTTCAAAGGGTTGGATTGGCTATATGCCTCCTGTAGAGGAACTCGAGAACCCGAGCTATAAATTTGCAACAGAGATTTTTTCTGAAGATGAGAAAGTGCTTGGTACATGGTCTTACAGCAAGGAAAACCGGGTGTACACGGCTTACAAGGATTTGTCACCCTGTATTATCAATGCTCTTATTGCAACGGAAGATGTTCGTTTTGTCGAGCATTCGGGTATTGATGCCAAAGCGTTGTTCCGTGCGTTTGTGAAACGTGGTTTGATGTTTCAGAAAAATGCAGGTGGGGGTAGTACCTTGTCACAACAGCTAGCTAAACAGTTGTTTACGGAAAATGTGGCGAGAAATACACTTCAACGTCTTTTCCAAAAACCGATTGAATGGGTGATTGCGGTGAAACTTGAACGTTACTATACCAAAGAGGAAATATTGAGTATGTATCTCAATAAATTTGATTTTCTGAATAATGCTGTTGGTATCAAAACTGCTGCATATACCTATTTTGGCTGTGAACCGAAGGACTTGAAGATTGAAGAAGCAGCTACGTTGGTGGGTATGTGTAAGAATCCGTCACTCTACAATCCGGTTCGTTTCAACGAACGTTCCCGTGGCCGTCGTAATGTGGTGCTCGAGCAGATGCGTAAAGCCGGATATATCACAGATGCAGAATGTGATTCTTTGCAGGCTCTTCCGTTGAAATTGACTTACAATCGTGTTGACCATAAAGAGGGGCTGGCTACTTATTTCCGTGAATATCTCCGTGGCGTCATGACAGCACCGAAACCGGTAAGAAGTGATTATCGTGGTTGGCAAATGCAGAAATTCTACGAAGATTCCATCGCTTGGGAAACTAACCCGTTATATGGCTGGTGTGCGAAAAACAAGAAGAAAGACGGTACAAATTATAATATCTATACAGATGGATTGAAGATTTATACAACTATCAATTCACGTATGCAGCAGTATGCCGAAGATGCTGTAAAAGAGCATTTGGGTGATTATCTGCAACCTATATTCTTCAAAGAAAAAGAGGGAAGTAAGAATGCTCCGTATGCACGATCACTACCGGAAAAACGAGTGGAAGAGTTGTTGACGAAAGCAATGAAACAAACGGAACGTTATCGCCTCATGAAAGAGGCGGGAGCTTCGGAACAACAGATTCGTAAGGCGTTCGATACACCGGAAGAAATGACTGTCTTTTCCTGGAAGGGTGATAAAGATACGATTATGACACCGATGGATTCCATCCGCTACTACAAATCTTTCTTGCGGACGGGATTTATGTCAATGGATCCGGCAAACGGACACGTGAAGGCTTATGTGGGCGGACCGAATTATGTATATTTCCAGTATGATATGGCGATGGTAGGACGTCGTCAGGTAGGTTCTACTATTAAGCCGTATTTATATACATTGGCAATGGAGAACGGATTTTCTCCTTGCGATCAGGCACGCCACGTAGAGCAGACTTTGATTGATGAGAATGGAACTCCCTGGACACCACGTAATGCAAATGATAAGCGTTATGGAGAAATGGTAACTCTGAAATGGGGATTGGCAAACTCCGATAACTGGATTTCTGCATATCTGATGGGTAAGCTGAATCCGTATGATTTGGTACGCCTGATTCATAGTTTCGGTGTACGTAATAAAGCAATTGATCCGGTGGTTTCACTTTGTCTGGGACCTTGTGAAATTTCTGTCGGTGAAATGGTCAGCGCATACACAGCTTTTGCCAATAAAGGAATCCGGGTGGCTCCATTGTTCGTTACCCGTATTGAGGATAGTGATGGCAATGTCATTTCTACTTTTGCACCGCAAATGGAAGAAGTGATAAGCGCGTCGAGCACTTACAAAATGCTGGTTATGCTGCGTGCCGTTATTAATGAAGGAACGGGTGGACGTGTTCGTCGATATGGAATTACCGCCGATATGGGTGGAAAAACAGGAACGACCAATGATAACTCCGATGCCTGGTTTATGGGATTCACTCCTTCACTGGTATCCGGTTGTTGGGTAGGAGGGGACGAACGTGATATTCACTTCGGTAGAATGACCTATGGACAGGGTGCTGCTGCAGCTTTGCCTATCTGGGCGATGTATATGAAGAAAGTGTATGACGATCCGACTTTGGGATATGACCAGCAGGAGAGATTCAAACTCCCTGAAGGGTTTGACCCGTGTGCCGGTTCGGAAACTCCTGATGGCGAAGTGATAGAAGAAGGGGGATTGGACGATCTTTTCAATTAAAGAAGTGCACAAGTATATTGTTTGCATAGGGAGTAATTACAACAGGAAAGAGAACTTGACTTTTGCCAGGCAGAAGCTGACAGAATCGTTCTCTTCTATATGTTTTGCTCCCGAACTGGAAACTAAACCTTTGTTTTTTAAGAATCCGGCTCTATTTTCCAACCAAGTGGTTCTGTTCTATTCCGATAAGGATGAAGAGACGGTGAGGAAAATGCTGAAAGATATAGAACAGAGGTCCGGGCGTCGTCCAGAGGATAAGAAAGAGGAAAAAGTTTGTCTGGATATTGACATGCTTTTATATGATAACAAAATATTAAAACCGGAGGATTGGCAAAGGGGATATATACAACAGTCATTATCTGCTTTCCATTCTTCATTATTTATTAAGTAGATGAAATTTCTTGGAATTATACCTGCCCGCTATGCATCCACTCGTTTTCCTGCGAAACCGTTGGCTATGTTGGGCGGAAAAACAGTCATACAACGCGTATACGAACAAGTGGCAGGCATTTTGGATGACGCTTATGTAGCTACGGATGATGAACGCATTGAAGCTGCTGTTAAGGCGTTCGGGGGAAAGGTTGTGATGACTTCCGTTCACCACAAAAGTGGTACGGATCGTTGTTATGAAGCCTGTACCAAGATTGGAGGTGATTTTGACGTCGTAGTGAATATACAAGGAGATGAGCCTTTTATTCAGCCTTCACAACTGGATGCGGTAAAGGCTTGTTTTGAAGATGTAACCACGCAGATTGCTACGTTGGTGAAGCCTTTTACTGCCGATGAACCGTTTGCCGTACTGGAAAACGTGAATTCACCGAAAGTGGTAGTCAACAAGAACTGGAACGCACTTTATTTCAGCCGTTCTATCATTCCTTATCAGCGTAATGCCGAGAAACAGGACTGGTTGAAGGGACATACCTACTACAAGCACATCGGATTGTATGCTTATCGTACAGAGGTGCTGAAAGAGATTACCATGCTTCCACAGTCTTCTTTGGAGTTGGCCGAATCTTTGGAGCAGCTTCGCTGGCTGGAGAACGGATACAAAATAAAGGTCGGTATCAGTGAGGTGGAAACTATTGGAATCGATACTCCACAAGACTTGGAACGGGCAGAAGAATTTTTGAAGAATAGAATCTAATCTTATGGATCGTACGATACAACCTGAAATACAAACCCTGAAAAATTTTCGTATAATTCCTCCCGTTCGAATGACGTTGCCAAACGGTATTCCGTTGACTGTTATTAATGCGGGTGAACAGGAAGTGGTACGCATAGATGTGCTTTTTGCCGGGGGGCGCTGGCAACAGTCGCAGAAACTGCAAGCTCTGTTTACGAACCGGATGTTGCGCGAAGGTACGAAAAAATATACGGCTGCCACCATTGCCGAAAAACTGGATTACTACGGCTCATGGCTCGAATTGTCCAGTTCGTCGGAATATGCATATATCACTGTTTATTCGTTGAATAAGTATTTGGCGAAAACATTGGAGGTGGTGGAATCCATGATTAGAGAACCGCTTTTTCCGGAAAAGGAATTGCATACCATTCTCGATACCAATATCCAACAATACCAGGTCAATACTTCCAAAGTTGATTTTCTGGCACACCGCAGTCTGTTGCAGTCGCTTTACGGTGAACAGCATCCATGTGGTAAAATAGTGGTGGAGGAAGATTATCATGCCATCACTCCGGAAGTGCTCCGTGAATTTTATGAACGGTATTATCATTCGGGTAATTGCTCTATCTTTTTGTCCGGTAAGGTGACGGAGGATATTATCAGCCGGGTGACAGATACATTCGGCACTTCTTTCGGCCAGCATCAGCAGCAGGTGTCGAGATTAAGTTTTCCTTTTACTGCTGTTCCCGGAAAGAGAATTTTTACAGAGCGTGAAGACGCCATGCAGAGTGCTGTGAAGATGGGATATACGACCATTACTCGTAATCATCCTGATTATTTGAAACTTCGGGTATTGATGACTTTATTCGGAGGTTATTTCGGCAGTCGGCTGATGTCTAATATTCGTGAAGAGAAGGGATATACTTATGGTATTTCGGCAGGAATCATGTTTTATCCGGATAGCGGACTATTGGCTATCTCGACAGAAACGGATAATGAATATGTGGAACCGTTGATACAGGAAGTGTATCATGAAATAGACCGCCTGCATCAGGAACCTGTGTCAGCCGAAGAACTGACTATTGTACGCAACTATATGTTGGGAGAAATGTGCCGTAGTTATGAGTCGCCTTTCTCACTTTCGGATGCGTGGATCTTCATTGCTACTTCCGGTCTGGATGATGACTACTTTTCACGTTCTCTGCTGGCTGTGAATGAGGTTACTCCGATGGAAATACAAGATTTGGCACAGCGCTATTTGTGCAAAGAGACATTAAAAGAGGTCATTGCAGGTAAAAAGTTGTCATAAATTGCTTTCCGAAAGTGGGCTGTTTGGGATAGAAATTGTATCTTTGTCCAAATTGTAATTCTAAAATGAGTAACGACTAAAACCAATGAGGAAATATCTATATACTACACTTTTGCTGGCTCTTCTTGCACAAGAGGGAGTGATGGCACAAGAAAATGAAGGAAAAAAAGGCGGATTTTTCGGAAAAATTAAAGATACATTCTCCACTGAAATAAAGATTGGCAACTATACTTTTAAGGATGGCAGTGTCTATACGGGAGAAATGAAAGGGCGAAAACCGAACGGAAAAGGAAAAACGGTTTTCAAAAACGGCGATGTCTTTGAAGGTGAATATGTGAAGGGGAAACGTGAAGGATATGGTATTTATATGTTTCCTGACGGAGAAAAGTACGAAGGACAGTGGTTCCAGGATCAGCAGCACGGAAAAGGTATCTATTATTTTATGAATAATAACCGTTACGACGGTATGTGGTATCAGGATTATCAGTATGGTGAAGGAACAATGTATTATCATAACGGGGATTTGTATGTAGGTAAATGGGTGAATGATAAGCGTGAAGGCGAAGGTACATACACTTGGGCGAATGGTGCCAAATATACCGGTCACTGGAAAAATGATAAGAAGAACGGCAAAGGCATCATGAACTGGGACGACGGCTGTAAGTATGAAGGAGACTGGAAAGATGATGTCCGTCACGGAAAAGGGGTATTTGAATATACCAATGGAGATAAATACGACGGTGATTGGGCGGATGATATTCAACACGGAAGAGGTACATACTACTTCCACACGGGCGATCGTTATGAAGGTTCTTATCTCTTAGGTGAACGCACCGGTGAAGGGGTTTATTATCATGCTAACGGTGACAAATATGTAGGTAATTTCAAAAATGGCATGCAAGACGGAAAAGGTACTTTTACCTGGGCGAATGGTGCCGTGTACGAAGGAAGCTGGAAAAACAATAAACGTGATGGCAGAGGAGTCTATAAATGGAGTAATGGCGATGTTTATGACGGTGACTGGAAAGACAACCGTCCCAATGGACAGGGTACTCTGAAAACCGTTGCTGGGATGCAATATAAAGGTGGCTTTGTTGACGGATTGGAAGACGGACAGGGCGTACAAATCGATAAAGATGGTAATCGCTTTGACGGATTTTTCAAACAAGGAAAGAAGAATGGTCCTTTTGTAGAAACAGATAAAGATGGAAAAGTAATCAAAAAAGGAACCTATAAATTCGGAAGACTTCAATAGATGATAGATGATAAATGATAGTGGGCTGCGCATTGCGTGGCCTCTTTTTTATGGTACAAAGAAAAATGGATAATAACCCAAAGCGGTCATTATCCATTTTATAATTTCCTGTTGAAAGTAACTTCAACTATCAACTATCATTTGTCACCTATCATCTATTAAATGATGTATTGTGAACTGATAGATTCGTTATTCATCACTCGTTTGATTGTTTCAGCAAACATATCGGCAATACTCAACTGTTTTACTTTCGGACATTTCTTTGCGTATGGGATGCTGTCGGTAAATACCATTTCTGTCAGGGCAGACTCTTGCACGCGGAAAGAAGCCGGATCAGACATTACGCAGTGGCTGGCGATGGCGCGTACAGATTTGGCACCGGCATCCAACATGATGTTGGCTGCTTTGGTGATTGTTCCTGCTGTGTCTACGATATCGTCGATCAATACGACGTTTTTACCTTCTACGTCACCGATGATTTGCATAGATGCTACTTCATTGGCTTTTTCACGTGATTTGTTACAGAGTACCAATGGTACACCGAGGTATTTGGAGAAAGTGCTGGCACGTTTTGAACCTCCTACGTCCGGTGTAGCAATAACCAGATTTTCCAGTTGCAATGACTGGATGTAAGGGAGGAATACAGCTGATGCGTACAGGTGATCTACCGGGATATTGAAGAATCCCTGAATCTGGTCTGCATGCAAGTCCATCGTAATCAGGCGGTCGATACCTGCAACAGACAGCAGGTCGGCTACCAACTTAGCGCCGATAGATACACGGGGTTTGTCTTTTCTATCCTGACGTGCCCATCCGAAATAGGGGACTACAGCTACAACGCTCTTTGCAGACGCGCGTTTTGCAGCATCGATCATCAGGAGAAGTTCCATTAAGTTGTCTGAGTTAGGGAAAGTGGATTGAACCAGGAATACGTGTGCGCCACGAATTGACTCCTCATATGAAACAGCAAATTCGCCATCGGCAAAATGGGTAATGTTCATATTTCCCAGAGGACAATCCAGGCTTGCGCAGATTTTTTCTGCCAGATATCTCGAGTTCGTTCCCGAGAATACCATAAAGGGTGCTTTTTCGCTCATTTTGTAATAGATGTTACCTATTTGTTAATTTGCCTGCAAAGGTAGGAATTTCTCTTATTATTTAGAAGGACTTATTGTATAAAAAATATTTTTCTCTCCAACTTATCGGAAATATTTGTAGATTTGCTTTCTGAAAACAGTTAATAGTCAAAAATGAGTTCACGCTTTCCTTTATATATAATAGGTATAGTGTTGTTTGCCTCTTTTTTTTCGTGCACTGATATGGTGCCGACCAAAGAGGTGCGCCTGATTGATTCATTAAACGGGAAAGCGTATGCTTATCGTTATCGAAGCCTGGATTCTTCTTATAAATATGCCAATGAAGCCTATCGGCAGGTGAATTTCTACAAGTCGGGGAAAGCGGAAGCATCCAACAATCTGGGGTTCTGTGCTTTTATGGCTATGGACTTTGACCGTGCGGAAGCGTTGCATAAGGAAGTATATAAACTGACTAAAAATGAACTCGAACTGTTGATTGCCGACATCGGACTGATGAAAATCTGTCAGCGGACGGCTATGAATAAAGAATTTTATGATTATCGTAATAGTGCGCTCAAGCGCATGAAACGTATTCGTGAAGAGAGTGATTTGTTTGCCGACCGTCACGAGGCGCTACGGCTGGATTATGCATTCACCGAATTTTTCATCGTTTCTTCTATTTATTATTACTATCTGCAGCAACGGCAGGAGGCCATCACATCTCTTAACCGGATTCCGGAAGATGAAGCTTTGACAGATACTAATCAGTTGCTTTATTATCATTATATTAAAGGTTCGGCCTCGTTGGTGGAAGCAACCAAGCCGGAAGACCGGAAAATGCGTGAGTTCGACCAACTTTATATTACCTGGCGGACAGCTGTTCAGACTAATCATCCTTATTTCGAAGGAAATGGTCTGCAAGGATTGGCTAATCTGATGGTTTCACCTAATAATTTCGAACTTTTTCGGACGAGAAGGGGATATGCGCTGGATCAGTTTGGGTTTCCCGTAGATTCGCTTTTGCCTTTGCGAATGGCACAGCGTGCGCTTGAAAAATTTCGTGAGTACAATGATTTGTATCAGATTGCCGGTGCGTATGTGTCTATCGGTAAATATATGAATGAGCACGGACGTTATACGGAGGCATTGGATACGCTTGCAAAAGCGTTGGATTGTGTGAATCAACATCACATGCTCTATTATCACCATGCGGCGGATACATTGGATAAACTACATGTTTTTGTAGAAGGAGATACGACTTATACCGGGGTTCCATGGATCATGCAGGAAGATGTGAGAACGGTACCTGAATGGATCTCAAGGATTCGGGAGCAATTGAGTGTGTCGTATGCGGGGCTCGGGATGAAGTATGCTTCTGATTACAACCGGAATATATATTTGGATATTTTAAATTATACCCGTCAGGATAAGGAGTTGGAGAGCCGCTATCTTTCATTGGAAGCCGATTCACGACAAATGACGCTTGTACTTTCTTTGGTTATTGTCGGACTTGTATTGGTGGTTATTCTTTGGTGGTTTTTCAATAAACGGTCTAAAATAAGGAATCAGGTAGACGTGGAGCGTCTGCAACGGATTCTGACTCTTTGCCGGGATATAACTTCGTCCATTCCGATGAATGTTCCATTAATTCAACAAGGTATCGATCAATTATTTGGGAAAGGACGTCTTCAACTGGAAATTCCGGAGGAAGGAAAAGCGGCACTGGTTCCTCTGCATCGGTTGAACCGTGATGAAAAAGCATTGGTGCATGTGCTTGAACCGTATATTGTTTGGGCTGCGGACAATGAGCAGATGGTGGAAGCGTTGAGTGACGAGCGGATGCAGTTGGAAAAGCAACGGTATGTTTACGAACAACATATTGCAGGAAATAAACGCCAGAATCTTATAAAGAAGGCTTGTCTGGCCATTGTCAATGGTATTAATCCTTATATTGACCGTATCTTGAACGAAGTGCATAAGTTGACGGAGCGGGGGTATATTGATAATGCGAAGATTAAGAAAGAGAAGTATCAATACATTGATGAGCTGGTAACTACGATTAATGAGTACAACGATATTCTGGCTCTTTGGATTAAGATGAAGCAAGGAACGCTTAGCCTGAATATTGAAACTTTCAGTCTCAATGAACTGTTTGAGCTGCTAGGCAAGGGAAGACGCGCTTTTGAAATGAAAAATCAGAAGTTGGAAATTGAACCGACTACGGTTATGGTGAAGGCCGACCGGGCACTAACTTTGTTTATGATTAATACGCTGGCGGAAAATGCCCGTAAATATACTCCGGAAGGAGGAACAATTAAAGTGTATGCCCGTACTACGGAGGATGCGTATGTCGAGATCTCTGTGGAGGATAACGGAAGAGGTATTTCTGAAGAGGATGTGGCGCATATCATTGGTGAGAAGGTGTATGATTCCCGTGTGATCGGAATGAAGAATGCGGCCGATCCGGAAGTGTTGAAAGAAAACAAAGGTAGTGGTTTCGGATTGATGAATTGTAAGGGAATCATTGAGAAGTATAAGAAAACGAATGATTTATTCCGGGGATGCGTTTTTGATGTGGAGAGTGAACTGGGGAAGGGAAGCCGTTTTTATTTTCGTTTGCCTTCGGGAGTGCGTAAAGCAATGGGGGTATTGTTGCTTTGCTTGTTGCTTCCGTTGGGGATGGTTTCTTGTCTGCATGATCCGATTCCTCCCATGTTGCAGGATGGCGATTCGATTGTAGTAGTTATGGATTCTGCGTATGAGGATTTGCTGGATGTAGCGTCGGATTATGCGAATGCTGCCTATTTTGCTAATGTGGATGAAAATTATGAGTTGGCTTTGCAATATATAGATTCTGCAATGCTATTTCTGAATGAGCATTATGAAAAATATGCGCGTCCGGATCGCCCACATCGGTATATGAAGCTGGTAGGTGAGGGAACGCCTGCTGAAATCAGTTGGTGGAACGAACTGTTTGATTCGGATTATCATGTAATTTTGGATATCAGGAATGAGGCGTCAGTTGCTTTTCTGGCTTTGAAACAGTTGGATGCATATAGTTATAATAATTCGGCATTTACGGATTTGTATAAGTTGCAGGGAGAGGATCAAACTCTCGAAGCATATTGCCGGCAGTTGGAGCGTTCGAATACCAATAAGACGGTAGGAATTATTTTATGCTTTGTTTTATTGATTATTTCGTTGGTCGGATATTATTTTCTGTACATGAGAAAACGTTTGCAGAATCGTTTGAATCTCGAACAGGTACTTGAGATTAACCAGAAGGTGTTTGCTGCATCTTTGGTGAGACCGCAGGAACAGGAAAATGCAGAGGCACTTCAACGGGAAGAGAGTACGCTTAAAGAAATTCCGCAGCGGATTGTGGATGAAGCATTCGGGGCGGTAAATGAATTACTGACGATTGACCGGATGGGAATTGCCGTTTATAATGAAACGACACACCGGCTGGAATATGCTTCTCGTCCCGGACAGGAAATGCCGGAAATGGTAGAGCAGTGTTTTAGTTCCGGGAAATATCTTTCCGAACAGCATCTTCAGGCAATTCCGCTGATGGTGGAAGCAGGGGGCGAGCATCAATGTGTCGGTGTGCTTTATCTGGAGCGCAGAGAAGGAACGGAACAGGAGACGGATCGACTGCTTTTTGAACTGGTAGCTCGTTATGTGGCTATTGTTGTGTTTAACGCAGTGGTGAAACTGGCTACAAAATACCGGGATATCGAGTCGGCACACGAAGAAACACGCCGGGCTTCCTGGGAAGACAGCATGTTGCATGTTCAGAATATGGTGCTTGACAACTGTCTGTCGACGATTAAACATGAGACGATTTATTATCCGAATAAGATCAAACAGATTGTAGGGCGGTTGAATGCGCAGAATCTTTCGGAAACGGAGGAGCGTGAAGCGGTGGAGACTATGACGGAATTGATTGAATACTATAAGGGAATCTTTACGATTTTGAGTTCGTGTGCTTCCCGTCAATTGGAGGAGGTCACTTTCCGGCGTACGGTGATTCCGGTACAGGAACTTTTGGATGCTGCCGGAAAATATTTCAAGAAGTTGATGAAGAATCGGTCGGAGAGGATAGAATTGGAAATAGAGCCGATGGAGGCGAAGGTGATAGGAGACGTGAATCAGTTGCGTTTTCTATTGGAGAATTTGATTGATGAAGCATTGACTGTACGTGAAGATGGAGTGATACGTCTGCAAGCGCGCAAGGATAATGAATATATTCGTT
>OJOS01000846.1_pt1 | contig 11538 bp, 8 predicted proteins | sample 1598271 | NCBI WGS metagenome assembly OJOS01 (sample SAMN03922451, study PRJEB24848) | human gut metagenome | isolation source: stool sample | host: Homo sapiens | place: Germany | collected 2009-11
GTGGTGCCACCAGGAATCGAACCGGGGACACAAGGATTTTCAGTCCTTTGCTCTACCAACTGAGCTATGGCACCTCGTGCTTGTTCGGTCCGGTAATATCTCTTTTGCGGTTGCAAAGGTAGTGAAACTTTTGGATTCTGCAAGTCTTCTGGAAATAAAAAACACTGATAAAAAGTTAGTCGGCTTATTATCAGTGTTGTATAAGATAAAAAATATTTCAGGTATGTGATGAAATCTATTGCTTATCTTCCTTTAATGGATTCCATCCCTGTGCTTTTAGTTCGAATTCTTGTCCATCACGGGTAATCAATGCACAGCCAAGTTCGGGTTTGGTAATATGTCCGATGAGACGAACTCCTTCCATTTGTGAAATTTTCTCATGATCGGCGATGGAAACAGTAAAGAGTAGTTCATAATCTTCTCCACCATTCAAGGCACAAGTCGTAAGATTCATGTTAAACTCTTCGGCCATAACAGCTGTCTGATAATCGATTGGGATATGCTCCTCGTAAACGCGGCAACCAGCATTGCTTTGTTTGCAGATATGCATCAGTTCTGATGACAGGCCGTCGGAAATGTCCATCATAGAAGTAGGGACAATATTGGCGGCTGCCAATTTCTCAATGATATCTTTGCGCGCTTCCGGTTTCAATTGGCGTTCTAATAAATACTCTTTCCCGGAGAAATCCGGTTGGACATCTTTATCACCTTGCAATACGACTTTTTCACGTTCCAGGAGTTGTAAACCCATATAGGCTGCTCCCAAGTCGCCACTAACACAGATCAGGTCAGTGTCTTTGGCTCCATTACGGTAAACTACTTTATCCTTATCGGCATCGCCGATACAAGTAATGCTGATAGCAAGACCTGTCAGGGAAGAAGTGGTATCGCCTCCCACAATGTCGACATTGTATTGCTGGCAAGCCAGACGGATACCGGAATAAAGTTCGTCCATATCTTCCACGCTGAAACGCTTGGAAAGACCAAGAGATACCGTAATCTGCCGGGGAGTACCGTTCATGGCATAAATATCGGAGAAATTAACTACTGCTGATTTATATCCCAAATGCTTCAAGGGAACATAAGTCAGGTCAAAATGCACACCTTCCATAAGCAGGTCGGTTGTTACCAGTACTTGCTTTTCTGAAGGGTAGGAGAGAACGGCGGCATCGTCGCCCACTCCATATTTGCTGGATTCGTTTTCCAGTTTGATTCCCTCGGTGAGGCGGTCAATCAGACCAAACTCACCGAGAGATGCTATTTCAGTTCTCATAAATCGGGATGGTTGTTTAGGCACGGTTGATAAGTTCACGCATGATCGTTGTCATTTTCGGTTGAGCAGCGTCAGCGGCTTTCTGAACTTCTTCGTGTGTTACTTCTACGATTTTTCCTTCTACTCCCAAGTCGGTGATGACGGAAATACCAAAAACTTTGATACCACAATGGTTGGCTACGATAACTTCCGGAACGGTAGACATACCAACCGCATCAGCACCAAGGATATGGAATAATTTATATTCGGCAGGAGTTTCGAAAGTAGGACCTTGCGTACCAATATACACTCCGTGTTGTACTTTAATTCCTTTTTCTTTGGCAATCTCGTCAGCCTTACTAATCAATTCCTTGCTGTATGCTTCGCTCATGTCCGGGAAACGAGGTCCGTAAGGGATATTTTTTCCGCGAAGCGGGTGTTCGGGGAAATAGTTGATATGGTCAGTGATAATCATCAGGTCACCGATTTCGAAATCTGCATTTGTACCGCCACTGGCATTGGATACAAACAAGGTTTTGATACCTAATTCACGCATGACACGTACAGGGAAAGTTACTTCTTTCATCGAATAACCCTCGTAGTAGTGGAAGCGCCCCTGCATAGCCATGATATCCTTATTGCCTAGTTTGCCGAAAATCAGCTTACCGCTATGACCTTCGACGGTAGATACCGGGAAGTTGGGGATATCCGAATACTTTATTTCATACTTCTCGGTGATTTCGTTTGCCAAACTGCCAAGTCCGGTGCCTAGTATAATAGCAGTTTCTGGACTGGTATGCATCTTACCTTTCAGATAAGCTGCGGTTTCTTGTATTTTCTCTAACATAGTCAATAATATGTTGGTTAAATTTATCTTGTTGATTTTGTAATATTTCAATTTCAATAGGCAAGGCGTAGATAAATGGTTTCAATTCCTTGTCCAAAGCCGGATGGTTAATCAGGCGTGTTGCATCTTTCTCGGTGGTAATAATCAACCGGTGTTCTCCTTTCAGTTTATGAAACCGTTCTTTGATAAGCTGTATATCCCGATGAGTGAAATTGTGGTGATCGTCAAACGATAGTAAATCTATCTGTTTGGTACAACCTTCCAGTCTTTCGAGAATGGGAGCAGGTGAGGCAATTCCCGTCATCAATAATATATCAGTGCTTGCCAGTGAGGACAAAGCAATCTCATGGTTTGTCGAAATTGCATTTGTGTCCGGAGACATGGTAGGGAACACTGGTTGCAGGTTGCCATACCGGAACGATGAGAAGAATAACTGTTGATATGGATAAAGGTTCAGTCGTTTCGTGATAATGTTATAATCAATAGGCTTGATGTCTTGCGGGCATTTGGTGACAATAACGATTTGCGCCCGGTTCTTGCCGCTAATTGGTTCACGAAGCCGTCCTGCGGGGAGCAAAGTGTCATCACAGAATAACCGGTGATAATCCGTTAACAGAATACTCAATCCCGGTTTGACGTATCGGTGCTGGAAAGCATCGTCTAATAGGATAACATCTACTGAAGGCTTTTGCAGTGCAAGCAACTTTTCTATGCCATGACAACGCTTTTCGTCGACAGCTACTGTAACAGATGGGAATTTTTGATGCATCTGGTAAGGTTCGTCACCAATGCTTCTTGCCGTACTTTCCGGAGTTGCCAATACATAACCTTTCGTGTGCCGTTTATATCCCCGGCTTAATACAGCTACCTTATATTGATTACAAAGAAACTTTATCAGATATTCAGTGTGCGGAGTTTTTCCTGTCCCTCCTACAGCGAGATTACCCACGCTGATAATAGGTATATCAAAACTCTTTGATTGGAGAACTTCCCAGTCAAAGAGTTTATTTCTCATCATTACCACTGCTCCGTAGAGCCAGGAGGCAGGGTAGAGCCACTTATGTATCTTGATAAAGTGTTCGTCCATGTATTACGGTTTATTTAATATTCAGTTCGAACGGAATACGTGCCTGAATCATGGATTGTTCTTGCAGATTTTTCAGTAAACCGAATTGCTGGTAGTACTCGCCTAATTTACTTTTCAGTAATTGTGATTCTACATAATTCGTCGGTTTCGTATCAAGCAGGGAAGACAGGAAATCTTGTTTCTCCGGATAAGAGACAACGGTATAGCCTTCGATACCGGCTTTTGCAACAGCAATGTCCAGTGCCTTGTCAATACCACCTAATTCGTCTACTAATCCCAGTTCTTTAGCAGTTTCCCCAGTCCATACACGGCCTTCGGCAATCTTCTCGATAGCTTCCTTCGTCATGTGACGTCCTTCGGCACAACGAGTTACAAAGGTATCATATCCTTCAGTTATCATCATTTGAAGCAATGATTTCTCATCCTCGTTAAACGGACGCATGATATTTCCGAAATCAGCGTATTTATTCGTTTTTACGACATCATAACTTAAACCGATTTTATCAGTCAATCCTTTCACATTAGGAATCATACCGAAGATTCCGATAGAACCGGTCAGGGTAGTAGGCTCTGCAACAATCGTATCGGCAACGCAAGAGATATAGTAACCTCCTGACGCAGCATAATCACCCATAGAGACAATGACCGGTTTCTTTGTTTTCAGCTCTTTCACAACATGCCAGATTTGTTCCGAGGCGAAAGCACTTCCACCTGGAGAATTGACACGGAGTACAACAGCTTTCACATCATCATTATCTTTCAATTTGCGCAGGTCACGAATGACTTTCGAACCGACAATCCCATCTTCGGAAGTTGCAGAGCTCGGATAGTCTGTAATTTCACCGGATGCATAATAAACAGCTACGATATTACCGCTTTTATCTTTCGGCACATTTTTCCTTACGTTCATCATGTCGCCCAATCCTAATATAGGAAGATTATCATCTTCATTGATCTCTACCAATTTCTTAAGATAATTGCGCACATCATTGCGATAAATCAGAGTATCAGCCAATCCGCATTTTACACTCTCTTGTGCCGGATAGAACATGAGCATGCGATCTGCATAAACATTCAGTGAGTCTACAGAAATATTACGTGAAGTAGATACCCCTTCCGTAACCTGTCCCCAGATAGAAGTGATAAATGTGGTAACCTGTTCGCGGTTGGCAGGACTCATTTCCGTAGCAATAAACGGCTCTACGGCAGATTTGTAAGTTCCCACCTTGAACACCTGCATCTCAACTCCTATTTTTTGCAGCAGATCCTTGTAGAACAAGGGAGCAGAGGCGATACCCCGCCATTCAATCATTCCTTTGGGATTGAGCAACACCTTATCGGCTGCGCTGGAAAGATAATAAAGTCCCTGCGTATAGGAGTCTGCATAAGCAATAACGAATTTTCCACTTTCTTTGAAGTCGAGCAGTGCGTTGCGGATTTCCTGCAAAGAAGCATAGGAGGTGCCTAATGAATTTGCCTGCAGATAAATCCCTTTAATATTTTCGTTTTCTTTAGCCTTCTGGATAGAAGAAAGAATATCGTCCAGTCCGTACGTGTTAGATCCGTCACCCAACAACTGTGATAAAATACCCAGCGGATCTTCTTGCGTACGTTCAACCAACGTTCCATTTAAGTCGAGCATCATTACAGAATTCTTTTTTACGATTGTTTCCGTGTCCGAAGCAGACATGATGCCAAACAACGTTACCATGCTGATTATAAATAATACAATACTTGACAAAATGATACCTGTCACCGTGGCAAGTGTAAATTTCAAGAAATCTTTCATTATACTTATTGTTTTTTGCGCCAGCTTGTTATTAAGCTAACAAAGATAAATAATTGAGTTGATATTTATTCAATAAGTCGTACGAATTTTTGTTTTATCACAGCGAATCCACATAAATAGGAACTTCCTCCATTTAAGATTTAAGTATATTTGTCTGTATCAAATCCTTTTAAATGAGAAGAAATCTCTAATTTTGTGGCACAACTATTAATACATTGAATAATACTATCATGAAAAAACTCACATCTATTCTTTTATTGCTTTTGTTTGTATGGACGGTACAAGCGCAAACTGCTCGTGAAGAGATCCGTGCAAACCGGTATTTATCCGCTAATAATTATTATGCATATCCTACGCCTACTGCCAAGCAGACAGCTGCTCCTAAGGGGTACGAACCTTTTTATATCAGCACATATATGCGTCATGGTTCACGGTATCTGATTGATCCGAATGATTATCGTTTCCCCAAGCAAACTTTATTAAAAGCCGACTCTTTAAACAAACTTACTGCAACAGGTAAAAACACACTGGATATTGTTTTGCGCATGGCTGATATGGCGGAAGGTCGTCTTGGTGAACTGACTTCGGTGGGAGCACGCCAACACAGAGGAATTGCAAAGCGTATGTATACTAATTTCCCACAGATATTTGCTGATGGAACAGAAGTGGATGCCCGTTCCACAGTTGTCATCCGGTGTATATTATCCATGACATCCGAATGCCTCCAATTGCAGGCGATGAATCCTAATCTATGTATCAAGAATGATGCAAGTTACCATGATATGTATTACATGAATCCTCCTGCTAAGGATTTGAGTAAAATAGCTAGTTCCGATAAAGTGACAAAGGTTCAGAAAGATTTTGAAGCTACCCATGTACGTCCGCAACGGTTGATGAAAACATTGTTTACAGACGAAGCGTATGTAAAAGCAAATGTTGATGAAGCGCGCCTGATGAGACGTCTTTTTGATTTGGCTTGTAATATGCAGAGTCATGATACAGATATGCAGCTATATTCTCTTTTCACAGATGAAGAGTGTTATGATCTATGGAGTTGTAACAACTTATATTGGTATCTGACACACGCTTGTTCTCCTGTAACGGATGGTTTGATGCCCTATCGGGAAGCCGACTTGTTGCGTAATATTTTAGATAGGGCAGATGCTGCTTTGAAAGAAGGTAAGAACCAGGCCACTTTAAGATTTGGTCATGAGTCTTGTCTGTTACCGTTAGTCGCTTTATTGGAACTGAATCATTATGGAGAATCTTACCCTGACGTAGAAAAGTTATCCGAACAATGGAGAGCGTATGATATTTTCCCGATGGCTAGTAACGTGCAATTCGTTTTTTTCCATAAAAAAGGAAGTAACGATGTATTGGTAAAAGTATTACTTAATGAAAAGGAAGCTAAACTACCGGTGAAAACAGACGTAGCTCCTTATTACCACTGGAAAGATGTAGAAAGCTACTATCGTGAAAAATTAGATAAATATCAGCATATATAATGCGACATTAACTTAACATTATTATATTTACCATGAGAAGAAAAACCCCTTTTATGGCTGCAACTCTGGCAGCAGGCTTGTTTTTTTATTCTTCTTGTACTCCGGCTGAAAAGACGGATACAAAGGATTATACTCAATACGTTAATACCTTTATCGGTGGCGCAGACAACGGGCATACATTTCCCGGCGCATGTTATCCTTTCGGTATGATACAGACCAGCCCTGTGACGGGTGCAGTCGGTTGGCGTTACTGTTCTGAATATGTTTATGAGGATTCTCTGGTTTGGGGATTTACACAGACACATTTGAATGGAACAGGCTGTATGGATTTAGGCGATATTCTGGTGATGCCGGTCACGGGTACACGTGTCCGTGCGTGGGATGCTTATCGTAGTCATTTCCCTAAAGACAAAGAAGCGGCTACTCCGGGATATTACACTACGGAACTTTCCGATCCGCAGGTGAAAGCGGAACTGACAGCATCTATCCATGCTGCCCTTCACCGCTATACTTATCATAAAGCTGATTCTGCCTCTATATTGATCGACCTGCAACATGGTCCTGCATGGAGAGAAGAGCAATATCATTCACAGGTCAACAGTTGCGAAGTAAACTGGGAAGATGCCCAGACACTGACAGGACATGTCAATAATACGGTATGGGTGAATCAGGATTATTTCTTTGTGATGAAGTTCAACCGTCCGGTAGTCGATTCGATTTATCTTCCAATGGGAGAGACAGAAAAAGGCAAACGTATTATTGCCTCTTTCGATATGCAACCGGGAGACGAGCTGATGATGAAAGTGGCGCTTTCTACTACCAGTGTAGATGGGGCTAAAAAGAATCTGGAAGCAGAAATTCCTGCCTGGGATTTTGAAGGAGTGAAGACTGCTGCCCATAATGAATGGAATAACTATTTGAGCCGTATTGAAATAGACGGTACGGATGATGAAAAAACAAATTTCTACACTTGTTTCTATCATGCATTGATTCAACCCAATCAAATTTCGGATGTAGACGGTATGTATCGTAATGCTGCTGATTCTATAGTGAAAGCCGGAACGGGTACTTTCTATTCCACATTCTCTTTGTGGGATACTTATCGTGCTGCTCATCCATTTTATACATTAATGATTCCCGAACGTGTGGATGGCTTTGTTAATTCTCTTATTGAACAAGGTGAAGTGCAAGGCTTCTTACCTATTTGGGGATTGTGGGGCAAAGAGAATTTCTGTATGATTGGTAATCACGGCGTATCAGTTATTGCCGAAGCCTATCGTAAAGGATTCCGTGGTTTCGATGCTGAACGTGCTTTCAATATAATAAAGAAGACGCAGACGGTGTCTCATCCGTTGAAGTCCGATTGGGAAGTTTATACAAAATATGGTTATTTCCCGACAGACCTGATAAAAGCTGAATCTGTATCTTCTACTTTAGAATCGGTATATGATGATTATGCTGCTGCCGATATGGCACGTCGTATGGGTAAAGAGGAAGATGCGGCATATTTTGCAAAACGTGCTGATTATTATAAGAATATGTTCGATCCGCAAACGAAGTTCATGCGTCCGCGCAAGGCTGATGGAACTTGGAAAGCTCCATTTAATCCAAGTGCACTAGGACATTCTGAAAGTATCGGTGGAGATTATACAGAAGGAAATGCATGGCAATATACCTGGCATGTACAACATGACGTACCGGGATTGATCCAGTTATTTGGCGGTGAAGAGCCATTCCTGAATAAGTTAGATTCATTGTTTACCGTTAAGTTGGAAGGCGAAAGTCTGTCAGATGTAACCGGACTGATTGGGCAGTATGCTCATGGTAATGAGCCAAGTCATCATGTAACTTATTTATATGCATTGGCAGGTCGTCCGGAACGTACACAAGAACTGGTTCGTGAAATATTCGATACTCAATACAAGAACAAACCTGATGGACTTTGTGGAAACGATGATTGCGGACAGATGTCTGCCTGGTATATGCTTAGTGCGATGGGATTCTATCCGGTAGATCCGGTGAGTGCAGAATATGTATTCGGTGCTCCACAATTACCAAAAATGACCTTGCATTTGGCTGATGGCAAGACTTTCACAATTATTGCAGAGAATCTATCGAAAGAACATAAATATGTAGATAGTATTACATTGAATGGTGAACCATATACGAAGAAAACAATCTCACATGAAGATATTGTAAAAGGTGGTACACTGGTGTATAAGATGAAGTAATTCTCAAGCATTCTCACCGTGATGAGAAAAAATTCTCATCGCGGTGAGAAATTTTTCTCATTACGATGAGAATTAATTCTCGTTACTATGAGAATAATATCCTTATTAAAGTATACGGAAACGCCCTTTTTGAATTAGTTGAACCACTCTTTGCTTATTATTGCATAGTCTTGCTCACTTCTATACGCTGCTTTTCAAACTTCTCGCTATTGTTGCTACGGTTACTGACTGCTTTGCACTGGATGGGTGCACTCATTTCGAGCAAGCGCAAGATCTCATTCAAAGATTCACCCTCAAAAGTCGCCTTATAGGAATATTTTCCTAATTCGGCATCTTTCAAAATAAACTCCACATTATAAGTTTGTCCCAAACGTTTGAATACATATTCCAGTGGGTCGTCTCTAAAAATGAGTACTCCATCTTTCCATGAGCACCATTTGTAAGTATTGGTTTTGTTGACGTTATACAAAGCAGTTGCCAGATTATAGTCTATTTTCTCTCCCGGTGAAAGGGAAATTGTTTTTTTCTTGTCAAGAGTTACTGCTACCTTTCCTTTTACTAATGTCACTGCTGTTACATTGTCCGAGGTATATGCATTCACATTGAATGCTGTGCCGGTAGCTTCTACAGTCAGTTCTTTCGTTTTTACGATGAACGGATGCTCCTTGTCGGATTCTACTTCAAAATAGGCTTCACCTTGCATTGAAACCACTCTCTGCTTATCGTTGAATTGAGTCGGATATTTTAGAGAACTTCCGGCATTTAGCCAAACCTTAGAGCCGTCGGGCAGATTCACTACCGACCAGGTACCGTAAGGAGTGAATAACTCCTGATAAGTTTCTGCAATTTGAGAAGCCGGTTTCAAATAAAGATAAGCGGATATTATCAGCAAAGGGAGAAGCAGTATAGCTGCAATTTGTTGCCAGTAGTACAGAAAGGACAACTTTGGACGAACCGATGTCGGCTGATTTTGATGAAGAATCTGCTCCATAACTTTTCTGTGCGCGCTGTCCACATCTATCTCTTCCGGATTAAAAGCCGGGTGACTGACTTCCCACACATTCTTTTGTGATAGAAAGCTCTTATAGTTTTCGGGAGTAGCCGATATCCAATCTTCCAGTACCTTTATTTCTTCTGGTGTAGCCTCTTTCGAGAGATATTTGGAAATTATAATTTCTATGTCTGAATCTTTATTTATCATATGCATTTTACCTTATATATAATAGACGTTTCAGAAAGAAAATCCCACATCCATTAGTGGAAAAGAAAGAAAAAAAGTAGCAAATAAAAATCTTTTAATAAAATGCGAAGCTGTTTCAAAGCCTTGCTGATGCGTACTTCCACTGTTCTGACAGAGATGTTGAGGCGATTGGCTATTTCCTGATATTTAATATTTTCTAACCGGCTCATTTCAAATACTTCTCTTTCCTGGGGAGGTAATTGTTCCAATGCATTTTTGAGTTGCCGGCATAAATCGGAGTAAAGTATGTAGTTTTCCGTTGTATCTATATCTATAGAGCCCGATTTAAGTTCATAAGCAACGTGCTCATCTATAATCCTGCGATGGCGCAATTCATCCAGGCAGTAGTTTCGGACAGCTTTCAGTAAATATGATTTTAGTGAGTTCTCAATTTCCAGTGTTTTCCGGTCATTCCATAATTTGAGAAAGATATTCTGCACAATATCCTCACAGGTAGATTTCTCTGGAATGTAAGTACCGCCAAACAACACCAGATCTTTGTAGTAGGCATGGAATAATCGGGTAAAAGCCTGTTTATCATCCTGTTTCAGTGCTATTACCAGAAAACGGTCGTCGGAAGTCTGTTGTTGGATATTTGACATAGTATTGTAGTAGAGATTCTATTGTTGGGGGTAAAAATAGAAAGATTATTTGGGATAAACGATAGTTTGATGAAAAAATAGTCCGGATGAAAAAATAATGTGATATGGGATGTGGCTTTTATTTTTAGAAACGTCTTATTGATAGGAACGAGAGAAAAACACATTTATTAACCTTTAAATAATACAAGCCATGGGAAAGACATAATCAGTGAATTTTACTTCCGAAAAAACTGATAAAAAAGGAAGGTCTGACTCACCTTCCTTTCCTAAGATTCAGTTATTCGTTAATCAACTTATTTGTAGAACCAATAACCAAACATGTAAAGGTATGAAACTTATTTCAATTAGAAAAATGAAAAAGAGAATTAATGTACCTGCGAATGTAAAAATGGGGAGAATTTGTGCTATATGGTTGTTTTGTATAGCTCTGCAAGCCGTCAGTATACCTATCCTTGCACAATCCGCCAAAATTACATTACGACTGAAGAACGTGACTGTAGAGGAGGTCTTGACTAGTATCGAAAATCAGACAGAATATCGCTTCCTGTATAACAAAGATATTGTTGATGTTAGCCGTATAGTGAGCATTTCTGTGAAGAATGAACTGATGACTCTGGTACTGGATAAACTTTTTAAAGGCGAAGGAGTATCTTATACGATTGAAAAACGCCAGATTGTATTAAACAAAGTTTCATCTCAACAGCAGGATAACAAGCCGACAGTCAAGGTGACAGGAAAGGTCGTGGACGAATCTGGAGAGACTCTTCCGGGAGTGACTGTGATGATAGAGGGGGTGACTCAAGGAACCATCACCGGTATAGACGGCAATTATCAGTTGCAGGTTCCGGAAGGTTCGACACTGAAATTTACTTCAATAGGTTACACTACATATACGCAGAAAATAACCAGGCCGATGACGTTGAACGTGACGATGAAAGAAGATTCAAAACAATTGGATGAGGTTGTTGTGGTAGGTTATGGAACG
>OJOS01000850.1_pt1 | contig 11505 bp, 10 predicted proteins | sample 1598271 | NCBI WGS metagenome assembly OJOS01 (sample SAMN03922451, study PRJEB24848) | human gut metagenome | isolation source: stool sample | host: Homo sapiens | place: Germany | collected 2009-11
GGGAAATACAGCGCTTTCTACGTGATGACGGAATGGTACATATCAGTCGAAAAATACGGGATGATGCAAGAAAAATTGCAATTATCAGAGAAAAATATAGAATGAATGAAAATAGTGAAATATCACTTGAAAAAATGGAAAATATTTCCGGTATGTCAAAACAGGATATAATAATTGCCATGGAAGCCGATAAAAATGCATCGTCAATAGAAAATGAAAGTGTGCTTGATTATTTGGACAATAAAATGAGTGCAGAAGCATCAGACAAGCCATCGGAGACAGATAAAGTGATAAATCACATCGCAATGCAGCAGGCGTTTAACTCACTGGATGATAGCGAGCGCAGACTGATTATGCTCCGCTATATGCAGGATAAGACACAGAAGCAGGTGGCAGAAGTGCTTGGACGCAATCAGGTGGCCATATCACGAATGGAGAAGAATACATTGGCGAAGCTTCGCAGGGCGATGATGTGAGTGGGAAGCGTCGTAGGATGAGAGCTTCCCACATAAAGGCTGAGAGGATGCCGGGGTGGCATGTAGTATATTCTTCAGAAAATTATGAAGTCAGCCACGAGCCCATGTGCGAATAGATTGTGGATATGCCGGGGCTTTTTTGTTATTAGGGAATATGGAACCTCGCGGCAGTTCATAATTTTCTTCAGAACACACTGCATACCTTCCGGCAAATTTAGTGTGTCGAGTGGGAAGCGTCGTAGGATGTGAGCTTCCCACATGAAGGTTGCGAGCGCTGTGCCGAACGAACCGCAGGTGAGAAACGGCACAATTATTATCTCAGCGTAAGTGGCTGAAGCAGGTGGTGGGGGCAGGCGGTGCTGTCGGGTTGGCGAATAGCGCAGCTGTTTAGTGTCTGTAGAATTATGCTGTAAAGCACAGAAATGCCGAGGCATGGACGCCGAGGCAAGGAGAAATCGAGCCATGGATGGCGAGTTTCGACGGTTTCGTCGGGCATAGAAAGCCTGTAGGCATAATTCGTACAGACACTTAACAGCGAAGCGTAGCCAGCACGACAGTACCGCCTGCCCCACCACCGGCTTATGCCACGTACTATTGAAACTATTGGAAACTATTGAAAAAAGGAAAAGTACTTGCACCCAAGCCACAAAGCATATTACAATGGGTGGTAAGGAATATAATTGGATTGTCGAAAGGAGAAAAGCATGAAACTTCCACTCACATATGATAACTATATATTCGACCTCTACGGTACTCTCGTGGATATTCACACAGACGAGAGTGACACTGCAATCTGGGAAAAGCTCGCCATGTTCTATGGCTATTACGGAGCACTGTATGAGGCAAAGGAGCTTAAGGAGCGCTATGAGACACTTGTAAAGAGCAGCGAGGCAGAGCTGAAGAAGAAAATTGAAAAATCTGATGCAGATGCGCAGTTTGCCATCTCATATGCCCATGAAGCATCACCGGAGATACATATAGAGGATGTATTTGAAAAGCTTTATGAGGAAAAGGGCGTGAATCCGACAAAGGAGCTTTCGGTGCATACAGGTCAGTTTTTCAGGGTGATGAGCACCGAATACATAAAGCTTTATCCGGGCACAAAGGAGATGCTTAAGGAACTTAAGAAGGCGGGAAAGAATGTATATCTGCTTTCAAATGCGCAGCGTATATTTACAGCCTATGAGATGAGAAGACTTGATATCTTTGATTTGTTTGATGACGTATTTATCTCATCTGATTATAATACCAAAAAGCCTGATATCAGATTTTATAAGGAGCTGATAAATAAGCATGATATTGACGTATCAAAATCGCTTTTTATAGGAAATGATTCGACTACCGATATCAAGGGTGCAAAGGAATGCCGGATGGATGCCTTTTATGTGAAATCGAATATTTCACCAAAGGATGATATGGCTCATGATGCAGACTATATTATAGATAATTTTACCAACTGGTAATGCGTTATTGTTTATAAAAATGTGAATACTACATAAAAAACATATATAAATTAAAATCTTTTTATAAACGGTTGCAAATAAAAAATAATGGTGTAAAATGAACTAGATTTGAATTAGTTTATTTTTTAACAAAGTAGAGGTGAAAAGAATGTCAAACACATTATTAATGTTGTGTATCCCATTTGCGGGCTTATTACTGTGCATAGCAGTTATGCCGCTTGTGAAGCCTGAATGGTGGGAGAAGCATCAAGCTCATGCAGTTATCTTATGGTCACTGCTTTTTGCCATTCCGTTCGCGCTGTTCTATGGAGCACCAAAAGCCGTAGAGACGGTACTGGAGTGTCTGATAGGTGACTATCTGACCTTTATCGTGTTGCTCTTTGGACTGTTCTGCGTAGCCGGAAATATTAAGCTGGAGGGAAGTCTGGTCGGCAACCCAAAGGTAAACGTTATCATGCTTGCTGTTGGAACTTTTTTTTCAAGCTGTATAGGAACTACAGGAGCCAGTATGCTTTTTGTAAGGCCGATTATACAGATGAACTCATGGAGAAAAAACAAGCGTCACATCATGGTATTTTTCATTTTTCTTGTGTCAAATATCGGAGGATGTCTTACACCTATCGGAGATCCGCCACTGCTCATGGGATTTTCAAGAGGAGTATCGTTCTTCTGGAGCATGAGGCTGTTTCCGGTTCTCGTATTAAATATGATACTGCTTCTTACCATATTTTATCATTTGGACAAGAAGGCCTACCAGAAGGATATCACTAAGGGACTTATGCCTGAGGTGAAGGAAAATGAGCCCCTCATCAGGATAAAGGGTGCCCACAACTTTTTATATATCGTAATGATTGTCATAGCTGTTATACTAAGCGGTGTGCTTCCTAAGCTTTCTGCATTCCAGAACGCTGCGGGAGAGGTTATCGGTATTCCGATATTCAGGGAGGTTACACTCACTGTGCCTGCAATCATTGAGATTGCAATTATTCTGCTTGCAGCCCTGCTTTCCTTCAAGACAACACCGAAGGAGGTTCGTGTGCAGAACCATTTCACATGGGGAGCAATTCAGGAGGTTGCGGTGCTTTTCATCGGAATCTTCATCACCATGCAGCCTGCTCTTATGGTATTAAAGAGTGCAGGTTCAGGTCTTGGAATCACAAAGCCGTTTGAGATGTTCTGGGCAACAGGAGCACTTTCAAGCTTCCTCGACAATACACCGACATATCTGGTTTTCCTTACTACAGCGGGAGCCATGCACTTTACTACAGGTGTCGCAACCACACTGGGAGTGGTGCCGGTCAAGATGCTTATGGCAATTTCGTGTGGCGCTGTATTTATGGGAGCCAACACATATATTGGAAATGCACCGAACTTTATGGTCAAGTCATTATCAGACGAAAACGGTATCAACATGCCATCGTTCTTTGGTTACATGTGGTGGTCATTGCGTTATCTGATACCTGTTTTCATCATAGATATGATCATATTCTTTTTATAGGAGGGATGAATTATGGAATTTTATGACGAGAAAATTAAAGCTCTTGCCATCGAAATCTATGAGCTTGATGCCGAAGTATACAAGAAATTAGGCTCATCCCTCGGCAGGGTATTTGGTGGCGAGAAGGATATATGTATCCGTAACATCATGGAGGATCTGCACTCAAGGCAGAACAGCTCAAGAATCCGAAGCGAGCTTGCCCTGATAAGCAACATGGCAAGAACAATACCTGATCACGATACAAGGCATGATATCATGGTCAGATACAACAACATAGTAGAGGAGATAGCGGAGCTCCCGACAGGTTTTGCTGACGGAGATATCCTCGATCCAAAGATAGCGGATTTAAATACCGTAAACCTGAAGGATCGTTTCAAGACGGGCGATCATCTGATTATCTGTATAGGACGTTCCTGCGGATGTGGTGGAAATGAGATTGGATTTGCACTTGCAGACAAGCTTCGTATGAATTTCTATGATGTGTCTGTCATGAATGAGGTGTTCAGACAGAAGGATGGAGAGGAAGCAGCCCAGGCTACAGCTACCTTCCAGAAAAAAGAGCGAATGGGAATCAAAAAGCGCATAAAAGCTTTTAAGAAATACCACGGACTTTCATCAGAGGATGTGCTTTTCTTTGATACAAGCAAGTTCCTTGTAGAGAAGGCAAAGCAGGAGGACTTCATTGTTATGGGACGTTTTGCAGATGCAATTCTGACAAACAATCATATTCCTCACATAAGTATTTTTATCACAGCACCGGAGAAGAGAAGAATCCAACGTTTCCTTGAGATAAACAAGAATGTGACTCCGAACCAGGCAAAGAAATGGATAGAATCTGAGGATAAGAGACATCTGAAGACCTACAAATTCTATACCGGCAGAAAGTGGAGCAAGGCAAGTAACTATGATATCTGTATCAACAGTGCCAGCTACGGTATCAAGGGCTCAATAGAGCTTATCATCCGTATGCTCCAGCTCGATGACCGCGTGAAGCAGCTGATTGAGTAATTTTTTAAAGCGTGTTTTATTGACGTAAAACACGCTTTTTTGATATATTTGACATTTTTTAAAAATTCCTCTTACAAAATTCGTGAAAAAGTGATAAAATGATAACGTATAACGAAAGAGGTGTGATATGTTCGAAATAGGTGATTACGTATTAAATGCTACAAATGGAATTTGCAAAATAAGCGAAATCGTGGAGTTAGACATGTCAGGAGACAAGCAGCTCAAGTCATATTTTTTACTCCGCCCTGTTGAGGAGGAGAATGACAGAGTGTATATACCTGTTGACAATGCTGATAAGAGGATACGTAAGGTAATAACACAGGATGAGGCACTGGCGGTGCTCGATAGAGTACCTGAGATAGAGGCGCTCGCGGTAAACAATGAGAAGGAGCGCGAAACGCGCTATAAGGAGGCAGTCAGAAGCTGTGAGCCGGATAGTGTGATCAGTCTCTTAAAGTGTTTACATATCAGAAATGAGCAGCGTGCACAGGCAGGCAAGAAGTCTACAGCCGTCGATGAGCGCTATGGCAAGATGGCAGAGCACAATTTAAATGCAGAGCTTGCATTTGTTCTTGAAAAGGACAGGCAGGAGATTAAAGATATAATTCATGATATGCTATAGTATGTGGGCAGAATCAGAAAGCGGGTTCTGCCTTGTTTTTTGCTAAAAATAAGAGATATTAAGAAAAGTTTAAACAAATAATTAATGAGTTTATGTCATGAATATGTTATTATATATCAGGTAAGGGCATATAATATTACCGGTTAAGGGTAAATGAGAAAACTTATCATGTTTTATCTGATAAAAACAAAAGAATGAAAGTAAGGGAATCAATATGAATAATATGAATATTAATTCTGCAATAGCAGATACTCTGGATATAGGGAATACAGACACAGAGAAAAAGACAGGGCTCATAGGCTTTTATAATTACACGGTAGTGCTTACATACATAGGCATGTGGATAGGCTTCCTTGGAGTTATGCTTGCCATAAAGGATAGGTATGTGGGTTCACTAATCTGCCTTATGCTGGCCGGTGTCTGTGATATGTTTGATGGCACCATTGCATCCACAAAGAAGGACCGTACCAGGGACGAGCGAACATTTGGCATACAGATAGATTCGTTAAGTGATATCATATGCTTTGGCGTGCTTCCGGCAGTGTGGGTATTTTGTGTGACTCCAAAGATTTCAATAGCATTTACCGCCATATTTGTATTCATTCTTTGCGGGCTTATCCGTCTGGCATACTTTAATGTGGATGAGGCCAACAGGCAGGCAGCGACAGCAGAGCGCAGACAGTATTATCTGGGGCTTCCAATCACTTCAAGTGCGCTTGTTATCCCGGCGGTATATCTGATTGGAGAGTTCACAGCTATACATACACAGACAATCGCGGCACTTGCCCTTTTAATCATTGGCATTTGCTACGTGCTCCCTGTAAAGCTCAAAAAGCCATCTCTTTTTGGAGAGGTTCTGCTTGTAGGTATAGGAGCAGTTGAGTTTTGTATTCTCATTGCGGAGGTTCTTATTTAATGGCAAAAAAATCGTTTGTAGACTGGCTTTACACCACGGCACCTGGGCGTGTGACACTTAAGGTGCTTCTGCATACAGGTGCACTTAAGCTTGGTGAAATGGTCGCGCGCTCCCAGTTGTCTAAGCCGTTTATCAGCCGGTATATAAAGAATAACAATATAGACATGTCTGATTTTAAGGGGCAGAAATATAACAGCTTTCAGGACTTTTTCTCCAGAAAGCGTGATGATATTGAGGTGGACAGGCAGGCTGAGCATCTTATCAGCCCGTGTGACGGCTACCTGAGTGCATACAGGATAAAAAGTAACAACAGCTTTCATATCAAGGGCTCATGGTACAAGGTGACGGACCTTGTCACCGACAAAAAAATTGCAAAGGAATTTGTTGGAGGAGACTGCGTGATACTGCGTCTTTGTGCCAACGATTATCATCATTACTGCTATATAGATGATGGATTTCAGGGCAGGAATCATTTTGTGAAGGGACTGCTTCACAGTGTACAGCCTATTGCACTGGAAAATGCTCCTGTATATAGGCAAAACAGGCGTATGTGGACTATTCTGGATACAGTTAATTTTGGCAAGGTGGCACAGATTGAGATAGGTGCGCTGCTTGTGGGAGGCATAGTCAATGACCACGAGAATGTTATGATGAGAAAGGGCGCAGAGATGGGGCACTTTGAGCTGATTGGCTCCACAATAGTGCTTTTGTTTAAAAAAGGTCATATTGACCTGCTTCCGGAAATTAAAGAGTGTATAAAAGGAGACAAAGAAGTACGTGTTATCCAGGGACAGCATATCGCAAACAGGACAGTTTTTTAACAGAATACTTCCGAAATACAGTCGTATTCCGCTGCTTTTTACAGTGGTGCTCAATTTCAGTGTATACTGGGGCGCGCGTGCTATTGCAGGCGGTTTTATCCATCACAATATAGAGACCTCGCTTGATGATATGATACCGGTTGTGTACCCTACAGTAGTCATTTATTTTGGCTGCTATATTTTTTGGATTATAGGATATCTGTACAATGCAGCGATGGATAAAAGGCACTGTTATCGTTTTCTCATGGCAGACTGGCTGGCAAAGGCAGTCTGTTTTATCTGTTATGTCGTGTATCCTACAACCAATACCCGCCCGGAAATAGTGGGCTCAGACATATGGGCACAGCTCATGCGCTTTTTATATAGTATGGATGCAGCGGACAATCTTTTTCCATCTATACACTGCCTTGTAAGCTGGCTGTGCTATATTGGCATTCGTGGCAACAAAAAAGTACCGCAGTGGATACGTACAACCTTCTGTATTTGCGCTATAGCAGTATTCATATCCACATTGACTACGAAGCAGCATGTGATATATGATGTAGTTGCAGGAGTTGCGCTGGTGGAAGTGACATACCGGGTTTCAAAGCTGATAGTTAAAAGGCAGTTAAAAAGGGAAAATCGAATACAGAAGAAGCATAATATGTATAAAAAGTATAAGGAATACAATTAGTAAGCAAACCTAAAACCAAGGAGTATAAACATGGATGATACACAAATAGAGATGCTGCCGATGTTGGGCGAATTCAGTTCAATTGCCTCGCAGTATGAACACATCATGTTCTACTACGAATCGGGTATACAGCAGATAGTAGCAAAGCTGCAGATATTAAATAATGAATTCAAAAACAATCACGAAAGAAATCCAATCGAGAACATAAAGAGCCGTGTAAAGTCGCTTGACAGTATAATAGACAAAATGAAGCGAAAGGGCATTCCGCTCACCACCAACGCCATGAAGCGTGAGATAAAGGATATAGCCGGCGTCAGGGTCATTTGTCCATTTATATCCGATGTATATCAGGTGGCCAATATGCTTGTGAATCAGGCGGATGTCGAGATTGTCACAATAAAGGACTACATAAAAAAACCGAAGGAGAATGGCTACAGGAGTCTTCATATGATAGTGCTGGTTGATGTGTATTTTTCGGATCACAAGGACAAGGTGCCGATAGAGATACAGTTTCGTACCATTGCCATGAATTTCTGGGCCAGCACAGAGCATCAGCTTCGCTACAAGAAGAGCCGTATATTCACGGAGGAGATGCAGCAGGAGCTTAAGAAATGCGCGGATATCATGGCAGACGCTGATGACAAGATGCAGAATCTGGCAAATGTTTCGGGGATTGTGCAGCCGATTGAGTAAAAGAGAGTGATGTAAGTCACTCTTTTTTGCTTGTAAATCAAAAGTTTATATTTATTTAATAAAAATTGTTAGCACTCTCACTTGACGAGTGCTAATTTGCGTGCTATAACATAGTCACAAGGAATATTGAAGAATTATTTAAAGGATTATTTAGAGATAAAATTTTGATATTACCTGTATGACACATAAGAATTATATTTATGGATAACATAGTAGAAGGGAGTGAGACTATGAACATTCAAAAATTTACACAGAAATCAATAGAGGCAGTCAATGACTGCGAGAAGCTTGCATATGATTATGGCAATCAGGAGATAGAACAGGAGCACCTGCTTGTGGCATTACTTTCACAGGAGGACGGACTGATACCGAAGCTGATTGACAAGATGGAGATAAACGTAGAGCATTTCACAGAGAATGCAAAGCGCCATCTGGCAGCGCGCACAAAGGTAAGCGGCAGCAGTGCACAGGTCTATGTGGGCAATGATTTAAACAAGGTTCTTATTCATGCTGAGGACGAGGCAAAGGCAATGGGAGATGAGTATGTTTCGGTAGAGCATCTTTTCCTGTGTCTGCTGAAGTATCCAAACAAGGCAATGAAGGAGCTGATAAAGGAGTATGGTCTCACAAGAGACAGATTCCTCACAGCACTTTCTACGGTAAGGGGCAATCAGAAGGTCACATCCGATAACCCTGAGGCCACCTATGATACACTTGAGAAATACGGCTACGACATGGTGGAGCGTGCAAGACAGCAGAAGCTTGATCCTGTTATCGGCCGTGATGATGAGATACGAAATGTAGTGCGTATCCTCTCGCGTAAGACTAAAAATAACCCGGTACTTATCGGTGAGCCGGGTGTTGGTAAAACGGCAGTCGTTGAGGGACTGGCGCAGCGTATCGTAAAAGGCGATGTGCCTGAGGGCTTAAAGGACAAAAAACTGTTTGCACTCGATATGGGCTCTCTGATTGCAGGAGCTAAGTACAGGGGCGAGTTTGAGGAGAGACTTAAGGCAGTGCTTGAGGAGGTAAAAGCTTCTGACGGACAGATAATTCTCTTTATCGATGAGCTTCACACAATAGTAGGAGCCGGAAAGACAGACGGAGCCATGGATGCAGGACAGCTTCTTAAGCCAATGCTTGCAAGAGGTGAGCTGCACTGCGTAGGTGCCACTACACTTGATGAGTACCGTGAGTACATTGAGAAGGATGCAGCCCTTGAGAGACGTTTCCAGCCTGTTATGGTAGACGAGCCGACAGTAGAGGACACTATCTCAATACTTCGTGGCCTTAAGGACAGATACGAGGTATTCCACGGCGTTAAAATCACAGACTCGGCACTTGTCACAGCGGCAGTGCTTTCAAACAGATACATCACAGACAGATTTTTGCCTGATAAGGCAATAGACCTTGTGGATGAGGCATGCGCCATGATAAAGACGGAGCTTGATTCAATGCCGGCAGAGCTTGATGAGCAGAATCGTAAGATTATGCAGCTTGAGATAGAGGAGACAGCTCTAAAGAAAGAGACAGACCACTTAAGTCAGGACAGACTTGCAGCACTACAAAAGGAGCTTGCAGAGCTGCGTGATGACTTCAATGCAAAAAAGGCACAGTGGCAGAACGAGAAGGGGGCTGTTGACAAGGTCAGCAAGCTTCGTGAAAAGATTGAGTCCACAAAGAATGAAATCAAGACAGCACAGCAGAACTATGACCTGGAAAAGGCAGCAGAGCTGCAGTACGGCGTGCTTCCAAATTTGCAGAAGGAGCTGGAATCAGAGGAAGCACTGCTTAAGGACAGGGATTTATCGCTTGTACGTGAGAATGTGGGCGATGAGGAAATTGCACTCATTATCTCGCGCTGGACAGGAATACCTGTTGCAAAGCTTACGGAGAGTGAGCGTAATAAGACACTTCACCTCGATGAGGAGCTGCACAAGAGAGTCATAGGACAGGATGACGGAGTTACAAAGGTGACAGAGGCTATCATCCGATCAAAGGCGGGCATCAAGGATCCTACAAAGCCGATAGGTTCGTTTATGTTCCTCGGACCTACAGGTGTAGGTAAGACAGAGCTTGCAAAGGCACTTGCGGCAAGTCTGTTTGATGATGAAAACAACATGGTCAGACTCGATATGAGTGAGTACATGGAGAAGTACTCAGTGTCACGACTCATCGGAGCGCCTCCTGGATATGTAGGCTATGATGAGGGTGGACAGCTCACAGAGGCTGTAAGGCGTAAGCCATACTCAGTAGTACTCTTTGATGAGGTGGAAAAAGCCCATCCGGATGTATTCAACGTACTGCTTCAGGTGCTTGATGACGGACGAATTACTGACTCACAGGGACGTACCGTGGATTTCAAAAACACAATCATCATTATGACAAGCAACCTCGGCTCACAGGAGCTTCTTGAGGGCATAGAGGCAGACGGCAGCATCAGCACAGAGTGTGAGAACCGCGTCATGGATGAGCTTAAGGGTCATTTCAGACCGGAGTTTTTAAACAGACTTGATGAGATCATCATGTTCAAGCCTCTCACAAAGGACAACATCGGTCATATCATCACCCTGCTCATGGCTGACTTAAACAAACGTCTTGTCGACAAGGAAATCACAGTCGAGCTGACAGACACTGCAAAGCAGTTTATCACTGATAATGGCTACGATCCGGTATACGGAGCAAGACCGCTCAAGAGATATCTGCAGAAGCATGTCGAGACACTCGCAGCAAAGCTGATTCTGGCAGATGGTGTGAGAGCAGGAGATACCATTCTTATAGATGTGAAGGATGGCAAGCTTAGCGCATCGGCAGTTCAGAAAAATGCATAAGTGAATGTATAGAAATTAACAGCTCTTTCTCTTTACAATTTCTGTGCTTATTTCAATTTTTACATGGCTTGCAGAGGTAGAATTTATTATCTCTGCAAGCCTTTTTACTGCAATTTCACCCATGTACTGCTTCGGCACATGCACAGTCGAAAGAGGCGGTGTAATGTAGGTACACATTGGCATATCATCAAAGCCTATTACTGATATGTCTTCAGGAATACGGTAGCCTGCCTCTGAAAGTGCACGCATAGCTCCGGCAGCAATCAGGTCATTGTCAGCAAAGTAGCATCGGACAAGCTCATCACCGCTTTTTATAACTGCCTTCATATCACAGTAAGCACCGTCAACTGAAGGGGAGAGGTGATGTACGACTGAGCGCGAGGTTGACATACCGTTTTTGCGTATTGCTTTATAGAAGCCGTCGGCTCTCTCCTCAAAGCCGGTTATGCTGTATGCGGAATGCAGATATCCGGGCTGTGCATGTGTTTGCTTGATCAGGTAGTC
>OJOS01000853.1_pt1 | contig 11468 bp, 10 predicted proteins | sample 1598271 | NCBI WGS metagenome assembly OJOS01 (sample SAMN03922451, study PRJEB24848) | human gut metagenome | isolation source: stool sample | host: Homo sapiens | place: Germany | collected 2009-11
GCCGACGGGAAGTACATTCATAATACACCTCATACATATAACTAGACCAAAGCTTGACTCTTACTTTATCAGATTTACTAAACTTTGTCAATACAATATGAGTAATGAGGTTTATTGAGACTAACGAAGCTAAATACTTGGATATAAAAAAAAGCTGATGCCGGAACATCAGCCTTCTTTTCTGTATCATCCGCCCGGCTTGCTCAAGGCTGTGCGGATTTTCTTTCTTCACTTTGGGAAAGCAGCCTTCCGTCGTCATAAAAGATTTCTTCGGCATGATCGGAAAACATTCCCATGAACTTCATTATACCGCGCCAGAACCAATAGGCCAGGACAGTAATTACGGCAATGATAAAAAATGCTTTCATAAAATTTCAAGTTTTGTTTTGGAAAAAGACATAAAACAACTCAAAATTCCGGAGAGAAGCATAAAGCCGAAACCGATAAAAAACGGTGCGGCACAAACCCATAAAAATACTTCTTTCATATTTTTCAATTTTAAAGATTAATAAATAATTTCGCTATGTTTATAAACTATCACCCTGTCAGATAACAGTCAATGAGAGAATTGGCAGAATATGTTTTTTTAATATTCCGCTTCCGTTTGATTTTGTTCGCGCAGATTTTGTTCAATCTCGTTATACAGATATAAACCGCCGCTCAAAACATAAATATTGTCAAAACCGCGGTTATTGAGAAGAGCTGCCGCAACATAGGCGCGAATGCTGCGGTTGCAGTAAAGAACAACCGGCTTGTCCTGCGGAATGGATGACAGATTGTTTCTGATTGCGGTTTGAGGAATGTTGATGGCATGGGGAAGGTGCCCTTTTTCAAACATTTCCGGCGGACGGACGTCAATAATCATTGCTTCCGCAGCCATCTGCTCCCATTCGCCGCTGAAAGGTGAGACAAACTTAACCCGGCCGTTTAAAACATTTTCTGCCATTGTACCCAGTGTGTTGACGGCATCGCTGGCGTTTCCGTAAGGCGGCGCATAACAGAGGGCCAGATCTTCCAGTTCGTTGGCCGGAACACCGGTCATGATTGCGGTTGCCGTGACGTCGGTTTTGCGGACGGCTTCTCGGTTGCCCAGGGCCTGAATCCCAAGCAGGCGGCCTTTCCGGTCAAACAGGAGTTTGTAAAGATTTAATCGGTTGTCCGGCAGATAACCGGCATGCGAATAAGCATAAAGATGAATTTTTTCATATTCTGTACCGGCAGCTTTCAGCTTGGTTTCAGTGGCGCCGGAAGCCGCTGCGGTCAGTCCGAAAATTTGAGCTGCCGACGTATTCAGAGCGTATTTGAATTTGTGTGAAATCCCTGCCAGATGTTCGGCAATGACGCGGGCTTCTTTAACCGCCAGTCCGGCTTGAGACAGCCGCACCGGCTTTCGGGTAATCATGTGGAGTACTTCGACATCATCTCCGGCAGCGTAAATGTCCTTGTCTGACGTTTGCATGTATTCGTTGACAACCAGTCCGCCGGTTTCGCCGACCTCCAGATCCGAGAGAATGGAGAGTTTTAAGTCCGGCTTCACTCCGGTTGCAATAATAGCCATGTCATAATCAAGTTTTTGTCCGTTGCTGAGAGAGACGCTTTTGTCGCCGAAAGCCTCAACTTTAGTGTTAAGATAAATTTTAATGCCTTTTCCCCGCAGCAAATTTTGAATTCCTGCCGCTATGTCATTGTCAAAGTCGCCGGATAAAATATAATCTGCCGCTTCAACAATGGCGGTGTCTATTTTCAGCTTGTGCAAAACCTCGGCGGTTTCAACGCCGATATAGCCGCCGCCGACAATAATGGCCCGCACCGGTTCAAAATCTTTAATATAGTTTTTTATTCGCTCGATTGAGGCTAAATCGCGAATGGTAAAAACCTGTTCGGCCAAAACACCGTCGATGTCCGGCCGCAGCTGGTAGGCGCCGATGGTGAAGACCAGTTTGTCATAATATTCTTTGCCTTTGTCTTTGATGGTAACGGTTTTTTCTTGGCGGTTGATAAATTCAACCTCTGCATTCAGGCGGGCGTCAATATTATATTGGCGTTTTAATTTTTCCGGCGTTGTATTAATCAGCTCATCCCGCTCTCTGACTTCGCTGCCGAGATAGTAAAGCAGCCCGCAGTTGGAAACCGACAAAGCGTCGCCTTGTTCCAAAATGATGATTTCCGCATTCTCGTCCAAACGCCGTAAACGTGTCGCCGCCGTAACACCGGCCGCTCCGCCGCCGATAATCAATACTCTCATAATGCTCTCCTCGGGTTATATCCCGAACAAATATTCATTGCCGGAAGTATATCAAGCCGGAAAATGATGTTTTTTGTATTAATTAGCCTTGACTCGTTGTGAAAAGTTGTATATAAACCACCTAAATCTATATGATTTTTTCATATTGAGACGAGTTTAATTAATAACACGCTAAGGCGTGCCGCCAGTCAGCGAGGGTTCGCACACTGGCGTGCAATAGTATGTAGGTACTGCACCGGAGCAATGTTTGCAGGCAGCAACGCGGTTTCGGAGCAGATGGCCGATACGGCGGAAAACCGCTCAGGCCGCGCCTGCGTGCAATAGTATGTAGGCACTGATTTAGGTAAGGATTAAAGCCATTTTTGATGCGCTGAGTGAAAAATTAAGTTCCGCTTTTTCAAAAATCACCTCCCGCGGGGTGTTAAATGAAAAAGACATTGACGAAGCTATGCGGGAGATTCGCGTCGCTTTGTTGGAAGCTGACGTTTCTTTGCCGGTGGTTAAGTCTTTTATTGCTCAGGTCAAAGAGCAGGCCTTGGGCGAAAAGGTCGTTAAATCGGTTCAGCCCGGACAAATGGTTGTTAAAATTGTCCATGATGAATTGGTTAAGCTTCTGGGGGCGGAAAATGCCGAACTTAATCTGAATGCTGTGCCGCCGGTTTGCATTTTAATGGTCGGCTTGCAGGGGTCGGGTAAAACGACCACCTCAGCCAAAATTGCCAATAAGCTTAAAGCGCGCAAGAAAGTAATGTTGGCGTCGTTGGACATTTATCGTCCGGCTGCACAGGAGCAGTTGGCTCAATTGGCCGGGCAGATAGGGGTTTATGCCTTGCCGGTAATTAAGGGTGAAAAACCGGCGGAAACGACTAAACGCGCCGTCAGTGAAGCCAAAAAAGGCGGTTATGATGTCATTATTCTGGACTCTGCCGGTCGGCTGCATATTGACGAAGACCTGATGAATGAAGTCATCGAGGTTAAGAAAATTGCCAATCCGTCTGAGACTTTGCTGGTGGCAGACGCAATGATCGGGCAGGATTCCTGTACCGTAGCCAAAGAATTTAATGAAAAAGTCGGCGTAACCGGGATTGTTTTGACCCGTATTGACGGCTCGGCCCGTGCCGGTGCAGCACTTTCCATGAAAATGGTTGCCGGCGTGCCGATTAAGTTTCTGGGAACCGGTGAAAAAATCGCCGAGTTCGAAGAGTTTCACCCGGACAGACTGGCCGGCCGTATTTTAGGGCAGGGCGATGTTGTTTCTCTGGTGGAAAAGGCCATTGAAAACGTCGATAAGGACGAAGCCGAAAAAATGGCCCAAAAAATGATGAAGGGTAAATTCGATTTGGAGGATATGCTCTCACAGTTAAGACAAGTTCAAAAACTGGGAAGCATGGGGTCTCTGATCGGGATGATACCGGGGCTTTCCAAGTTTAAGGCTCAGATTGAACAGGCCAATATCGGCGACAGTCTGGTCAAAAAACAGGAGGCGATTATTCTTTCGATGACCAAATCCGAGAGAAGAAATCCCGACATCATCAAGGCATCGCGCAAAAAGAGAATTGCAGCCGGTGCCGGGGTGGAAGTTCATGAAGTCAACAAGCTGCTCAAATCATACGAGCAGATGTCGACGATGATGAAAAGAATGGGCAAAATGGGCGGTCTGTCGGCAATGATGGGCGGCGCAATGCCTAAAATGCAAGGTAATCCGCTGAGCAAAATGCTGGGCGGCATGGGTAACAGATTTCCGTTTTAGCCATAAGGCGGAAGTTTTAATTTCTAACTTTTAAGGAGAATATAAATGGCAGTACGTATCAGACTATCCCGCGGTGGTTCTAAAAAGCGTCCGTTTTACAAAATCGTTGTCGCTGACCAGAGAGCTCCCCGTGACGGTCGTTTCATTGAAAGACTGGGTTCTTACAATCCCTTGTTGCCGAAAGACCACGCTGACCGTCTGGTCTTGAATCAGGACAAAGTTAAAGAATGGCTGGGCAAAGGCGCACAGCCGACCGAAAGACTGCAGAAACTGTTTGCCAATCTCGGTCTCTGCGCTGCTCCGGTAATTCGCGAACAGCCGAAAAAATCTGCTCCGAAAGCCAAGGCTCAGGAACGTATGAAAGAGAAAGAAGAAAAAGCCAAAGCCGCTGCCGAAGCTGCCGCTGCTGAGTCTTCTGCTGAATAATTCAGTGTTTTTATAAGTGCTGTTAATATAATTATGAGGACGCTTTAAGCATGACGAAGAAAAACCGCATTTGTCTGGGCGCCGTTGCCGGTGTTCACGGAATTAAAGGCGAGGTAAAGGTTAAGAGCTTTACCGAGGTCGATTCTGATTTGGATAAATACGGTTTGGTCGAAAACGAAGCGGGTGACCGCCGATTTGAGCTTAAAGTCGTCGGACATTCCAAGGAATTGCTGCGGGTCAAAATCAAGGGGGTTGACGACCGAAACGAAGCCGAAAAACTTATCGGCACCGCTTTTTTCGTTGACCGCTCGGTTCTGCCGGAACTTTCGGAAGAGGACGAATATTACGAGGCCGATTTAATCGGTCTGGACGTTAAAACGCCTCAAAACTCCGAAACGGCGGGAACGGTTGCCGGACTTTATAATTTCGGTGCGGGAGAAATCCTCGAAATCAAGGTTAAAGCAACCGGAAAACTGGAAATGATACCGTTTAACCGGCAGTATGTTCCCGAAGTGAATGTCAAAGACGGTTATATTATTGTTGAATCTGTTCTGCTCAACTTCATGGAAGACGAGGAAGACGGAGAAGGTGATGAAGGTTAAGGTTTTTACCATATTTCCCGAAATATTTCCGGGATTTCTGGGATATTCCCTGACCGGAAAAGCCCTGGATGAGGGAAAATGGTCGCTCGAAACGGTCAATATTCGGGATTATGCCACCGACAAGCATGGCTCGGTTGATGACACGCCCTGCGGCGGCGGAGCCGGTATGGTCATGCGGCCTGATATTCTTGGCAGCGCTCTGCGTGCCAATTATCAGGGCGGACGGCTGATCTATATGAGTCCCCGCGGCAAGCCTCTCACGCAGTCTTTGGTTCATGAACTGGCGGCGGAAGATAATCTGTCGGTGATTTGCGGACGTTTTGAGGGTATTGACCAGCGCGTGCTGGATGCCTATAACGTTGAGGAAATCAGTATCGGCGATTACGTGCTGACCGGCGGCGAACAGGCCGCGCAGATTATGTTGGACGCGGTTGTCCGTCTTTTGCCCGGCGTTTTGGGCAATGCGGATTCCACGGTAGATGAAAGCTTTGAAAACGGTTTGCTGGAACATCCCCAATATACCAGACCCATTGAGTGGGAGGGCCGATCTGTTCCTGACATTCTTCTCAGCGGTCATCATCAAAACATCGCCAAATGGCGCAAACAACAGGCACTTGAAGTCACGAAACAAAAACGGCCGGACCTCTTGCAGAAATATCTTGATTCTCAAAAGGTTTAGGTATATAAACTAAAAAAAATCTATAAAGGGTAAAACTGATGAACATTATTGAAAATATTGAAAAAGAGCAGATGGAAAAGCTCACCGCCGGCAAAAACCTGCCGAACTTTAAACCGGGTGACACTTTGAAAGTTCATACCAAAGTTAAAGAAGGCGACCGTGAACGTATCCAGATTTATGAAGGCGTTTGCATTGCCCGCAAGAACGACGGTTTGAATTCTTCTTTCACCGTTCGCAAAATTTCTTTCGGTGAAGGCGTTGAACGTGTATTCCCGCTGTATTCTCCGAATGTTGCCAAAATCGAAGTAGCCCGTATCGGTAAAGTTCGCCGTGCGAAAATGTACTTCCTGCGTGCTCTGCGCGGCCGTTCGGCTCGTATTGCCGACGATTTGGCTGCCGCAGCCAAGGCTCGTGAAGAAGCTGCTTCCAAATAGGAACAGTTTTGTCAAAGCATGGCTTTGATGCCTGAATGTTATCCTCGGAAAGATAAGCGAATGTGAGCCGGGGATGCTGAAGGAACAAACTGATAACAGGAACCGCCTCGCCAGGGGCGGTTTTTTGTTGTGTTGCGGAAAATGTAAATTTATTGGAAAAATTATTATATTATAAAGAATTTTTGATGTAATATAGGCCTAAATTTAAGAATAAGCAAAGGATAAAAAAATGAGTAAAATTGCGGTTGTAGGCGTTCAGGAAAATGTCGGACGTGAGATTTTAAGCTTTTTGGAGGAAAACGGTTACAAAGCGGCAGACGTGGTGGCTCTTGAACCGGGCTCGCCTTTGGGCAATATGGTTTCTTACGGCGAAGAAGAGGATCTGGACGTATTGAATCTTAACGATTTTGATTTTTCCAAGGTTGAGATTGCTCTGTTTGCCGTTACTGAAGCCGTAGCCAAACAATATATTCCCAAAGCTCTGTCCAAGGGCTGCAAGGTCATTGACTGCTCTTCGGCCTATGTCAGCGATGAAGATGTTCCGTTGGTGATTGCCGGCTATAATGACCACAAGCTGGCTCAAGCCAAACGCGGTCTGGTCGCCGTACCGTCTGCCGCCGTTATCCAGATGCTGGTTCCGCTGCAGAAAGTGCATGAAGAATATGCCGTCAGCCGTATTGTCGTTTCCACTTATATTTCAACTTCCATTTACGGCAAGGAAGCCATGGACGAACTGTTTTCTCAGATTCGTAAAATCTATATGAACGATTCGCTGGTTGATGATCAAAAAGTTTTCAATAAACAGATTGCCTTTAACGTCATTCCTCAGGCCGGAGAATTTATCGGCGAAGAAACGCACTGTGAGTGGGCGATGAATGCCGAAACCAAAAAGGTTTTCGGCGGCGGTATTAAAGTTCACGCCAATTGCGCCGTCATTCCGGCGTTTATCGGCTGCGGTCAGTTTATCAACGTTGAATGCGAACATGAAGTTGACGTTGATGAGGTTCGTAAGCTGATGAAAAAAACACCGGGCGTTATCCTGTTTGATAAGAACGTGGACGGAGGATACGTAACCCTTACAGACATTCAGGGCGAAAATGACATCTATGTCAGCCGTTTGCGGCAGGATGCTTCCGTAGAAAACGGTTTCAGCTTCTGGTGTGTTGCCGATAACCTGCGTGCGGGCGTGGCCAAAAACGCTTTTGAAATCATGAAAAAGATGCTTAATCCCGAGTTTCAGCACTAGGAGCGGACAATGAACAAAATCATACGGGTTTTAACTTTTGCACTGTTGGCTGCCGGTCTGTCTGCCGGCAGTTCCGAGGCAAAAACGGCCAAGCTTGAAATCGATGCCGAAACCAAGGTCGTGGACAGCCTGAGCAATGCCGAGGTAAATTTCGGCGTTATCGGCAAACAGCTGACGACAATGGAAAATCAGCTTAAAAACGGTAATTCCTCTTCCGATTCTCTTTCGGAAAACGTAAGATTTTTAAGCGAAACCCGCACCCGCATAAGCTCTTTGTCGAATTTACGCTTGATATTCTGGAATCTCCCGTCAAATGGTATCAGGGATTGACGGAAGACCAGAAAATTTATGTAAAATCAAACATTATCCCTGTTTCATTGGTCGCTTTGCTTTCATTGTGGCTGGGTATTTACCTTCGTCTGTTTATTATGCGCCATTTCGGCTATAATAAAGAAGTTGAACATCCCCGTTACGGTCGTAAGTTTTTCGCCGCGATTTTTGTGGCGATAGCCTACGGCGTGATTCCCGCCACAATCATTGCCGGCTTTATGATTTGGATGTATTCCACCAAAATTATGAACAGCGGCTTTTTCGGCATCGTAATTAACAGTTTTCTGTTTTATACGCTGCTGGTGATTTTAGCTCGGGCGGTTTCCCGCGTCAGCTTTGCTCCTTATAATGAAAAATGGCGGCTGATTAACGTGGATACCGACAAGGCCAAACGGATGACTTCAGCCCTTTATCTGACGGTTTTTCTGCTGGGCGTTTGCTCTTTTCTGTCGCATGTGGCTGCCAGTGCCAATTATTCCGTTGAGCTGATTTCGTTCATCAGTATGATTTCCAGCGCCGTCAAAGGTTTGTGCATCATTCTGATTGTTAAACGCTACCTGTGGGACAGCATTGCAGATAAAGATATTGACGACGATGATGCCGAAGCATCCGCACCGTCTCCGGCCGAAGCGGCGGAAGAAGATGCCAGAGTCAATTCTGTTTTCAAAATTACCTTTTTGACAGTTGTTTTTGTTGCGGTAACTTTCGGCATTTCTCTCTTCGGCTATGTCCGCTTGTCAGCTTTCATCTTTAACCGTTTTCTGCTATCTGTCGTGGCCATCGGCATTTTGCTGGTTATCCGCAAAGCTTTGAGCGAGTTTCTGCACCGTGTACTGCTGATGCGTTTTTGGGTCAAGACCTTTAAGCTTCGCCGCAAAATCGTTTCCAAAATAGACTTTTGGTCCAATTTGGTAATTGACCCGATGTTTGTTTTAATCGGCATCTTTACGATTTTGGGGATTTGGGGAGTTTCAACCGATATTATGCTGCAAAGCAGCAAAAAGTTTTTCCTTGGTTTCAAGGTAGGGGAAGTTGAAATTTCGCCTTTGGCGATTTTGATGGGAATCATCAGTTTCTTCATTGCGCTGGCAGTGGTCAAGGCGTTGAAAATCCGTCTGGTCAACAATGTTTTGGCCAAGATGGACATAGATGACGGTATCCGCCATTCTCTGGCGTCCGGTTTCGGTTTCATCGGTTTTATCATTGCCGCGATAATTGCCATAACCATGATGGGCGGCAATCTTTCCAATTTGGCATTGATTGCTTCCGCTCTCTCCGTCGGTATCGGTTTCGGTTTGCAGAATATTATCAATAACTTTGTTTCCGGCATCATTATCCTGTTCGAGCGTCCGATTAAAGTCGGTGACTGGGTAATCATTTCGGGAGAAGAAGGGCAGGTTAAACAAATTAATATCCGCTCGACCGAAATTGAAACATTCAAAAAATCGAGCATTATTATTCCGAATGCAACTCTGCTGTCCAGCTCGGTTACCAACCTCACGCATACCAATAACTGGTCGCGCCAGTCGATTACGGTAGGCGTGGCTTATGGTTCGGATATTAAAAAAGTGACCGAAATCCTGCTTGATATTGCCGCCAAGAATAAATATGTCTTGAAAAATCCGGCGCCTTATGTGCTGTTTAAGGATTTCGGCAGCAACAGCCTGGATTTTGAGCTCCGCTGCTATACCAATAATATCTGGAACGGCTGGCGTATCCCCAGCGATATCCGTTATGAGATAAACGAACGCTTTATTGAAGAGGGAATTGAAATTCCGTTCCCGCAGGTGGTTGTTCACTCCGGCGAAAAAGTTGCCGAAGACAATCAGTTCTATGCGAAAAGACGCGCTGCCAGAAAGGCTGCCGCAGCCGGAGGAGAAACGCCGCAAGGCTGAAGAAAAACAATTTATGCAGAAAATGATAAATTATGCTTGCAATTTTAAAAGCAAATATGTAATTTATCAGCAATGCCGCTTTAGCTCAGTTGGTAGAGCAACGCATTCGTAATGCGTGGGTCGGGTGTTCAAGTCACCCAAGCGGCACCATTTAAAAATCCCGCCTTGATGACGGGTTTTTTTGTATCTGTAAATCAAATGGGCGTAGAGCGTATGACAGAAAATAATTTGGCCGGTTTATTGCTGGCATGGTATGAGCAGCATGGGCGGGAACTTCCCTGGCGGGTTAAGGGCGGAGCCCATCCGGATCCTTATGTGATATTGGTTTCGGAGTTGATGCTTCAGCAGACAACCGTCAAAACCGTGATACCTTATTTTCACCGTTTTATGAAACGTTTTCCCACCGTTAAGGATTTGGCCGAAGCCACGCAGGAAGAAGTTTATTTTTATTGGCAGGGGCTCGGCTATTATACCCGGGCGCGTTCACTGCATACAACCGCCCGTCTGGTGATGGAAAAGTTTAACGGACGTTTCCCCGAGAAGCGGGAAGATGTTCTGAAATTAAAAGGTATTGGTCCTTATACCGTCGCCAGCTTTTTGGCTCTGGCTTTTAATCAGCCGGAAACCGTCGTTGACGGCAATGTTATCCGCGTCATCAGCCGTCTGTTCCGCCTGACCGAGCCGGTTTCCGAAATTTTGCCGCAGATAAGGGAAAAGGCTGCCGGACTGACCGACCGCACCCGCCCGGCGGATTATGCTTCGGCAATTATGGATTTGGGCGCCATGATTTGTACGCCTAAAAATCCGCAATGTCTGCTCTGTCCCTGGCAGGAACACTGCCTTTCCAAAACGGATCCGGGGTTGGAGGAAATTCCCCGGCGCGGTAAACCGGCCAAGAAGGTCAAAAACGGCTATGTCTATTTGCTGAGCAATCGTAACGGAGAGATTTTTATCCGCAAACGTACCGAAAAAGGGCTGCTCTCCGGGCTGTATGAATTTCCCTGGAGTGACGGGGCGCAGCTTTTTCAGGATGCTAAAGATACCGGGTGTGAGGTTTCGCATACCTTTACCCATTTCAAACTTATTTTGAAAATCTGTCTGTTGCAGCAGGAAAACTGTCCGGAAGCGGGAATGTTCATCCGTCCGGAAAATCTGTCGGCCTATCCGGTGTCAACCTTAATGAAAAAGGTGTATCAGGCTGCGCTTAAAAATGTTTTTTAAGCCGCTTTTTTTCTTCCTGATATTTGGCAATTCCCAGTTTTGCTCCGATATTGACCGCAAATTTATGAGCTTTGAAACGAATTGTCTTCAGCAGATATTTGAATTTGACGCCATATTTGAGGTCATAAGGACGGAGGATTTTTTTGAAAACGGCCGGGTCGCCCTGCCATTCATACTTAATCGGTGAATAGGCCTCAATTCTGACCAGGTTGGAATTCAGCCGGCGTTCAAGATACGGATGCGGTTCGTTAAACAGCGAAACCTCAAGCATATCGACGTTTTTGTCGGGATAAAGAGCCTTCAGCCGCTGGAATTGTTCTTCCACCACTTCGTCGCTGGTGACGGTTTTGTGGTAAATGATATTTTCGATTGAATAATCGCTTTTCGGGCGAATGGTACACACTCTCAGGAAGAGAATGTCTTTTGCCTGACCGATTTCGTTGAACAAGCGTTCAATTCGCCGGTTATATTTCTTTTTTATGGCGTCGAAGCTCTTTTCAATCGGTACGTTGTGCGGAAAATCATGCCAGAAACCGATACCGGTTGCCCGGTCAAAATAAATGTCGGTCTGTTCGGATTCTTTACATTTATATTCCATATTCTCAAGTTTGAGAAAATCGGCAAAATGAGTTTCCAGGGC
>OJOS01000895.1_pt1 | contig 10970 bp, 5 predicted proteins | sample 1598271 | NCBI WGS metagenome assembly OJOS01 (sample SAMN03922451, study PRJEB24848) | human gut metagenome | isolation source: stool sample | host: Homo sapiens | place: Germany | collected 2009-11
TTGTCAGCAGAAAACCGTATGGCAGCTTGTCTGAAACATTATGTAGGTTACGGGGCATCCGAAGCCGGGCGTGACTATGTCTATACCGAGATATCCAAACAAACTCTTTGGGATACTTATCTGCTCCCTTACGAGATGGGTGTGAAAGCAGGTGCGGCAACACTGATGAGTTCCTTTAATGATATCAGCGGTGTGCCGGGTTCGGCCAATCCTTACATAATGACCGAGATATTAAAGAAACGTTGGGGGCATGATGGATTTATTGTTTCCGATTGGGGAGCCATCGAACAGTTGAAAAATCAGGGATTGGCAGCGACCAAAAAAGAAGCAGCCTGGCATGCGTTTACTGCCGGTCTTGAAATGGATATGATGTCTCATGCTTACGACCGCCATTTGCAAGAGTTGGTAGAAGAGGGCAGAGTATCGGTAGCTCAAGTAGATGAAGCTGTACGTCGTGTTCTACTTTTGAAATTCCGTCTCGGCCTGTTCGAACGTCCTTATACTCCCGCAACAAGTGAGAAAGAACGTTTCTTCCGTCCGCAAAGTATGGATATTGCAGCCCGGCTTGCGGCGGAATCCATGGTCTTGCTGAAAAATGAAAACAAAACATTACCGCTGACTGATAAAAAGAAGATTGCCGTGATAGGACCAATGGCAAAAAATGGTTGGGACTTGTTGGGTTCCTGGTGTGGTCATGGAAAAGATACGGACGTTGCCATGCTTTATAATGGACTGGCTACTGAATTTGCAGGAAAAGCTGAATTGCGTTATGCAGCAGGCTGTGCTACGAAAGGAGATAACAGAGAAGGATTTGCAGAAGCATTGGAAGCTGCACGCTGGTCTGATGTCGTTGTTCTTTGTTTGGGTGAGATGATGACCTGGAGTGGGGAGAATGCTTCCCGTTCTTCTATCGCATTACCGCAGATTCAGGAAGAACTGGCCGCAGAACTGAAGAAAGCCGGAAAGCCTATCGTACTGGTATTGGTGAATGGACGTCCGTTGGAATTGAATCGTCTGGAACCGATTTCCGATGCTATACTGGAAATCTGGCAACCGGGTGTGAATGGCGCGTTGCCGATGGCCGGTATATTATCAGGACGTATCAACCCATCCGGTAAACTTGCCATGACATTCCCTTATTCAACGGGACAAATTCCTATTTATTACAATCGCCGCAAGAGCGGACGTGGACATCAAGGATTCTATAAAGATATAACAAGCGATCCGTTATATCCGTTCGGGCATGGATTAAGTTATACCGAATTTAAGTATGGCACCGTTACTCCTTCTGCTACTAAAGTGAAGCGCGGCGATCGATTGTCTGCAGAAGTGACTGTCACTAATGTCGGTGCTCGCGATGGAGCAGAGACTGTTCATTGGTTTATATCCGATCCGTATTGCTCGATTACCCGCCCGGTGAAAGAACTGAAACACTTTGAAAAACAGTTGATTAAAGCCGGAGAAACGAAGACTTTCCGTTTTGACATAGACCTGGAACGTGATTTCGGTTTTGTCAATGAGGATGGTAAACGGTTCCTTGAAGCCGGAGAATATCATATTTTGGTACAGGGACAGACCGTTAAAATAGAACTGATAGACTAGTTGGTTTTTAACAATGCTATATTAATACAAAATCACCATGAAAAAGAAAATAGGAGGCATAGGTTTATGTATGCTTGCATGGAGCATATTAACCTGTGCGCAGACAATCACTCCCCAAGCCGAACAACGTGCCAGGGAAATTGTATCTAAAATGACTTTGCAAGAGAAAATAGAGTATATCTCCGGATATACCAGCTTCTCGCTTCGTGCAATCCCCCGTCTGGGGATTCCTGAAATAAAACTGGCGGACGGACCGCAGGGAATTCGTAATCATGCCCCCAAGAGCACTCTCTATCCTTCCGGAATACTTTCCGCTTCTACCTGGAACCGGAGTCTGCTTTATCAACTGGGGCAAGGATTGGGACAGGATGCCAAAGCCAGAGGAGTGAATATACTGCTCGGACCGGGAGTAAATATCTACCGTGCTCCTATGTGTGGACGTAACTTTGAATACTTTGGCGAAGACCCTTATTTAACGGGTGAAACGGCTAAACAATATATCCTGGGCGTGCAATCGGAAGGAGTTATTGCCACCATCAAGCACTTTGCAGCTAATAATCAGGAATGGAGCCGTCATCATGCCAGTTCGGACATAGATGAACGTACTTTGCACGAGATTTATTTTCCGGCCTTTCGGAAAGCTGTACAGGAAGCGAATGTAAGTGCTGTAATGAACAGCTATAATCTTCTGAACGGTGTCCATGCTACCGAACATAAATGGTTGAATATTGATATCTTGCGTAATCTCTGGGGATTTAAAGGTATCTTAATGTCGGACTGGACTTCCGTATATTCTGCCGTAGGAGCCGCTAATGCCGGACTTGATCTTGAAATGCCGAAAGGACGTTTTATGAATGTCGACAATCTTATACCTGCTATCAAAAACGGTACGGTGACAGAAGAAACCATCAATCTGAAAGTGCAGCATATCTTGCAGACCTTGATTGCTTACGGCATGCTGGATAAGGAACAGAAAGACAGTAACATCGCGCAGGATAATCCTTTTTCCCGCCAGGCTGCTTTAGAACTGGCGCGTGAAGGTGTAGTCTTACTGAAGAATGAAGGAAATCTACTCCCCTTAAAAGGAAAGACTGCTGTGATGGGGCCCAATGCCGACCGCATTCCTACCGGTGGTGGAAGTGGTTTTGTAACTCCATTTTCTACGGTATCTGTTAGTGAGGGACTGGAAAAACTGAAAAAAAAGAACCTCGTTCTGTTGACGGACGATGTGATTTATGAGGATATTCTTCATGAATTTTACGCGGATGCCGCTCGGCAGACGAAAGGATTTAAAGCCGAATATTTTAAGAATAAAACGCTTTCGGGACAACCGGAGGTCACTCGTACAGAAGCATCAGTTGATTATGACTGGCAATATGGAGCACCACTGGAAGGTTTTCCGGAAGATGGATTTTCTGTCCGTTGGACAGCCAGTTATATGTCTCAAAAGGATGGATTATTAAAACTATCCATTGGTGGCGATGATGGTTATCGCCTGTTTGTGAATGATAAGCATATTACGGGCGACTGGGGTAATCATTCATATTCAAGCCGTGAAGTGGAACTGCCGGTTGAGGCAGGTAAAGAATACAGCTTCCGAATCGAGTTTTTTGATAATATCTCTTCAGCAATTATCCGTTTTAAAGCATCCAGGCTGAATGAAGAGAAACTTCGTCAAGGATTGGCAAAGGTGGATAATGTTGTATTCTGTACCGGTTTCAATAGCAATACAGAAGGAGAGGGGTTCGATCGCCCGTTTGCTCTGTTACATTATCAGGAATTATTCATTCAGAAAGTAGCTTCTCTGCATCCGAATCTGGTAGTAGTGTTAAATGCTGGCGGTGGAGTTGACTTTACCTCTTGGCATGAGGCTGCAAAAGCGATTTTGATGGCATGGTATCCCGGACAGGAGGGTGGACAGGCAATAGCCGAAATATTGACAGGAAAGATTTCTCCGAGTGGTAAGTTGCCGATTTCTATCGAAAAGAAATGGGAAGATAATCCGGTGCATGACAGCTATTATGAGAATCTGAAAGCGGAAATTAAGCGTGTCGATTATTCAGAGGGTGTTTTCGTTGGCTATCGGGGATATGACCGTTCGGGCAAAGAACCTTTTTATCCATTTGGCTATGGGCTGTCTTATTCTACTTTCGCTTATAGTAATTTAGCTGTGGAGAAAACCGGTGAACATCAGGTGACGGTTAGCTTTGATATAAAGAATACAGGAAAAATGGATGCTTCGGAAATAGCCCAGGTATATGTGCATGATGTAGAATCTTCCGTTCCCCGTCCTTTGAAAGAACTGAAAGGCTATGATAAGGTGTTCTTGAAGAAAGGAGAGACACAACGCCTTTCTATTGTATTGAATGAAGACGCATTTTCTTATTACGATATGAATCAACACCGCTTTGTAGTAGAAAAGGGGGTATTTGAGATTCTTGTCGGTCCGGCTTCCAATCAATTACCTTTAAAGGCTGCGATTGAATTATAATTACTGAATGGTGAATTGACAAATAAATAATTAAAACTTAATCGACTCTATAAAGTTTGAAAATGCAAAAACATCTTGCACCTTACACTAATCGGATTCAATTAGCTGATATACAATTGTTTTATGCAGTACAAGATACGGTTGCAGATGCGTGTAAGATACCTTTATCTTACACGCTGTCTCGTGTGTAAGAATCTTGGCATATTTATAGAAGACTATGTAGTAATTTGTAGAATCCATGCATCAAATGTCTTGTTCATGCCGGTAAACAATCTGTTTCAAGGCGCAAAACAATCTGTTTCAACGTGTGAAACAATCTGTTTCGAGGCACGAAACAAAGTGTTTCAAGGCGGGAAACTATTTGTTTCATACGCTTGAAACAAACTGTTTGCAGGTTTAAAACAAAATAAAACTGCCGTCAACCGGAAATTAGCACCTAAGTAATCAGACACTAATACTCTATCTCTAGGATATTAATACCTGAATTGTAGAGTATATATACGCAACGTGTTGGACATATATATCCAACACGTTGCGCATATATGCCCTGTATATTGGATATATATGTCCTTAATCTATATGAAAGACTCTACATGGTGAAGGAGGTGAAGGATGCTTTCTTCTGTATTTTGTGCTTTATGTCACTGTAAACCGTTGATTCATAGTTGTTCAGCTGAATGTGAAACCTGTGAACCTTCTAAATGCTTCTTAATAGTTGTATATTCGTTTTCAGAAATTTAGTGTTGAGTTTATAGCTATGAACCTGGTTCCAGTTTTCTACCCTTTTCTCCATCCTTCTCCATTTTTTATTTATAAATAAGTACCTGTTAAAATAGCTTCTTATCATCAGTTCTCTATCCATAAAGTTAATGATATTGATAGATAGGTGTTATTTAGTCAAAGGAAATGGGTAGTGTATATTGCAATATCGATTAGAGAAGGAGAGAAATGAAAACCGAGTTCTTGACGAACTTGGTTTTATTTTGATATGAAAACGAATGCCTTATTGTTTTTAATTCTTAATAACAACAAAATAATCGTTCAGAATATCATTATAGTAAAACAAAAGTAGAATAAAATAAAGTATTACGCAAGTGAATCTACTAAAATATTTTAAAATAAAATAGTTGGATCGTTGTGCTTTCTGGCAACAAAAATGTGATAACAGTTTTATCAACTTGCCTTCGGTACCAAAATAAGTATTTATTATATAGCAATTTACATACAAATAGTATCGAACTCAAAACTGTGCGAGTGTATGGATGATTGTTTTATCTAAAATGTCCTTCCAAGTTGTATTTCCAAGCATAGGTAAAACCAAGTTCGTCAAGAACTCTGGCAAATATTAACCTGAGATAAAAATAGAAAAGCCTATGGAAAACTAAACACACAAATTGCCTGAAACATGGTGTCAAATAATATATGAAGGCACCATAAAACCTTAGAAATTCTAACTTACTAATGTCTAACTGAATAAATTAAAGTATGACAAGAAAAACTAACCGATGCCCGGCCTTTATGGAAGGACGGGGAACACGTTGCCTGAAAATGGCAGCAGTTGCTACTTTATTGTTATGGTGCACACAACCTATGCAAGCAGTGGCTAATACTAATGAAACACAGGAAACTGCTGATATACAGCAGCAAAAAGTAAAGACTACAGGTGTTGTAGTGGATGAAAACGGAGAACCTCTTATTGGAGTCTCTGTAAAGGTGCAAGGTACTGCCACAGGTACTGTTACTGATCTCAACGGACGCTTCTCTATCGATTCCCCCAAAGGAGCAGTTCTCTCACTTTCGTTTATTGGTTATAAAACTATTACCGTGAAAGCTGATGGGACACCCCTTAATATCGTTATGAAAGAAGATTCGGAACAGCTCAATGAAGTAGTCGTTGTAGGCTACGGAACACAGAAAAAAGTAAATGTAACCGGTGCGGTAGGTATGGTCGATGCGAAAGTGTTGGCTGCACGTCCTGTAACTAATGTGGCACAGGCCCTACAGGGTACAGTGCCAGGCTTGAACTTCACGGTAGGAAGTGAAGGTGGAGCCTTGGATGGTTCGATGAGTTTTAATATTCGTGGTGCAGGAACAATCGGTGATGGTTCCGGGTCGTCTCCACTTGTGTTGATTGACGGTATCGAAGGTAATCTTAATTCGTTGAATCCGAACGATATAGAAACGGTTTCTGTTTTGAAAGACGCTGCTTCTGCCTCTATTTATGGAGCGCGTGCTGCTTTTGGTGTTATTCTGATTCAGACCAAGAAAGGGAAAGCGGGTAAAGCCAGAGTCAGTTATAATGGAAATGTCCGTTTCAGCGACGCGGTATCAGTACCTGAAATGATGGACTCATATACTTTTGCCCAGTACTTTAATCGTGCCGCAGAGAATGCGGGCAGATCCGGTGAGGCTCCGTTCTCATCCGAGCAGTTACAGAAAATAAAAGATTATCAGGAGGGAAAGATAACATCCGTCACAACACTGAATACGAGTAATAACCGTTGGAACAATTATGGCGGAGCGAATGCCAATACGGATTGGTTTAAAGAATTCTACAATGACTGGGTGCCATCTCAAGAACATAATCTAAGTATTTCGGGAGGTAATGAGAAAATTCAATTCTCATTGAGTGGTAGCTTTATGGACCAGAACGGTCTGTTGCGGCATGGTGAAGATAATTTGCAACGTTATACAATGAACAGCACCATTACAGCGCAGATTACAGATTGGTTCAGAGTGAACTATTCTACCAAATGGACACGTGAGGACTTTGACCGACCTTCTTATCTAACCGGGCTATTCTTCCATAATATCGCTCGCCGCTGGCCCACCTGTCCGGCTTACGATCCTAATGGCTATCCCATGAGTGGTGTGGAAATCACAGAATTGGAGGATGGTGGCCGACAAACCAACCAGAAAGACCTGAATACTCAACAGTTGCAGTTTATGTTTGAACCGATCAAGAACTGGACAATCAATATCGAGGGTGCTCTAAGAACGGAAAACAAAAATGAACATTGGGAAGTATTGCCTATCTTTTCTCATGACGGTGATGGTAATCCGTATTCTATAGCATGGGGAGGTTATGGAGCCGGCAGTTCCGTTGTGAATGAATATAATTATAAAGAGAATTATTACAGTACGAATATCTATTCCGATTATTTCAAACAATATGAAAGCGGTCATTACTTTAAAGTGATGGCAGGTTTTAATGCAGAGTTGTATAAGACAAGAAATTTGTCGGGACAGAAGAATACGCTGATCTCCAATTCTGTGCCTACACTGAATACAGCAACGGAATCTCCTACTACTTCCGGTGGATATGCACACAATGGGGTAGCCGGATTCTTCGGGCGCATCAACTATAATTATAAAGAGCGCTATCTGATAGAGTTGAACGGTCGTTATGACGGTTCGTCCCGTTTCATTAATGACAAGCGTTGGGGATTTTTCCCGTCATTGTCAGTCGGATGGAATATAGCACGTGAAGATTTCTTCAGGAATATAGCCGATAAAGCTCATATTGATGTATTGAAATTAAGAGGTTCATGGGGGCAGTTGGGTAATACGGATACTAAGGATGCATGGTATCCTTTCTATCAGACGATGCCACAAGGCACTGATTACAACTGGTTGGTGAATGGAAAAAGACCGAATTATGCAAGCTTACCCGGTATCGTCTCCAGCTTGAAGACTTGGGAAACGATTGAAACCTGGGACATCGGTTTGGACTGGGGGCTGTTTAATAATCGCTTGACCGGTTCGTTCGACTACTTTGTGCGTTGGACGTATGATATGATTGGCCCGGCTCCGGAATTGTCTTCCGTATTGGGTGCTGCTTCTCCGAAAATCAACAATTCCGATATGAAATCCTATGGTTTTGAGTTGGAATTGGGATGGAGAGACATGATCGGTGATTTCTCTTATGGTGCCAAATTTACGTTAGCCGACGACCAACAGAAAATCACCCGCTATCCGAATGAAAACAACAAACTTTCCGAAGCATATTATCCGGGAATGATGAAAGGAGAGATTTGGGGATATGAAACGGTAGGAATCGCACAATCACAGGAAGAGATGGATGCCCATTTGGTCAAAGTGGATCAGTCTTCTTTGGGAAGCAAGTGGGGAGCAGGGGATATTATGTATAAGGATGTAGACGGCGATGGAGTGATCTCGACAGGTGATAATACCACAGAGAAACCCGGCGACCGTGTGATTTTGGGCAATAATACACCTCGATTTAAATATGGTATCACATTGGATGCAGCATGGAAAGGTGTCGATTTCCGCATATTCCTGCAAGGAGTGGCCAAGCGCGATTATGTGTTGAGTGGTCCCTATTTCTGGGGAGCCAATGGAGTAGGCGAATGGCAGGCTTCCGGATTTAAGGAACATTGGGACTTCTGGCGTCCGGAGGGTGACCCGTTGGGTGCCAATACAAATGCCTATTATCCACGCGTATTGAAAAGTGATTCGAGAAACATGGCAGTTCAGAGTCGCTATATTCAGAATGCCGCTTACTGCCGTATTAAGAATGTTCAAATTGGCTATACGTTGCCCAAACAATGGACAAATAAAGCCGGAATGTCTTCAGTTCGAGTATACGTGTCAGGCGACAATCTGTTGACATTCTCTCATATGTCCAAGATATTCGACCCGGAGGCTTTGGAAAGCACTTATGATGCGAATAATGGTAAACTCTATCCGTTGCAGCGCACCATCTCGGTAGGTTTAAATGTTAACTTCTAATTTTAAGGCTTATGAAACTGAAACATATTATATTACAAACAATCTTGACGGCAGGAGCTACGTGGTCGCTTACATCTTGTAATGATTTTCTGGATATGGCGCCTCTGGATCAGGTGACTCCACAAGAGTATTTCAATACGACGGACCACTTGGCTGCATATAGTATTTCGCAGTATAACAGCATCTTTTCAACGCATGGTGGATATGGAGCCGGTACAGTGAACAATGACCAGAATACAGATAATATGGTAGCCGGAGGATATTCTTCCACCTATTTTGAGAAAGGTCAGTGGCGTGTTCCTAATACTGGAGCTGGCTGGGATTTTACTCAAATCCGCTATTGCAATTATTTCTTCGAAAATGTGCTTCCTAAATTCGAGGCAGGCAAGATTGAGGGCAATCGTGAACAGATTCTTCACTATGTCGGCGAAATGTACTTTATCCGTGCATGGATTTATTACAGTAAACTGAAATCATTCGGAGATTTTCCAATTATAACCGAAGTATTGCCGGATAATCAGTCTGTTTTGACAGAGAAATCAGTTCGTCAGCCGCGTAATCTCGTAGCTCGTTTTATCATCAATCAGCTCGATTCCGCCGCCAAATATATGGTGGATGATATTTCAGGAAATAAAACACGATTAACAAAGAATTGTGCGTTATTGATAAAGTCGCGCGTTGCTTTGTATGAGGCTACGTTTGAAAAGTATCATAAGGGAACAGGGCGTGTACCGGGTGATGCGACCTGGCCGGGTAAGAGAATACATGCCGATTTCTCCACGAACATGGATAATGAAATCAATTTCTTCCTGGATGAGGCTATGAAAGCAGCGGAACAGGTGGCTGATGATATTACTTTGACCAATAATACCGGTCTGACCAATCCGAAAAACATATCGGGAATTACTGGTTGGAATCCGTATTTTGAGATGTTTGCCGAAGAAGATATGAGTACTTATTCTGAAGTTCTTTTCTGGAAACAGTATATGAACGGTAGTGGTGTGTCAATTACACATGGTACTCCCGCTTATATTTTTAGTGGAGGTAACAATGGTATGTTGAAGAGCTTTGTGGACTGTTTTGTTATGAAAGACGGACTTCCTTATTATGCCGCAGGAAATGAATATAAAGGAGACAAAACCATCATGGATGTGAAAGAGAATCGTGATCCGCGTTTGCAAATGTTCATTTTGGGAGAGAAAGATTTGCTTCCCTCCAGTTCGACAGAAGAACCTGCACTTAAAGAGTTCAAACAGCCTAATATCATCTCATTGGAAGCACAGACATCTGATAATACAGGGTATCGGATTCGCAAATGCTTGACATATAATAATAAACAGATTACTTCCGGTCAGTCACAATCGACTACGGGATGTATCATCTTCCGTGGTGTAGAAGCTTATCTGAATTATCTGGAAGCTTATTACCTGCGTAATAATAAGGTGGATGGTAAAGCGAAGAATTATTGGGATGCGGTGCGCAGTCGTGCAGGTATCACAGGCAGTTTCCAGACAACTATTGATAATACTAATATGAGTAATGAGACAGATTTGGCTGCTCATCCCGGTTCGTATGAAGTAGATGCTACCTTATATAATATCCGACGTGAACGTCGTTGCGAGTTCATCGGTGAGGGAATGCGCTGGGATGATCTGATTCGTTGGAGAGCTTGGGATGGCGTACTTACTACTAAATTTATTCCTGAAGGGTATAACTTCTGGGAAGAAGCCTATAAAACTTATGAACTTCCGGAAGACGTTACTTTGAAAGATGATCCGAATGATGCTACTTCTAATATTTCCTCCAGAACATTCAAGTATGTTCGTCCTTTTGCGAAAGTGAAGATCAATAATCAGGTATACGATGGGTATGTTTGGGCTAAAGCCAATTACTTGAGCCCGGTTGCAATTAATGAAATGCGACTTGCATCTCCTGATAATAGTATTGAAAATTCAGTTATTTATCAGAATCCGTATTGGCCGGAAAAAGTTAGTGGCACTGCCCTTGAATAGACTGATGTAGGTATTGGTTACACGATAGAAAGATTGAAAGGCGTAGAAAGAGAGTTGGTTCTCTTGTCTACGCCTTTATTATTTTATGGATTGAAGTGGTGAATTACTTCACT
>OJOS01000910.1_pt1 | contig 10731 bp, 9 predicted proteins | sample 1598271 | NCBI WGS metagenome assembly OJOS01 (sample SAMN03922451, study PRJEB24848) | human gut metagenome | isolation source: stool sample | host: Homo sapiens | place: Germany | collected 2009-11
AACGATTTCTCTTTCGACCAGTCAGAATATTTCCTATGCTGACCCAGCCATACCCCAATCATGTAGTAATCCAATGCATCCTCGTCATCTTCGCTCTGAATATCGTGACCACAGAGAAACCGGTACTCAATCGGCGATTTTGCATAAAGCCTACGGAAACGTGCTTTGGATGCTTCTATATCATTCTTTGTCCATTTTCTATACACTCAGCAACCACCCCATCCTTTGATTTAAGACAAAAATCATTCAATCCTCATACCATTCCTTATATGCCAGTATCTCAGATGCAATCATTTCCGGATAAAGACTATAATATCGTCTGCAAACCTTCTTGAACAGATTCAGCATTCTATCATCACAGCATACATCAAGCATGTAATCCAACAGATGTTCCACTTCCCCTTCGGATGCGTTTTCTGCAATAATTCTATCTACAAGCGGCTTATAGTAATTATAAGACAGTTCACTTGCATCTTGAATTCTCTCTACAATCGCGTTTATATCTACATCCATCTTTGCGACTTCCTCTCTGGAGTTCAGTCCAGATTACCTCCTGCTTTGACCCAATATAATAATATCACACTCCTACAATAATAATTACGGTTTAAGGCGCGGCAGCCAGCCGCGTCTTTTTCCATCTCAAAGCCGAAGCTGTTAGAATGGGAGAGTAAATGGCCTGACCCATATCACCTTGGGCCAACCCGCCCGTCGAGGAGTCCGTCAGCCGCCTCTCTCATTCGCAGCATTCGATTTGCGCAGGTAGAGCCACCTTGTGCGCTCGCGTCACTCAGGAGATTGAACAGGCAATGAGGAAAGAGCGGAAAGCCATATCCAATCAGAAGGAGGAACAAAATGAACGCAGTTGGGATCGATGTTTCCAAAGGGAAAAGCATGGTGGCTGCCCTGCGGCCAATGGGTGAAGTGGCGTTGCTGCCACAGGAATTTCTCCACACCGAGGTCGGTCTGGAGCAGATGGCCTACGCCATCATCGCGCTGGGGGAAGATACCCGCGTCATCATGGAGGCCACCGGACGCTACCACGAGCCGGTCGCGGCGGCGTTGCATGAGTACGGCATTTATGTCTGCGTCCTGAATCCGCTGTTCATCAAGCAGAGCGGGGGCGGTTCCATTCGCAAGGTCAAAACCGATAAGGCAGACGCCATGAAAATCGCCAAGTACGGTCTTGACAACTGGGTGGATCTGCGGGAATATACTCCCATGGACACGGTAAGGCAACAACTGAAGCTGTGCAGCCGCCAGTATAACCTCTACATGAAAACGGTGGTATCGCTGCAAAACAATCTCATTTCATTGACCGACAAGACCTTTCCCGGTGTGAACGAACTGTTCTCCAGCCCAGAACGCGCCGACGGTCACCAGAAATGGGTGGACTTTGTCATGACCTTCTATCACTGCGACTGCATCTGCCGCGTCAGTGAGAATGCGTTTGCCGAGCGCTACCAGAAGTGGTGCAAGCGCAAGGGCTACCATTTCAGCGCGGAAAAGGCGCAGGATGTTTATCTCGGGAGCTGCGGTCATTTCACCACGCTGCCGAAGAACGACAACACGAAATTGCTCATTACGACTGCTGCCCAGCAACTGCTTGCAGGCAAGATGACGCTGGCCGCCTTGCGCACTGAAATGACACGCCTTGCCAAGCAATTGCCGGAGTATGATATCGTGCGTGCCATGTACGGTGTGGGCGAGACGACTGCCGTGCAGCTCATGGCGGAGATCGGCGACGTGCGCCGTTTTCCGCGCCGCAGCTCCATCGTCGGTTTCGCGGGTGTTGATCCGGCTGTAGACCAGTCCGGCAAGCACAGCGCCAAGAGCGTCCCTACGACCAAGCGCGGCTCTCCGCATCTTCGGAAAACGCTGTACCAAATCGTCTGCACTTACCTAAAGAAGTCTCCTGTAGATGAGCCTGTGTACCAGTTCCTCAACAAGAAACGCAGCGAGGGCAAGCCTTATTTTGTCTACATGACAGCCGCGCAGAACAAGTTCCTGCGCATCTACTATGCCCGTGTGAAAGAGTGCCTGGAGGCTTTTGACGCACAGCAGGACACCTCACAAAGATAAATCAGATTGCTACTTTATCCCGGCTGGCGAAGCTTTTTCTCCAGCCTGTTTTGTCATACCCTTTTTCAGCTGTGCAAATTTTGCGGGACTTTTTTCATTTCAGCTATTGACTTTTGTTTGCAGGACTCCATGTTTCTTGAACAGATGCAAGCAGCCACCGATAGTTAATCGGTGGCTGCTGTGATTATAGGGCTATGCTGCCTTTTATCCGCTGATTACCTATTACCTGAACCGGCTCAACGACTGGGGGCTGTGCTTCCAAAAGTGCAAGGTCTGCGGGCGCATCTTCCTTGCTAAGAGCCAGCGGTATGAGCTGTGCAGCGATCAGTGCCGGAAGAAGCAGGCGCTGCAAAACAAGCGGGAGTTTGACGAGAGGGCAAGGGAAAACAGCTACGACCTGCTCTACAAAAACGAGTGCCAGAACTGGCGCAACAAAATCAACCGGGCGAAAAAGACAGCGAGATTTCCCGCCGCCCGGCTGGAAGAAATGCGGACGGCCTTTGAAGCGTTCAAAAAAGAAGCGCTGCAAAGGAAAAGGGCGGTAAAAGAAAAAACAGCCAGCCCGAAAGAGTTTACGGACTGGCTGTATCAGCAGAGTAACATTATTGTGGAATTGCTTAATTATTGTACTTGATCAAGACAAGAATTTTCGATTTTGTATACCCTGCCTTCGCAGAAAATATTACGGAAAACATTATTGTATAATTACCCACGACAGCAAAGGACTTCTTATGGGATGTTCGTTCTAGCTCCTATTTGTCACCGTTTCTTTTGTATCTGTTCTAGATCCTATAGACCAGAATATAACATTCATCACAATCACAATCAGTGCAACTGCGGCCATGGATACCCAAAAGCCGATATTAAGACCCAGCCATTCGGTGGTTCCGAAAAGAGTCATCCAAATTTCCTTCCAATTCATCATTACACCTCCTTAGAGCAGTTCGCCATAGTGACGGACATAGGCTTTTTTCAAGCTGGTTGCCAGCACCATATACAGCAGGATGCAGGGAATCAGATAAGCAAAGTATGTTACAGGCAGAGCGACAAATCCCAACATCGTTCCAAAGGCTGTAAAGGGAATAATGGTTAGAACCGTGATTCCAGTCATGGTGAGCAAGGTCACAGGAGCAGAGGCGCGGCTCTGAATGAAGGGCAGCTTCGGGGTGCGGATCATGTGAATGACCAGCGTCTGGCTCCACATGGATTCGACAAACCATCCAGCCTGGAACATCCCGATATACTGCGCCTGCATGGCAACAAGTTCCGCTCCGCTGTAATGAGCGGCCAGATCGTTGAACAGAACACCACCGGACACGAACATGGGGCAGAATACAAAATACATGAAAATGTAGGTTGTAAAGTCGAAGATGGAGCTGGTAGGTCCAATCCAAATCATAAAACTGCCTACACTGGAAGCATCCCATTTCCGGGGCTTTGCGATAAATTCCTCGTCCACGTTATCCCAGGGAATCGCGGTACAGGACAGGTCGTAGATCAGGTTCAGAAAAATCAGATGCACGCTCATCATCGGCAGGAAGGGCAGCAGCGCGGAGGCCGCCAGTACCGAGAACATATTGCCGAAGTTGGAAGATGCGGTCATCTTGATATACTTGATCATGTTGGCATAGGTCTTGCGGCCTTCGATAATGCCCTGCTCCAAAACCATCAGGTCTTTTTCCAGCAAAATAATATCAGCCGATTCTTTTGCCACGTCTACGGCGGTATCCACCGAAATGCCGATGTCGGCGGCTTTCATAGCGGCGGCATCATTGATTCCATCGCCCATGAAACCAACGGTATGGCCGTTTTCCCGGAGAACCGAAACCACACGTGCTTTCTGGTCGGGCGTCAGCTTTGCAAATACATCGGTGGATTCTGCTGCTCGTGCCAGCTCCGCGTCGCTCATATTATCCAGATCAGAGCCAAGGAGCATATTGCGAACCTTAAGCCCCACCTGCTTGCAGATGGTACGGGTCACCTTGTCATTGTCGCCGGTCAGGATTTTGGTAGTCACGCCATGGTTTTTCAGTGCCTTGATGGCATCTGCGGTGGATTCCTTCGGAGGATCGAGGAACGCAAGATACCCAATCAGCACCATATCACACTCGTCCTTCACGCCGAAAGCGCCCACCGGGGACGGATTGCTTTTCTGCGCAATCGCCAGCACACGGAAGCCCTTGTCGTTGAGAGCATCCACTGTTTTGAGAATCCGGCTGCGAACCTCATCGGTCAGCGGCTCCACGCCGTCATCACACTCTGCGAAGGTGCAGACGGAGAGCATTTCTTCCACAGCACCCTTTGTCACCATCTGGGTCTTGCCCTGCTTATCTTGAACTACCGTGGTCAGGCGGCGGCGGGTGAAGTCAAAGGGAATCTCGTCCACCTTCACATAATTTTCAGACAGATCAAGCAGACGAGAATCCGCCGCTTCTTCTTCCTCTGTCTTATGGATGATCGCCAGATCCATCAGATTCTTGTAGCCGGTCTGGAAATAGCTGTTGAGGTAAGCGTGGCGCAATACCCGCGTATCGTCCTCACCGTTTACGTTTAGGTGATATTCCAGCACAACTTTATCCTGTGTCAGCGTTCCGGTCTTGTCGGTGCAAAGAATGTCTATGGCACCGAAGTTCTGGATGGAATTCAGGTTCTTGACGATGGTCTGCTTTTTGCTCATGGAGACCGCACCTTTGGCAAGGCAGGTCGTCACGATCATGGGAAGCATCTCCGGGGTCAAGCCGACGGCAATGGAGATGCCGAACAGGAATGCTTCCAGCCAGTCGCCTTTCGTAATGCCATTGATGAAGAACACCAGCGGAACCATGACCAGCATGAAGCGGATTAGCACCCAGGAGACGGCATTGACACCCTTGGTGAAGCTGGTCTCTACTGCTTCTCCGGCAACTGCGGATGCCATAGAACCAAACAGCGTATTATCACCGACACAAATAACGACCGCTGTTGCACTGCCGGAGATAACATTGCTGCCCATAAAGGCGATGTTTGTATAATCGGTTATGCTGTCTTTGGCCGCGCTGACATTAGGCGTTTTTTCAATGGGCTCGCTTTCTCCAGTCAAACTTGCCTGACTGACAAACAAATCTTTTGCATCCAGAATTCGAACATCAGCCGGAATCATATCCCCGGCGGACAGATGCACGATATCGCCGACCACCAGATCATCCATGGGGATTTCAACTTTCACCTGATCCTTACGGGTAACGGTGCAGGTAGATGTAATCATAGCCAGCAGTTTTTCTGCTGCATTTCCGCTTCTGGACTCCTGCACAAAGCGAAGTGTGCCGGAAATCATAACCATAGTCAGAATAATTGCCATAGTCAGAGGGTCAAAATCCTCCGGCACACTGCCCAAAAGAGAAAAATAGGGAAACACCATATCCGTCATGGTGGACACCAGCGCCAGACAGAACAGGATGGCGGTAAAGGGATTGATGAATGCACCGGCCAGCTGCTTGACCAGAGATTTCTTTTTTTCGTGTGTTACTTTGTTGCTGCCATATTTGGTGCGGCTTACAGATACGGCTTCTGCATCAAGGCCACGAAGCGTGGTATGCAGGTTTTTCAAAACTTCCTTAATGGGATTGGTAGCCGCAAACTGAATGCGGCGATTCTGCTCGTCTCGAATGACTGCCTTTTCCACTGCCTGACGAACCGCCATACGATTTTCTTTCTTGTTCATTGGTCTTACCTCCTTGAATCTTAGTAGAGGCAAGGGCATCACATGAGGGACATGGAACTCCATGTCCCTCATGTGCTACTCTATGCCTTCGCGGACCACTGTCAGAGTCCATATTATTCACCTCGCTGTTTTATGGAATATCTATCCGAAACCGCATTGCGGATTATTTTTTGCGATATCGATTGCTTTTTTCGATATACCAGACATCAAAGCCGGCAATCATCAGCCATGCGATCATGGCGGCCACAAACCAGTGATCTGCAAATCCAGACCACAATCCCTTCATCAGGAAAATGATGCCATTAAGCGCAATGACTTCTCCGATATTGAGGCAAAGCGGAACAATTTTAATTTTCTCTTTCTCTTCCTGCGGCATATTTTTCCACGCAGATAAGTGAATATGTCCTTTCCCGCAGGCAAACACAAAACCCGCAATGGTGAAAAGAACTCCAAAAAAGATGCAGGTGTAATTCATTGCTGCTCACTCCTTTCGGTGATTGATTTCACTTCGTAGTTTCTTTAATTTCAGAAGTCTGATAAGCAACACTACTGCTGTAACTGCCAGAACAAGCCAAATGACAGCAGACACTTGATACCAAATCTGCAACATCAAAATTCTGTATTCGGAAAACATCCAGCCTAAACAGCCGCATATTATTGTGAACACGGCGTAAGGCGCAAGGAAAACTATCAGGCTATGATCTTTGATCCTCTTCACTCACAACACCTCCCAACCGGCGCTTATCACTTCTGGGATTGCCAATGCCTGTCCAACGATTCCCTCCAAAACATTGCTTTTTGGTTTTCCAGAAGAACAGTACTCAGCAACGATTTCAACCTTATCGCCAACAACATCGCCACTTTCCAGATTATTCAGATACAGTGTTTTGCAGGAATTGCTATTAATCAGCAACAGACGGATTTCCTGCTCTGCATTCGCCTGACAAAGGACCGAAATACGATATTGCTTTTCAGACTCATCCCCGACAGTGATTGGATTCAGCTTTCTCGCAAGGGGACGCAGGATCAAATTGGAGCCAATCAGAACCCCGGCAGCGGTAATTGCCATTGCATACATTCCCGTACTCGCAAGAATACCAATGGCAGCTGTGCACCAAAGCGTAGCCGCCGTATTCATTCCCCGCACCGAACCGCTGTCCTTGAAGATCACGCCGCTGCATAAAAAGCCCACGCCGGATATAATGCTGCTGCCGACACGAAACACCTGATCTGAGCCATAGAGCATGGGAAACAACGTGAAGAAGCTGGTTCCCATGCAGATCAGAACGTTGATACGGATGCCTGCCGGATGTCCGGTAAGCTGCCGCTCCAATCCAATCAGAAAGCCAAGCGCCAGGGAGAGGGAAATTCTTAAAACAAACTCGATGTAAATCATGCGAATCGCCTCCCTTCGACCACTTACAGAATACAAAAATCGCAAGGAGAATCACATGGCTAAAACCTTGCGATTTCCTTGCGATTTTGCAAGAATTTAGGCGGGCTGAGTTTGGCCCGCCTGTGTTATAGTTGGTCATTAAACTTGTATCCGATGCCCCAGATGGTCAGAATGTACTTGGGCGCGTCCGGGTCAGGCTCAATTTTCTTCCGTAGTTTTCGGATAAATGCCATGATGTTGCTGTCGTCCAAAAGGTAATCCTCAGACCACACCGCCCGGTAGATTTGTTCCTTGGTAAATACCTCCCCGCGGTTCTGAGCAAGGAAATACAGTATGTCAAACTCCTTTGGCGTCAGGCTGACTTCAGCGCCCCCCATGACGACCCTCCTGCTTTTGGGGCTGATTTCCAGTTCTCCAATCCGCATCCCGTCCGGCGGGACGAGCGAGGGAGCTTCCGCCTCACCGGATGCGCTCAGCAGCAGGGAGGTCACCTCTCCGCTGAGCATATCCCGGATGCCGGAAAGCAAGTCTTGGGCGCAGTCACTTTTCGGCGGCTCTTTCATCAGCTTTTCCAGCAGCCACTCTTCAAGGACGGAATCCATTGGGATAAAACCGATATTCTTTTTCACGATGGATTCCTCCTTTCAAATCAACTCATGATACTTCTTCTGATAGAGGGTTTTGACTACCGTAGTCAGCAGCATATACAACAGTGCTACAATCAGCAGAAATACGAAATACCAAAGCGGCAATTTCGTCAGGCCGAACAACGACGCACCCTTGGTAAAGGTAATCGCGGTAAAGGCGACGATTCCCGCAAGGGTAATACTAATAACCGGTGCAGACGGCCTGCTCTGCACAAAGGGTATCCTACGGGTCCGCAGAAAATGCAGAATCAGCACCTGTGTCCACATGGATTCCAAAAACCATCCAGTCTGGAAAAAAGACACATATTGAAGCCGAAGGGCGAGATCGGTAAGGTTCAGATAGGTCGCTCCTCCGCACAGCATAGGACACAGGAAGTAATACAGAAACAGGAATGTCACTATGTCGAACAGGGAACTGATCGGTCCAAAGGACAGCATAAACCGCCCCAGCGTCCTGCCCGACCAGTCCCTCGGAGAAAGGGTCTCTTCTTCATCCACATTGTCCCAGGGCAGAATGATGCACAAAACATCGTACAGCAGGTTCAGCAGCAATATCTGTACGGAAGTCATAGGCAAAAAGGGCAAGAAGGCGCTGGCGCAGACAATGGAGAGGATATTGCCGAAGTTGGAGCTGGCGGTAATTTTAATGTATTTGAGCATATTGGTAAAGGTTTTTCGCCCTTCTAAAATGCCCTGTTCCAGCACGCCAAGATCCTTTTGAAGCAGTACCACGTCCGCCGCATCTTTTGCTGCATCCACCGCCGTATCCACCGAGATGCCCACATTGGCATCACAAAGCGCCGGGATATCATTGATTCCGTCGCCCAAGAAACCCACCGTATGCCCGTTTTGCCTCAAGGTGGAAACCAGACGAACTTTTTGACCCGGTGTAAGCTCCGCGAAAACATGAATATTTTCAACTGCAGTGCTAAGTTCGCTGTCTGTCATTTCATCCAAATTGGCGCCGGTCAGCACGTTTTCGGAAGAAATCCCCACCCGGCGGCATACAGAGACCGCCACGTCCGCCTGATCTCCCGTCAGAATTTTTGGAGTCACCTTCAGCCTTTTGAGCGCCGCTACGGATGCCTTTGCGGTTTTCTTGGGTGCGTCAAAGAATGCCAGATACCCCATCAAGATCATATCTGTTTCATCGGCAGGGATAATCTGGTTTTGCTGTCCTACATTTTTTCGTGCAACGGCGATGACCTTCATACCGTCCTGGAGCATCTCATCTACCACGAAGGATACGCTCTGCATCCCGCTTTTCTCTATCGGCAGAATTTCACCCCGATACTCCACATGGCTGCAACGGTTAACGATGTGGGAGATATCCCCTTTCATAATGAGTTGACTGTCTCCATTTTTGTCTATCACAAGAGTGCTGACAAACTTGCGGGCATAGTCAAAGGGAATCTCGTCTACTTTTTGATACTGAGCGAGCAAATCAGTGTAATGTGCCTCGCTTCCCGGCATAGTCTGGCAGGCAAGAATTGCGTTATCAATTGGATTGCGTACGCCGGAATGGAAGGAGCTGTTTAAAAAAGCCAAATCCAGCACCTCGCTGCTTTCATTGCCGAGCACGTCCATATAATATTCCAGCAGGATACTTTCATTGGTCAACGTTCCAGTCTTGTCCATGCAAAGCACATCCATGCTGCCAAATCCCTGCATGGCATTGATGTCTTTGATGATGGTCTGCTTGCGGCTCATGGTAAGACTGCCCCTTGCAAGGCAAGCGGTAATAACCATAGGCAGCATCTCCGGCATCAGTCCTACAGCCACCGACAGCGCAAAAGCAAAGGATTCCAGCCATTTCCCACCTGTGACACCGAGAAGCGCGAATACAATGGGAATCAGCACCGCAATAAAGCGGAGCATGACCCAGGCGATGGAATTGGCACCCTTTTGAAAGGATTTTTTATCATCAGAATCAGGTTTTGCAAAGCTGCCGTAGAGTGTGTCCTTTCCGACCGCCAGCACAATACCCTCGCCTTTACCGCTGATGACTGTTGTTGCCATGAAAGCAAGATTTTCAAGCTGGGTCAGCGTTTCCAAGCTGCTGTAACTGAGGGCGCGGCAGCTCTTTTCCAAAATGGCGCTTTCGCCCGTTATGGCTGCCTGTGAGATGAACAGGTCGGTGACCTCTGTCAGCCGGATATCCGCCGGAACACGATCCCCCGCAGAGAGCAGGACAATATCGCCCACCACCAGCTTTTCCGCAGAGATCTCGATGAGTTCTCCTTCTCGTCTTACAGTGATACTTTCATGAATCAGCCGATTAAGCTGCTGCGCCGCATTCTTTGCTCGGAGTTCCTGAATCAGACGGATTGCACCACTAATTAGGATCATGGAAAAGATAATGATGGCAGTAGTGGCATTTCTGGCGAAGTTTGAGACGAGAAAAACGTCTGTCACCAACGAAATAATACCCAGGATAAAGAGAATTATATTGAACGGATTGATAAAAGCCCGCCGCAACCGGCGTATCATCGTATCATTCTTTCGCTCCGTAAAGCTGTTCGCACCGTATTTTTCCCTCATCGCCTCGACCTGTTCATGAGACAGGCCATCCGGTGATGCTCCAATATCTTGGTATATTTGTGATATCTCACGGTAAGCGTATTTTCTGATACGACTGTCAATCAGTGTTGTTTTTGACACGGGACAGTCCCCCTCCTTTAGCAATGCAATACAGATAATACTATTTTAACATTATTCTGCAAAAGTACCATGCCTATATTCTTGCTTTTTTCTTGCAATTAGGAAAATCATCGATTTCCGTCTTATCGTTTTATACATATCTGTGTTCACGGTATTAGAGTTGATGGTGACTTCTCACAAATACCACTCTTCTGCAAGCAGGGCTTTCGTGACACGAAAGCGATTTTCTGCTTGTTGGGGAAACTCCC
>OJOS01000918.1_pt1 | contig 10576 bp, 9 predicted proteins | sample 1598271 | NCBI WGS metagenome assembly OJOS01 (sample SAMN03922451, study PRJEB24848) | human gut metagenome | isolation source: stool sample | host: Homo sapiens | place: Germany | collected 2009-11
CCTGCGACCAGACCGTTATGAGCGGCCTGCTCTAACCAACTGAGCTAAGGGCCCGTCTTACAGACAAGCAGAAAATATGCCAAATTGTTAAGATAGTCAAGAGCTTTTTCTCAATCTTCCTCTCCTCTAAACACTTTCTTAAATCTTCCTCTTTATACTTTGTCAAAGGATTAACAAAACACATCAGACCATGTCAGACACATCTATTTACCCTACCCGCTCTTTTCGCGAATTTCTAACCCGCTATGAACACCATAAACCTCAGGAAGAGGCTCCGCTGACAGTGCTTTACATTCACGGTCTGGCCTCTAATCCCTGGGGACGCAAACCTGAGGCCGTTAAAAGCGTTTGTGAACAGCTGGGGCTGAATTTTTACCGTTTTGAATTGCTCGGACACGGCATAGATGCCGCTAATTATGAAAAGACCGACCTGGACCTCTGGAAAGAACAAATCCTTGACATCATTGATCATCACATCTCCGGTAACTTTATTATCGTCGGCCATTGCATCGGCGGCTGGCTAGGACTGATGGCTGCGCAGGAACGCGGCGAAAGACTAAAAGGAATTGTCTGCACCTCGACAGCCCCGAATCTGGTGGAACTGATGGATATGCAGGTAAAACCCGAACAGCGGCAGGAATTGGAAAGCAACGGGAAAGTCATTGTCAAAATAGAGCGTATGGTTTTCACCTTTACCCGCAGCTTTATCGCCAGCGGTCTGAAGAATGCCATTCTCAACCAGCCGGATATTCCCATCACCTGCCCGGTTCACTTGATTCAGGGACTTAAAGACACCTTTATCGACTGGCGGGTTATCTTCCGCATTGCAGCCAAACTCCGCAGCGATAAAGTAGCCATAAAACTGTTAAAAAACAGCAATCACCACCTGCAGCATCCGTTGGACTTGGAAGAAATCAACAACTCGCTGCGCAGTATTGTCGAAGCCCTGTAAGTTTTAAATAATAGAAATTGACAAAATAAGATTTTACGCTACAGTAAGCGTAATAATTTATTATTTTAAAACTTAACTATATGAAAACAATTATTAAACAGTCGTACCATTTTAAGGATTTTACGACAGAATTTGAACAATGCGACTTCTCCGAAAAACCGGAATTCACTGTTCTTTACATTCACGGACTGAAATCCAACCCTTGGGCGCGAAAGGCAGACAACATCAAAGAACTCTGCCGCAAAAACGGATTGAATTTCCGGCGTTACGAACTTCTCGGCCACGGCTCCGATGAAAAGAAATTCCTCCGCTGCGACTTTGAACTTTGGAAAGACCAGCTGCGGGACATCATTGCCAACCACATCACCGGCCCGGTAATTATCGTCGGTCATTGCGTCGGCGGCTGGCTGGGAATGAGCATCGCCGAAGAATATCCCGACCGGATTAAGGCTTTTCTGGGACTGGCCGCCGCACCGGACCTGATTGAGCAGCTTTTGGAGCGCTCAACGCTCGAACAGCGACAAACACTGGCCGATACCGGCTTTGTTGAAGCACAGGTGGAAAAATATCACTATGTTTTTTCACAAAGGCTGTGGACCAATCTTCATGCCAACGACCTCCTGCAAAAGGACAAAATCGACATCACCTGCCCGGTTCATCTGATACACGGACAACAGGACAATTTCGTCAACTGGCAGGTCATTTTGAAATTGGCCGAAAAAATTGCTTACGGCAAAACGGTGGTTAAAATTCTGAAAAACAGTAATCATCACCTGCAGGACAGCATCGCTATTCACGAGACGGCACAATCTCTGTACGATTTGTACCAGGAAGCCAAGAAAAACAAAACGTCCGATTAAACGGGGTTACCTATCTGAAAAAAGAGGCTTTCAAAGCCTCTTTTTTTTATTCTAGAACAAACTTGCCGCAACATTATGCTCATGGGCAAAGTCTTTGACAATAAAAGTCGTCACCGGCGCCCGGGAATATTTTTGAAACAGCAAACCATGCCCCAAACACAAACCGACATTAATGTTAAATTCCGTCTTTTGATCATTTAAAAACTCGGCCTGAGAAATCGGATCGCAGCACGGCCCTTTCATTTCCTCACAAATGACACAGCCATCCAGCCCGCTCTCCTTGCAGTTGACACTAAAAACTGTAAACCCGTTTTCCCGCAAAATCTCCGCCAGCTTATCGGCATATTTTTGCATTGATAAACAGTTGGCAATCCCGATTTTTTGAAACCCGGAAACCTTGATAAACTCGATTAACTCCTGCAAACGCGACTTATGCGCATTCAGACGCGCCACATTTGCCTTTATCATTTCTTCTTTATCTTCAATGGAATAGTCTGCCATAATTTTCTTTCTGGATTAACTGCGCAAAATTGCACAGAACGAGGTAAATAATAAGAAATAAAGGAGGAAGAACCGCAGCGTACACTTTAGTACGTGAGGACACTTCCGTCCTGAAATTTCTGTATTAGTTACCCGTTATCCGCAATTTTTATTGATCAAGGAATGAACGCAGCTTCCTCGACCGGCTCGGATGTTTCAGCTTGCGCAAAGCTTTCGCCTCAATCTGACGAATACGTTCGCGGGTAACGTTAAACTGCTGTCCGACTTCTTCCAGCGTGTGGTCGGTATTCATACCGATACCGAAACGCATACGCAGAACACGTTCTTCTCTCGGTGTCAGCGAAGACAAAATTCTGGTGCAGGTTTCCTTCAAATTCGAATGAATGGCGGAATCCAAAGGCTGCAACGCATTGTCATCGGCAATAAAATCACCCAGCGAAGAATCTTCCTCATCACCGACCGGCGCTTCCAGCGAAACCGGTTCTTTGGCTATCTTCATAACTTTGCGAACTTTTTCCAAAGGCATTGACAACCGTGCCGCCAACTCCTCAGGCACCGGCTCCCGTCCCATTTCCGACAACATCTGACGTGAAGTCCGCACCAGCTTGTTGATGGTTTCAATCATATGTACCGGAATACGGATTGTCCGTGCCTGGTCGGCAATCGAACGGGTAATCGCCTGACGGATCCACCAGGTGGCATAGGTCGAAAACTTGTAACCGCGACGGTACTCAAACTTGTCAACCGCTTTCATCAAACCGATGTTGCCTTCCTGAATCAAATCCAAAAACTGCAAACCGCGGTTGGTATATTTTTTGGCAATGGAAATAACCAAACGCAGATTGGCTTCAATCATTTCCTTTTTCGCCCGATCGGCCTCCCGTTCGCCTTTTTTAATCGTATCGACCATACGGCGGTATTCTGAAATCGGCAAACCGCATTCCTGCGCCATTTTTGCTACGGAATCACGCAGTTCAACGATTTCCATGCCGTATTTTTCAACAAAGGCCTGCCAGTGCTTGTCTTTTTTATGAGAAATATTTTCAACCCAGTTCGGATCAAGCTCTGATTTCTGATAAACGTCCAGAAAATCCTCGCGCTTAATTTTGCATGACAGGGCATAGCGCAGCAATTTCCCTTCCAATCCCATCAAACGTTTGTTCAGTCCGTTCAGCTGTTCAACCAGTTGTTCAACTCTGGTCGCATTCAGATGGATGGAACTCATCAGTTCAACCAGTTCTTTTTTAACCTGAAGATATTTTTTCTCAACCGAAGAAGAAACCGACTTTCCGGCCAAAATTGCCTCAACGCGCTGGTTCTGAATTTTCTTCAAATCGTCATAATAACTGGAAATTTTGGTCAAAATTTCCAATACCGGCTCCAGCAGCGCTTCTTCCATGGCCGCAACCGAAGCGGAAGCGCGGCCGCCCACGCCGTCAACATCATCGTCATCGCCGGAGGAAGCGCTTCCTTCTTCATCGTCGGCCGTATCTGCCGGCTCATCATCCTCTTCCTCGACATCGTCGTCAACGGCATCTTCCAAATCAATGTCGTCTTCCAAATCATCGTCAATATCGTCAAGGTTGTCTTTGGTGGCAATTTCTTCGGCCACTTTTTCCAAATCATCAACCGAAGCGTCTTCTTCGTCATAAACCATAGCTTCGGCATCATCGCCGTACATCATTTCCAAATCGACGATATCGCGCAACTGCATTCTGCCTTCCAGCAGATCATCACGCCAGTCGGCAATGGCTTTAATGGTCATCGGGCTTTCGCACAAACCGTCAATCATAACCGTTTTGCCGGCCTCAATACGTTTGGCTATGGCAATTTCCCCTTCCCGGGACAGAAGTTCGACGGTGCCCATCTCTTTCAAATACATGCGGACAGGGTCGTCCGAACGGCCTAACTCTTTTTCGTCAAAGTTTCCGCTCTCATCATCGTCATAAACTTCTTCTTCGTCATTTTCCTGTTCAAAGCTGTCAACGTCCGATTCCGAAATGATGCTGATGCCCATATCGGAAATCTCGGCCATAATATCTTCGATCTGTTCGGAAGATTCGCGTTCGGATGGCAAAGCTTTATTAAGCTCTTCAACCGTAATATATCCGCGTGCTTTGCCTTTGTCCAACAGACGTTTAACCGCGCTCCCCAGAGAGTCGATTAAAGGCGCGTCGGCAGAGCCGCCTTCATAGTAATCTTGATTATCGGTATCTGACATGACAATTCCTATAAAAACCGGTTTTAAAAATAGAAAGGTTCAAATCTGAACCTGATACTGCAGCTAGCAACCTTTTAATAATTTCTGTACGATTTGTCAACACTTGCGTTGCCGTCCGACGCCGAGAGGCTTTTAACACGCCGAGGCAACGCCTTGTTTTATTTGGGTTTTATCAAAAAGCATTTTGTGTATTAAGTAAAGATTCTTTCTCTTTTTTCAAGCTCTCGTAACGCTGATAAGCTTCTTCCGGGAACGACTCGGAAACCTGAATAATCCGCAGGCATTCTTTTATCTCGTTATCCAGTTGTTTTATCTGAACTTCTATAATTTTTGTATCGATCTCTTCCCTGATTTTGTTAATATAGGGATTCTGCTGGCGGAACATTTCCAGCTCCCACAGAGCGGCCAAATCTTTTTCCAGCCCTTTTTCCTGCAAAAGCTTGCATAATCCGTCGCTTTGAATCTCCTCATCATCGTGATAGACTTCAACCAGTACGTCAAAAAGCTGCTGTAACCGGGGATTGGAAATTTCAAACATTCCCATCCGCTCCTCGTATTCGGCAATCAGTTCGGGATAATAAACCATCGCCGCCAACACAAACTTGACCACCAGCTCGTCCATGGTAACCTTCGGCCGCTGAGCTGCCGGAACCGTCTGCTTAACCGCGGTTTCATTCCGTCGGAACGAACCTCGCGGCGCCTGATAAGCCGTGTCTCCGCCGGCCGACTGGCGTTGTTTGTTTTTCCAGAAACCTCGCCCCAGTTTGTTATAGATATAATTCTGCATTTCCTGCTGATAATAGCCGCGGACTTTTTCATCGGCAATTTTCGCCACTTCTTCCATCACGTTTTTTTCAATCAGCGCCTTTTGTTCCGGCGTATCAAATACCCGGCCTTCGGTGTTCTTCCGCCACAGGAGTTTTACCAGGGGCGTCGTTTCCTGCAGATATTTCAAAAAAGCGTCATGCCCGTGCGCCTTCAAAAATTCATCCGGATCCATTTTATCCGGCAGAAAAACATATTTCAGCGAATAGCCGGCTTTCAAAATCGGCAGACCGCGGTCAATCGAACGAATGGCGGCCCGAATACCGGCCCCGTCGCCGTCAAAACAAAGCGTCGGCTCGGGACAGACCTTCCAGGCTTCGGCAATCTGATCTTCGGTCAAAGCGGTGCCCAGCGGAGCCACCGCATAGCCGAAACCGTATTTATCCAAGGCGATAACATCCATATACCCTTCGCAGACAATAATATTCCGCGCGGCAAAAGCCCGGTCGCGGGCATTGTTAAGATTATACAGCACCCGCCGCTTATTAAACAGCGGCGTCTCCGGCGAGTTCAGATATTTCGGCTGTCCGTCGCCCATAATCCGGCCGCCGAAAGCAATCACCCGCCCGGCCTTGTCCATAATCGGAATCATCACCCGGTCACGGAAAAAATCATGCGGACGGCGGTTTTTGTCTTCCGGAATGGCTATCAGTCCCAATTCCGCCATATCATGCTCGGAAATTCCCTTGGATGCCAGCAGCGCTTTCAAACCGTTATTGCCCGGCGCATACCCGAGACGAAACTTGGTAATGATATCTTCTTCAAACCCGCGGCGATGCAGATAATCCATCGCCCGCTGCCCGTCCGGCAAATGCAGCGACTTTTCAAAAAAACGGCAGGCCATGTCCATAATGTCATACAACGAATTGCGCTTAACCGCTTCTTCATGGCTTTCCTTGGAAATCTGCGGAACCTGCAAACCGGCCTTGTCCGCCAGCTTGCGAATGGCATCCATAAACGGCAGATTGTTGGCTTCCATTTCAAACTTGATAATGTCACCGTGCGCACCGCAGCCGAAACAATGATAAAAACCTTTGGCTTCGTTCACCGTAAACGACGGCGTCTTTTCGTTGTGAAACGGGCAACAGGCCTGGTATTCGCGCCCTTTGCGCACCAGCTTTACCTTTGAACCGACCACATCGACGATAGAAACCTTCGCCCGCAGTTCGTCACAAAACTTTTGTAAATCTATCCCAGCCATTGAATGCCCGCTATGATCCTACGCCTTTTTTCTCCCCTTACCGATTAAAGGAAGAAACTTTACTGCAACAGAGATTTGATCATCCCCGATGCCTTGCCCATATCCAGCTGTCCGGCATATTTGGCTTTCAGTTCGCCCATAACCTTTCCCATATCTTTCATGGAAGAGGCACCGGTCGAAGCGATAATTGTCTTCAAAACGGCTTCAATTTCCGCCTCGCTCATCTGTTTGGGCAGGAATTTTTCAATCACTTTGATTTCGCTCATTTCTTTATCGGCCAAATCCTGACGATGTCCGTCCAGATACATTTTGATTGAATCGTTGCGCTGTTTAATCATTCCCTGCATCATCGACAGCAGTTCGGCTTCACTGGCTTCCTTTTGTCCTTTGCCGCGCGCTTCGACGTCTTTCTCCTTCATGCCGGCGATAATCAGGCGAACCGCGCCTACGGTCGTCATATCTTTATTCAGCATTGATTCTTTCAAAGCTTTTTGTAAATCTTCTCTCAACATTTTTATTCTCCTTGATTTTGACAATTTGTTTCAAAGCATAAACACTTCAGGCTAAAAAAGCAAGCGCATTATCATATAAGGCTTGCCATAAATGCCTCACCCGACTATATTGTAAAAAAACAGAAAGAAAGGATGATCCATGCGTATTCCCGCCCGTTTTTCCCTGGCTCTGCTTCTTGCCGCATTTCCTCTTCATGCTCAGGAAACGCCCGACCCGATAGAATTCAGCCAAGAGGAATATAACCAAAAGGTTGCCCGGGAAATGGAAGAAATGAACCAGGCGCTGCAGGCAATGAGCAAATTTATGGTCAAATCAATGAACAATATGACCGAGGCTATCAACAAATCGGCGCCGGGCATTGCCAAAAGCATGGGTGAGCTCGTCAAATCAATGGAACCCATCATTAAAGCGGCGCAGCAAAACCAAGATTTTGCGGCTCAAGCACCGGAAACGACAGCGCCGCAGCCTGATGCCGCGGCCAATGACGTGACACGACAATTTCAGGGACTGCCCATGACAGAAATAATCGGCGGTCCGTTGCAAGCCGCAGCGGAAGCTCAAACCCGGCAGGCCGAAACTGCTGCTGACTTTATCAATCAGCTTCAGATAAAACAGCAAGCAACTCCGGAAAAACCGGCCAAACCGCAGATAAACCAAATCTACCGGCCGAAAAGAATACAGCTTTTCCCGGCTCCGCAGCCAAATCACGACTAAAAATGAACCCGGAAAGAAAACAGGCTTTCTTCCGTATCATGACCGCGATTGTCCTGATACAGATAATTAAGCGCAAGTGCCGTGTTGCGCGTTAACCCGTAAACCACTTCCGCCTTATATTCTGACCGGTCGCCGAAAGCCGAGGTCGCATAGATTTTTTCCGCTTCCAGCCCAAAGCGGAAATTTTTCCACTCGCCGAGAAGACCTGCGGCAGCCCCGATTCCCGCCCACTGGTTATGCGGCAAAAAACCGCCGTACGACAAATGATTGTTCAGCAGCAGATACCCTTTGAGCGATTCTGCAAAAGCATAACTCCCTCCCGCGCCGGCCGTCAGATTAAACGCGTATCCTTCTTCCTCATTATCGGGATTCGTCTCACGGTCGATTCCCGCTCTTATCTGATAAGACAACGGCCGAAACATCACGTTAACCGGGCTTATTGAACGAATACCGACCAAATCAAATTTTTGCAAAACATAATTGTTCCGACCGTCATAATGACGTACGGCAAAATTCAGAAAATTAATTTCAGCCCCGGGAAGCATACCGTAACTGTCATCCGTCAGCGAATGATAGGCCGGGCGAAACTCCAATTGCTGAAACCCCTGCCCGTTTCTGACGCCGGCCCCGGCCGACAGCCGTATTGCTTCATGCGTTTTCAACGGCGATTTTCCTTCCGTTAACGGCTTAAAATTATCCTTTGCTTTAAGATTATTGCGAGCCACCAAAAGCTTAAAACTCTGCCGGCGATAATCTTTCAAATCAATATTTTTAGCCACATACTGATACTGCACAAACTGATAAGCCGCTTCGGCAACTCCCGCCTGTTCTTCCGGCGTCAGTCCCTCCGGCCCGTATTCACCATCAAGAACAAATTTTTCAAAAGCCTTTTTCTGTGCAACGGTCATCTGGCGGTATTGGTCGTTCAAACGGCTCTGGCGCGACGGCCGGTAATGAACGGCTTTGACCAGCCCGGGCCGCGCATTCACCGCCTTAACCGTATCCAGCGGAATTGTCTGCATCGGAAAGTCATCCGCCAGCCTCAGCGACGGCCGAACCGCATCTAACGCCTCCATCAGCATATAAGAACAATTCCGTCCGAAAAAATAATAACGGGACTGGGCATGTCCCAATTCCCACAAATGGGCTACGAACATTTTCTGCTCCCGCGGCGTCAAATTAAGCTGCAATTCCCAAATATCGCGGTTTTCAATATTGTTATATGTATTGATGATATCATAATAAGGCTTCAGCGTAAAACCGCCGTAATAACCGCCCGTCAGTCCGTAAACCGCAAACAGCACACCGCGTTCGTCTCCGGTAAACGCCCCGTAATTCATGCCGTGCGCCAGCAGCTGCGTCCCTTTGCGCGCCGTATCAATACGAATAAGCGTATGTCCGAACAGCGACGAAGGGTTATTCATATAAGCATCGGTAAACAGCAGCGTTATCCCGGCCGGAGCAACATCGGACAGAAATTGACGATATTCCCTGCATTCGGGAAAGCGGCGCGTCACCAGTCCTTTACGCCGCAGATAAGCATACCGCGCCGGAAAAAGACAAATTTTCTTTTCATCACTGCCGGCTTCAAACAGCTCAATCGTTGCGTTCAATTCGTCCTGAGGATTCGTTTTGCCTTCGGAGCTGACAAAAAAACCGGGAGAGTCAATAGTGCTGCGATAACCGCCGGTCCACTGCCGGCGATAATGTCCCAATGCCAGCCACTGGCTGTCCGAAGCTAAAGAAGTTTCCGCGGCCTGCGGAGAAAACGGAAAAAAAGATAAAAGAAAAAAAACAAACGGAGCGGAAAACACTTTCAAACCGAACACACGCATTTTCCGCCCCGTCAATAAAACCGTACTAAGCTTTCAAAATTTCAAACAAAGACAAAGTAACGTCAACAGCCTGAACATTTTCATTAGGGAAAAGAACGGCAAAATTCTGCTGAGACTTGGCGCCTAAAACACTTTTATCCATGTTCAGGATACCGGCCAGCGTATCAATCGTCTCGCCGCTGCCGCGGGAAGCGTCCAGCGCATATTGTTCCATATTGTTTTCAATAAAGGCCAACACCATTTTCTGCGTTCCGCCGGTAACCCGTCCCTCCGGATCGCAGCCGGAAGTACCGAAAGTGATGCCGAAAGTCTGATTTGAAAATGATCCGTTGGTCGTTACCGCCAAAACCTGCGGCCCGATGCCCTTCTGTCCGCGCCAGGCCATAGAACCCAAACCGCACCCGGTGCTGTCCACGGCAAAAGCGTTGGCGGACACCAGCATCGCCCCCAGAACCAGTGATGTAAAGTAAACTTTTTTCAACTCCAGTCTCCTCAATAGCAATAAGTTTTAATACCTCATACAAATTACCACAATTCAGCCGTTTGTACAGACTTTTTAATTTTCCCTGACAAGTTTTTAAAAGTTCCGCACTGTCCCCGTTAAAAAGGCTTGCAGTTCTTAAAATTTGTGATATATATGAATAAATACGCAAACACATAAGGGCTGTGAACGGATTTTTATCCTTTCACAGTCTAATTTTTCTAACTTTTGTAGGATTTTTTGGAGGGTTAAAATGGATAAATTCCCATTAACCAAGAATGGTTTCATTGCGCTGGAAGCAGAATTAAAAAATTTAAAAGGCGTTGAACGCCCCAACATTATCGCCGCAATTGCCGAGGCCCGTTCCCACGGTGATTTGTCCGAGAATGCGGAATACTCCGCCGCCAAGGAAAAACAAAGCTTCATCGAAGGACGCATTCAGGAACTTGAAGCCGTCATCAGCCGCGCTCAGG
>OJOS01000922.1_pt1 | contig 10522 bp, 6 predicted proteins | sample 1598271 | NCBI WGS metagenome assembly OJOS01 (sample SAMN03922451, study PRJEB24848) | human gut metagenome | isolation source: stool sample | host: Homo sapiens | place: Germany | collected 2009-11
ATGATCATCATGTAGCCGATCTGCTGCCAGCACATCAGGATGACCAGACCGACGAAACCGGCCTTGGCGTCCAGCGCCAGCAGAGGCCTCTGCAGGTTGGCCAGCACACCGTTGAGCAGGATCTGCCAGATGTAGCCCAGCAGGATGCCGCCGATAAGGTTCGGCATGAAGTAGACGGTGCGGAAGATGTTGGTGCCGCGGATGCCGCGGGTGAGCACCAGCGCGATGGCGAAGGCGCAGACATTGATGAGAACGGTGGACACCACGGTGAACGCCGCCGTAAAGCTGAAAGCGTGGAGGAAGGTCTCGTCCGAAAAGACGTTGATGTAGTTCTGCAGGCCCACGAAGGCTGTCTCCCCCAGATGAAGGGCCAGATGAAGCCGATGATGAACGCCAGCAGAGTGGGCAGTACGAACACCGGCCAATATTTACTGATGGCCTTTTGCATGATATACCTCCTGAAAAAGAAGGGGAGGCGGGCGAACACATCGCCCGCCTCCCCGTTATCCAGCTACTGCGGAAGAAGGAGAACGTTTAGCCGTTGGCCAGCTTGTACTCCTTGGCCCAGCCGTCCACAAAGGCGGTGACCACATCGTCCCAGCTGCCGGTGCCTGCTGCATAAGCAGTCAGTGCAGAGCCGACGCCGTTCTTCCACTCCTCGGAAGGCATGGTGGAGAAGCACCAGTCAACGCTGGTCTTGCCCTCAGCAACGTAATCGTTGGCGATGCCGATGAGGGGGTTGGTGGAGTCCTTAGCCTTCTTGAAGGGGATGACGAAGCCCATCTTGTCAGCCATCGCGCTGGTGCCGGCCTCAGAGGTGACACACCAGTACAGGAAGTCCAGAGTAGCCTGAATGTCCTCATCGGAGGAGGTGTTGTTGACGCACCAGAAGTTCTCGGAGCCGGTGCACAGGCCCTGGTTCTCCTCGCCCTCAGCGCCGATGTAGATGGGCAGCATACCCAGGTTGTCGTCGCCCAGATCCTTCACGTCATTGTAAGCCCAGGTGCCGTTCTGGTAGAAGACGGCCTTCTTGCCCACGAACTCAGCCACGGCGTCGTTGCCGGTCTTGGAAGCCAGCAGCTTGGGGTCGCAGGTAGAGTCGGTGATGTACAGGTCCCAGATCTTCTTGTAGTTGTCGAGGTAGGTGCCCTTGATGGCGTCGGTGGAGCCGATGCCGTCAGCCTTGTACTCGTAGTAGATGGGCAGGTTTGCCAGATGGGTCTTGAAGCGCCAGTCGGAAGAACCGTCCATGCCGGCGGAGGTGAAAGCACCATCAACGCCCAGCTCAGCCTTGCGGGCCTGAATGTCGTCGGCGACCTTCTTCAGGTCATCGAAGCCCTTGATGTCGTCCTGAGTGTAGCCGGCGGCGGTCAGCAGCTCCTTGTTGTAGATGATGCCGTAGGTCTCGATGACGTAAGCGATACTGGTAACGGCGTCGCCGTCCTTCAGTGCAAAGGAGTCGCTGGTCAGCTCACCGTACAGCTTGCTGTCGGACAGGTCCAGGCAGTAATCTTTCCAGTTTGCCAGACCCACAGGGCCGTTGACCTGGAACAGGGTGGGAGCCTCGCTCTTCTCCATCTCGCTCATCAGGGTGGTCTCGTACTGGCCGGAAGCAGCGGTGACAACGGTCACAGGCACGCCGGTCTCCTTGGTGTACTCAGCGGCCAGATCCTGCCAATCCTGATCCTGCTCGGGCTTGAAGTTCAGGTAGTAGACCTTGCCGGCAGCTGCGGGAGCGGCAGAAGCTGCGGTAGAACTGGCGGTGGAAGCAGCGGTGCTGCTGGAGGAACCACCGCAGGCAGCCAGACCGAGGGCGGCAGCAGAAGCGCCGGCGACTTTCAGGAAATTACGACGAGAGATCATTTTTTTCATAATTGTTCTCCTTCTTCATCATGTGATATACACATTCCGCCTGGCAGCGGAAATGAGACGAAATAAATCAGACAGCCCTTACGCTCTCACCGACCTGCAGCTCAGGCTGGAGGGTGATCTTCTGGGCCGGGGCGCCATGCTCGATCTGCCGCACCAGCAGCTCGATGCTCTGGAGCGCGATCTGCTCGCCGGGCTGGACGATGGTGGTCATCACCGGCACGCAGTAGCGGGACATCGAGATGCCGTCGAAGCCGATGACCGATACATCTTCCGGCACCCGGAACCCGGCGCTCACCAGCGCCCGGATGGCACCGAAAGCGATGACATCGCTCATGGCGAACAGAGCGGTGAACTCGGCCCGGCGGGCCAGCAGGCTGTTCATGGCGTGGTAGGCAGACTCGAAATCGTAGTTGGACAGGCCGTAGAGCCGGTCGTCAAAGGTGAGCCCGGCATCCTCCATGGCATCCTGTGCGCCGAGGCGGCGCATCCGACTGGGGTAGCTGGTGGTCGGACCGCCGAGAACTGCTATCTTCCGATGACCCTGCGCGATGAGGTGGGAGACGGCGGTGCGGGCCGCAGCCCGGTCATCCACGCCTACCATCGAGAGGTTCGGGAAATCCAGCTCGTCGGAGACCAGCGTCGTCAGCACCGAGGGGACGGTGATGTTCGCAAAGCCCTGCTGGAAGTTCGCCACGCTGCCGCCGAGGAATATCATGCCTTTGGGCTTTATCTCCCGCAGGATCTTTTGGGCGGCGTCTATCTCGTTGGCATTCTCGTCCAGGTAGGAGACGATGCCGCTGTACCCGTAGAGGGTCGCGGCCCGCTGCAGCTGAACGAGGAAGTCCGAGAAGAAGAGGTTCCGGGTACCCTTGACCACAAAGACGAGGCTGCGGGACTGTTGGATCTTCAGCTGCCGGGCGTTGGTGTTCGGCACGAAGCCCGACTCCCGCATCATCTGAAGCACCTTTTCTTTCGTTTCGGGACGCACATCCGGCCGGTCATTGATGACGCGGGAGATGGTGCTGACGGAACAGCCGCTCAGACGGGCAATATCTTTGATGGTCATGTTTGGCATTCCGGGAAGCACCTCTCTTTCGGTCGAAGTTCTGGTTTTTACTGAAATCGCTCGGGAACGATGTCGGGAACGGTTTCAGTGACTATAGTATGGCATAATTTGTGGAATAAATCAATAACCCTGAAACACTTTTGGCAGAATTGCATAACAAATCGACCCTCCTTTGTGCAGGTTGATTTGCTCGCAGAGCAAAAAGCAAATTGATTTCCGGAAATTCCCGGTACACGTCAAAATCTCCCGGAACGACCGTACTCTTTTGTAACTTTTAGAGAAAAAAAGGGCGTTCTTATGCAGGATGGATACAAGCTGAACAGACGGGCCGGAGCAAAAATAAGCCGAAAAAATCCCGGTATCCCTGCCGCCGGAGCGGAAAGGATACCGGGAATGAGATTTTTGGGGTTTACTCGGCGCGCAGGGCTTTGACGGGGTTGCACTTGGCTGCGCCGCGGGCCGGGATGATGCCGGCCAGAATGGTGAGCAGGGTAGCCAGTGCCACGAGGAAGAGGGCTGCGTCTACGGGCAGGGAAGCAACGAGGGTCGAAGTGCCGGAGACTTTCTGGATGATGATGTTTCCGGGGATGAGCAGTATCTCGCTGAGGACGATGCCCATGACGCCCGAGCAGAGGCCGATGATGAAGGTCTCTGCGTTGAACACCTCGGAGACGTTCCGCTTGGAAGCGCCGATGGCGCGCAGGATGCCGATCTCCTTCCGGCGCTCGAGGACGCTGATATAGGTGATGACGCCGATCATGATGGAGGAGACTGCCAGCGAGATGGAGACGAAGGCCACCATCATGCTGCTTATCATGTTCACGATCTCGGTCACGCTGGTCATCAGGGTACCCACGAGGTCGGTGTACTGCACCATTTTTTCGTCTTCACCCTTTGCAGACATCCCGGCGTTGTAGGCATCCAGCTTTTCCAGGATGGTGGCCTTGCTGGCGAAGTCCTTCGGATAGATCTTGATCTGGCTGGGGGCGGCCTCGTCCGCGTAGCCGAAGGCCGTCAGGTTGGCCTCATAGGTGGCGGAAGAGGAGCGGAGGGTGGAGCGCATCAGCTCGGTCAGCTCGGAGGCGGTCATGTTGAGCTGGATGGCCTTCTGGAAAGCCGACGCGTCGATCTTGATGGCGCTCTCCATCTGGCTGCTCAGCTTGCCGATGTTCTGCTGGATGGCCGTCTTGAGCTGGGACTGTATCTGGTCCTGGAAGGTGACGATGCCCTTCTGGATGGCAGCGTCCAGCTGACTTTTCAGCACCTCTGTGATTTGGTCGGAGTAGGTCTCCATCACGGTCTGAATGGTGGTCTGCAGAGCGCTCGAGAGCTGGCCCTGCAGCTTGTCCGGGTCAACGAGGTCTTTCATGGACTCGGCCATCAGCTTCTGGAACTGCTCTGACTTGAGGTAGGCAGAAAAGCTCCACTTCTTGAAGTTGAGGATGCCGTTGCCGATGATATATTTCTTATAGTCCTTGAACACCTTCTGCACGAGGTCCTGCAGAGCCTCCGGCGAGACGGAGAGGTCCAGCTCTGCAAAGGCATCGCTGAGGTCGATGTCGGGAAGCTCGTCGATGTCGAGGGTGAGATCCGAGAAGTCGATGAGGCTGCTCAAATCGAAACTGCCGCTGCTGAGGTCGAAGGCACCGTTCAAATCGAAGTCGAGGGCGTTGGCATCAAAAGAAAAGGCATTCTTAAGGGCGTCGGTGTCGATGGAGAAGAGGCTGGTCAAATCGAAGTCGCGGAGGCTCTCAGCCTTGCCGAAGCTCTCGCCGGTGAGGACGTTGGTGGCGGGGTCAGCCATCTGCTGCTTCACGATGTCGCTGTCGGCAGCGTCCGCCATGACCTTCTCGGTCAGGGAGGCGGGGTAGGCGATGCCGGAGGTGAGCATGGAAGCGGAGGCGGTGTAGTCCGGCTGGACGATGCCCACGATGGTGATGTCCTCGCCGTTCTCCACCAGCTGCTGCATATAGTCCTTGTCGTCGGCCTTGCTCTTCCAGATGCCGTAGGTGTCGTCGTAGACGTAGGTGTCGGCGCTGTTCACCAGCTTGAACTTCAGGCCCATCAGCTCGTCGTAGCTGTAGGTGCGGAAATCGCTGGGGACATCGACGTTCTGGTTCTGGGCAAACTGCTGTATCATCTTGTCCAGCTCGGCGGAGTCCCGCAGACCCATGGAGTAGAGGGCGTAGTCTGTCACAGTGCCGTATTTGCTCAGCACGACCACACATTCGGTGGGCTTTTCGGGCCAGCGGCCAGCCTTGACTTCGTACTGGGACTTATAAAGGTCGCTGTTGGCGGGCAGCTGATAGAAAACGCTGGTGTTGCTGCCCATGCTGTTCATCAGGCTGCTGGTGACGGAGGTGGAGCCGGAACCCGAGCTTCCCAGACCCAGCATCGAGAGGGTGGAGTCCGGGTTGACCTGATGCACACTGCCGTCGGCGTCCTGCCGGTAGATCTGGGGCGAGACGCTGTAGGAATACTCGATGGAGGTGGCGTCATCCGCAATGGTGGACTCGTCGCTGTCGAGATATTTCTTTAAGGAAGTGAGGTCGTTGGACGTCAGGCCCGACACCATCTTGGTGATGAGCTGGCGGACCGAGACCATTCCCTCCACGCCGCCGGAGGTGTCCTTTTTGCCGTCCTCGTCGGTGGGCAGGCCGGTGGCTGTGGTGCCGCCGCTGCTGCCCGAGGACAAAAAGCTCGTGATGTCCACGCCGCTGCTCAGGATCTGCAGCGGGTATTCGCTCAGGGTGGAGCGCTCCATGTCGGCAATGTAGGCATTGACGCCGGTGGACAGCGAGATGATAAGGGCGATGCCAATGATGCCGATGCTGCCCGCGAAGGCTGTGAGCAGGGTGCGGGCCTTTTTGGTGCGCAGGTTGTTGAAGCTCAGGGCCAGTGAGGTGAGCCACGACATGGACGAACGGCCCATGTTCTTATGGATGGGAGGGGCAAGCTTTGTGTCGTCCGGCTCGAAGGGGCGGGTATCGTCGGTGATAGCGCCGTCCCGCAGACGGACGATGCGGTTGGCATACTGCTCCGCCAGTTCGGGGTTGTGCGTGACCATGACCACGAGGCGGTCTTTTGCCACATCCTTCAGCAGCTCCATGACCTGGATGCTCGTCTCGCTGTCCAGTGCGCCGGTGGGCTCGTCGGCCAGCAGGATGTCGGGGTTGTTGACGAGGGCGCGGGCGATGGCCACGCGCTGCATCTGGCCGCCCGACATCTCGGTGGGGCGCTTGTGGAGCTGGTCCCCGAGGCCCACCTGCCGCAGCGCCTCGGCGGCACGGCGGCGGCGCTCAGCGCCCGACACGCCCGAGATGGTCAGGGCCAGTTCGACGTTGGCGAGGACGGTCTGGTGGGGGATGAGGTTATAGCTCTGGAACACGAAGCCGACGGTGTGGTTGCGGTAGGAGTCCCAGTCCCGGTCGGTGTAGCGGCGGGTGGAGATGCCGTTGATGATGAGCTCGCCGTTGTCGTAGCGGTCGAGGCCGCCGATGATGTTGAGCAGCGTGGTCTTGCCCGAGCCGCTGGGGCCGAGGACGGCGACGAATTCGCTGTCGCGCAGGTTGAGGCTGACCCCGTTGAGCGCTGCCTGTGTCAGATCGCCGGTGGTGTATTTCTTTTCGATATTGATAAGCTGAAGCATTGGCCTGCCTTTCCGGCAGCAGAACGGGGGAGTGTCTGCTGGCCTGTTCCGCCCGACATTTGTGGACGGAGAGGGAAACATAGTATCTGTTTGATTTTATCAGAAGAATATGAACAATTTATGTCGTAACGGGTGCCAAGTTCTGTGTTTTCTGCCGAAGGATGGAAAAGCGTTGCATCCTGCGCGGAAAAGCGTCCCAAACCAGGAGGATGCGGCAGATGTGTCTTGATTTTTGGAGCGGTTGATGGTATTCTTGAGACAATATCCATGTTAATATTTTCAGTGTTCCAAAATTCGACGAAAACTGACGCAAATTTGTCGTTGCAACTCCTTTCGACGCTCCATACAATTTTATACAGTATAGTATGAAGTAGTTTGTCCGGCATAAGTGGAAGGGCCGGGCAGATGGGGTGAGGAGGATGCAGAATGAAACAGAATGTTCCATTGGTGAGGAGTTTTTCGGCGCTGGAACCGTATCAGGAGGCGTATACCCTTGCCTGTTCTCTGGAGACGGAGGGACAGGGCTGCTGGCTGACCGTGAGCCGGACAAAAGCTCCGGACGACCCAGCAGACACGGCCCGTACATGGGTCCCGGCCCCGGAAGAGGAATGCGGACGGCTGCTGCAGTTTTTGTATGAGAACTCGGTCCAGCCGGAGCTGTGGCAGGATGCTATTTCCTGCTGGTATCCGCAGGCGGAGCAGGCAGAAAACCTGCGGGAAGGGGGCGCGTCGTGTGAGTTATGAGGAACAGGACGTCATATGGCGCGTAGCTCTGGCCAGCTATGACCCCAGAGAGATGCGGGTATGGACACGCTATCTTGAGGAGCGCAACCCGGCCATCCGCTGTACGGGCTACCGCAACAGCCGGACGCTGCTGGAACGGCTCGAGCAGGGCGATGTGGACGTTCTGGTGCTGGGCGGCAGACTGGAGGACATGGACAGCATCCAGTTCCTGCCCAAGATACGCGGCCTTGCCCGCAAGCCTCTGGTGCTTCTGCGGGACGACGGACGCAATGAGAAATCGGCTGTGGAGAGCCTGAGTCAGGAGGACGCATGCTACCTCATCCGTCAGGCCACACTGGAAGATATGCTGCAGGAGCTGCGCGTTCCGGCCCACCGCCCGGCGGAGAGTCTGGAAAAGCGCTGCGAGCGCATCTACCGCAGCTGGGGTCTGAGCACCTACGATGCCAACAAGCGCTACCTGACCGGTGCGCTTCGGATGATGATGGGCTCTGACCACCGTCTGGCCATCCGCAAGGAGATATTAGGGCCGGTGGCGGAGGAATACAATCTCACCGTGGCGGCTGTGGACAGCGCCCTCCGGCGGCTGCTGGAGACGCTGGACGAGACCGGTACCCAGACATGGCGGGATTTTCGAAAAGAGTATGGCTTAGAGCGCAGGAAGGTGACTATCGGCCGCCTGCTTTATGCGCTGGAAAGTAAACTGAGTCAGCAGTGAGGTGCTGATCACACGACGCGGAGGTAGAGCAGAATGCGCAGGCGAAACGATGGGGCAGGAGGCTCCCTTCGGGAGGAGTTTGGGGATGTGTGCTTTCATGCCCTTGGCATCATCGACCAGAACCGGGAATATCTGCAGATGCATCTGCTGGCGTCGGCCGACCTGCCCACCCGGCAGGCACTTTCGGACATCCAGATAGAGTCTGCCCGGCTGGACCGCACGGTACGCAATGCCATAACGCTTTATCAGCTGGAAAATGAAGAGCTGAGCGAGCTGCAGCCTCTGGACCTGTGCAGTCTGCTGGAAAAAGCGGGCCGTCTGGCCCCGGACATCCAGCGGTCACTGGAAATAGCGCTCACGACGGAGAGCGGGGGCATCGAGCACTGCACCGTCATGGGCGTTCCCGATGAGGCCGAACAGCTGCTGCTCCACCTCATCTCCAACGCGCTGCGGGCCTGCGATGCAGGCGGCGGGGTGTGGGTGAGCCTGAAACAGAAAAAGACCGGCGTCGTGCTCCGGGTGGAAGACAACGGCTGCGGCCTGATGGAGGAAGACCCCATCGAGAACAACCGCCGCTTCCTCAGCGGCGCAAAGCTGGGTCTCCGCATCTGTAAGCTCATCTGCCGCCGTGCAGGCTGGAAGCTGACGCTGACGGCCCGGCCGGGCGGCGGCACCCGGGCGCAGGTGGTGTTCCCGCTGGCCTCCTGCGAGGACATCCCGCCGGAAATGGAACTCCACTCCAGCGAGGAAAACGACATCCGCGCAGCGCGGTTCGCAAGCCGGGCGGCACAGGAAATCCTTCTGCTGAGGAGATATTGAACAAGACAAAAAGGCATCTGCAATGCGGCCCGGGACGGCGCAGCGCAGATGCCTTTGATTTTTGTGCGGGACAGGGAAGAGAGCAGAAAAATTGACAGGCGGTAAAGAATCTTAGTAGAAACAGCCCGAAATCCACAGAAAAGTTTGCGAAATTAACAAAATGTTTAACTTTGCAAGATGATTTTACTGTTTTTAAGGTGTAAAATAATCCCGAATGATTGATTGTCAGCCGGATTTGGTTTATAATACCCGTGTATGCGAGTCTGAAATTTGATTCGTTAGCAAACAACTTCTGCCCGGGCCGGAGAGTCCTGTGTGCAGAGGGAGAGTGCATTGTCCTTCAGGAGGAAAAACAACTGTGAGAGTAGGTCTTGACATCGGCAGCACTACTATCAAATGCGTGGTGCTGGATGAAAACGATACCCTTTTATATTCGACGTATGAGCGCCACTACAGCCACATTCTGGAAAAGGCGCAGGAGCTGCTGCGCCGCATCGACGCAGAGCAGCTGCATGGCCGGAAAGCGCTGCTCAGCATCTCCGGCTCCGCCGGCATGGGCCTGGCCGACAGCTGCGGCGTGCCTTTCGTGCAGGAGGTGTTCTCCACCCGCGTGGCGGTCAAAAAGTTCGTCCCTGCAACGGACTGCGTCATCGAGCTGGGCGGTGAGGATGCAAAGATCCTGTTCCTGACCAACGGCACCGAAGTCCGCATGAACGGCAGCTGCGCCGGCGGCACGGGCGCTTTCATCGACCAGATGGCGACGCTGCTCAAGATGAGTGCCGATGAGATGAACAAGGCGGCCGAACAGGCCACCCGTACATACACCATTGCATCCCGCTGCGGCGTTTTCGCCAAGAGCGACGTGCAGCCCCTCATCAATCAGGGCGCAAAGACCGAGGACATCGCGGCCAGCATCTACAAGGCCGTGGTCAACCAGACCATCGCCGGTCTGGCACAGGGACGCCCCATTCAGGGCAATATCCTCTATCTGGGTGGTCCGCTGACCTTCAGCACTGTGCTGCGCAAGAGCTTCGACGAGGCACTGGGCGTCACCGGTACCTGCCCCGAGAACAGCCTGCTCTACGTCGCGCTGGGCGCTGCCCTCTACGCCGACAAGGAGTTCGTCCTCTCGGACGTGGCCACTGCGCTGGATGAGTACGCCGCCACGGCGACCTACGCCAGCGAGCCGCCCCTCTTCGCCAGTAAGGAAGAGTACGAGGCATTCCATGCCCGCCATATGTCCCACAGCGTGCCGCGGGTGGCGTTCGGCGCTCAGTGCGGCCCGGTGCATATCGGCATCGACTCCGGCTCCACCACCGTCAAGCTGGTGGTCGTGGACGAGCAGAGCCAGATCCTCTACACCAACTATCAGCCGAACCTCGGCAACCCGCTGCCCCTTATCCGGCAGCAGCTGCTGAAAATCTATAAAGAGCACCCCGGCCTCAAGGTGGCCAGCGTGACCACCACCGGCTACGGCGAAGAACTGGTCAAGAACGCCTTCCACTGTGACCGCGGCCTTGTTGAGACTGTGGCCCACTTTCACGGCAGCAAAATACTTCATGCCGGACGTGGACTTCATCATCGACATCGGCGGTCAGGATATGAAGTGCTTCAAGATCGAAGATGGTGCCATCAGCAACATCTTCCTGAACGAAGC